>Ga0247610_10003933_pt1 | contig 16035 bp, 14 predicted proteins | sample 174DNAGHGhighgp2_FD_193483 | JGI IMG/M metagenome (GOLD analysis project Ga0247610, IMG submission 193483) | Sheep rumen microbial communities from Palmerston North, Manawatu-Wanganui, New Zealand - 1742 DNA GHGhigh gp2 | ecosystem: Host-associated > Mammals > Digestive system > Stomach > Rumen... | reverse complement strand
AACTATCTGCACTCGTGCAAAGGCTTTGTCTTTCAGCACCTCGTCGGCTATGGAGCGCATGATGCGTTTCGCCTCGCCCAATGCCTCGCCCACAGCAAAACGTACCATTATCTTCTTCAGGTACTGGTTGCGGATGCGCGCCACCGACGGAAACTCGGGGCCCATGACGCGTTTGTCGAAGTGCTGGCGCAAGCGCGACGCCATGAGTGCCGCCGCCTCGCTCACCGTCTGCTCGTCGGCATGCTTCAGTGTGATGTCCACCAGCTTGTAGAACGGCGGATAGCGGAACACGCGGCGTTCTATGATTTGACTCTCGTACATCGACTTGTAGTTGCCCTCCATGGCGTCACGAATGGCTTGATGATAAGGCTGATAGGTCTGTATTATCACCTTTCCGCGCTTGCCGTGGCGTCCGGCACGGCCACTCACCTGCATCATCTGCTGGAAACTGCGCTCGTAGGCCCTGAAGTCCGGAAACGATATCAGGTTGTCAGCCGACAGGATGCCCACAACGCTCACATTGTCGAAATCTAATCCTTTGGTAACCATCTGCGTACCCACAAGGATGTCTATCCTGTGGTCGTCAAAGTCGTTCAGTATCTCCATGTAGCGTTTCTTCTGCGACGTGCTGTCAAGGTCCATGCGGGCTATGCGCGCGTCGGGGAAGAATATCGACAGGTCGTCCTCTATGCGCTCGGTGCCGAAACCACGCATTTTGAGCATCGTCGAATGGCACTGCGGACACTCCTGTGGAACGGGGATTGAATAGCCACAGTAGTGGCAACGCAGGCTGTTGGTCGCCTTGTGGTATACCAACGACACGTCGCAGTGCTTGCATTGTGGCACCGAGTGGCACGCGTCGCATTCCAGCCTCAGCGAGAAGCCACGGCGGTTCTGGAACAGTATCACCTGCTCGCCACGTTTCAGCGCCTCGCCAATATGCTCCAGCAGAAACTGCGAAAAGTTCATTTTAATCTCTTTACGGCGTTGCGCCTCCTTCATGTCGGCACACATCACCTCGGGCATCTCTATGCCGCCATAGCGGTGCGTCATCTCGGCAAAACCATATTTGCCGATCTGGGCATTGTGGTAGCTCTCCAGCGACGGCGTCGCCGATCCCAGCAAGGTCTTTGCTCCCCACAGATGGGCCAGGTAGATGGCGCTGTCCCGCCCGTTGTAGCGTGGCGCCGGCTCGCTCTGCTTGTAGCTGCCGTCATGCTCCTCGTCGACGATGACCAGCCCCAGATTGCGGAACGGCAGGAAGAGCGCCGAACGCGCACCTACCAGTATTTGGTAGCCGTCCGCCGCATCCGACATCGTCCTATGCCATATCTCGGCACGCTCATTGGTGCTGAATCGTGAGTGATAAACGCCTACCTTGTTGCCGAAGAAACGCCGCAGACGGTTGATAATCTGCGATGTGAGCGCTATCTCCGGAAGCAGGAACAGCACCTGTTTCCCCTCTTTCAACACGCGGTCCATCAGTCGTATGTACACCTCGGTCTTGCCGCTCGACGTCACGCCGTGCAGCAGCGTCACTGCCTTATCGCAACCTACTATGATGTCGTATGCCCTCTGCTGCTCTTCGTTCAGCTTTATCGTCTCCACGCCGGTCGTCTTGTCATACGACTCCAGACGGCTCTCCTCGCGCTCCTCGGCTCTCAGCACGCCTTTCTTTATCAGCGTCTCGAGCGCCGCCGACGAGATTTGCGGATTCGACAGCAACGCTTTTTTCTTCACCTCCTTCTCCCCCATCTCGCTCTGTTGCATGAATTGCATCAGCGCGAAGAGCTGTTTCTGCGTCGTCATCTTCTTCTCCAGCGAGCTGAATAGCTCGTGCATGGCCTTCTCCTCGCGGTACTCGTCAGCCAGGCCTATCCATGCCACCTTCTTCGGCACATAGCGCTCCTTCAGCTCCTCGTCCATCAGGATTATACCCTTCTCTATCATGGTCTTAATGATGGACATCGTCTTCTGGTGCCCTGTGATGGACGATACTTCCGATATGTCTATCTTGCCACGTTGCGACAGCACGTCGAGTATCTTTATTTCGTCCTCCGAGAGGTCGTCATATTCTCCGCTGAAATCGGGATGCACCACGATATACGACTCGCTCGACAGGCGGAAGGCCGACGGCATCGCCACAGCCATCACGTCGCCCGGATAGCACATGTAGTACTCTGCCATCCATTCCCAAAAACGGAACTGCACCTCGTCGACAATAGGCTCTGTATCAAGTATTGACAAGACATATTTCGTCACGTAGGGAGGCACCTTTTCATGTACCCTGCGCACCAGCGCCGAATATATGCGCTTGGCGCCGAACTGCACCACCACGCGCTGGCCCACACGTATCGCATCGTTGTATTCGTATGGAACACGGTAGGTGAAGGTGTCCGGCAGATGCAACGGCAGCAGCACATCAACAAAATAGGTCTTGCGCTCCATGCTCAACGTCCCTCTTTCTCGAATGTCAACAGCGTCTTGTCGCCCTGCATCAGCTCCAGCTCGTATTCGCCCAGCTTGTATGCGTTGCAGCGCATCAGCAGCTGTCTGTAGTTACCGCTCAGCCTCCCGAACGTCTCGGGGCAGGCCTTCTTGGTGGCATTGAAATCGCTCAGCTTCATCGTCCCGTCGCCGCTGCTCTTGAAGGTGCCGAAGTAGCGGTTGCAGCCGTCTGTACCACTGAATGTGCCGGCGTCGGGATTGATAATCAGCGTTATCTTCTTCTGCCCCTCGGCATAAACGGGCTCTCTGCCCTGTATCGTCATCAGCCGCCACGTCTCCTCAACATTGAACATTGGCGACACGCTCACCACCGTCTCCTTGTGCTGGCGGCAGCCCACGGCAAGCAACACCAGCATCGCCACGACTATTGCTATGCCTTGACGCATTGTATGGCTATTCTCAGCTCTCTTCATTATAATATACCTTATAATATTTGCCTTTCTCGTCTTCGCCCTGCTCTATCAGTTTGCGGTCGCCATGAACGTAGATGTGGAAATTTTTGTCCAGCTTGATGACGCTCTTGTAGGCGCGCGCCTGCTTCTTCACAGCATTCTCGCTGATGCCGAAACTCTCAGGCAACTGCACGTCGTAGGCCTCCTCATACTGGTCGCGGAACTGGCGGAAACTGTCTATCACCTCAGGCTGACCTATCACGTCGCGCGCAAAATCGTCCATCTCGAAACTGTCGTTCTGCTTGAAGAAGTTGACGCTCCTGTTCAGCAGGTCGGCCTGGTCGGCTTTGCTGACCTCATATTGTTGTGGCAACTCGTCGGTCACAAACTTCTTGTAGGCCTGCATCACCTGATGCGTGTTGTAGAAATCATCATGGCGCTGCTTGATATGCAGGAAGTTGTCCTTCCAGTATATGGCGTCAGCCCCGCGGTTGGTCTTGTCCACGGCGCTGACCATGAAGCCCTGCTCGCGCTCCATATTGAATATCAGCGCCCCTTTGTCCAACTCGCTGATGTCTATTCCCTTGTCTATATCCATTTTGAAACGCGCCGACGCGCTGTGGCTCTCTGCCTCGCGGCTCCACTCCTCCTCGTCGTGCGTCACCTTCAGGAATTGCGTCTTGTTCTCCGATTTGAAAATGCCTACGGCATTCGTCTTGTCGCCATTCACCTGGCACTCATCGAAATACACCACAAACAAGTCCCCGCTTTTGATGTTGGGGTGGTTGCAGGCGTCGTAGAGCAGGCGCGCTATCTCCTGCGACTCGTCGAGCAGCGACTCCGGGTCGTCGAAGATGCGGCATACCGAACGGTACAGAGGATTCAGCTCCAGCCTGTCGTCGTCATACATCTGATAGTATTCGTCGACCTTGAATGGCGAGATGAAATAGCGTACCAGCAAGTCCTGCAACTGCTCGTTCAGTCTCTGCAGACTACCCGACAGCACATAGCCCTCGTCGGTCTCCTTGTTGCCCACCCTATGGATGGCAACAGATTTTATTGATGATGATTCAAATATTGGCACTTAATTTTATTCTATTAAAAATCCTGAAAATCAATGGTCAATTCATGGTAGTTCATGTTAAGAACATTCTTGAGAATTGCAGTTCAACTTTCAAAATTCAATAATCCCACTGTCTTTTGCTCAATCCTTCATATAGTTCATGGTCTCAATCTTCTCGACCCTTATGGACACACTGTCCCACGTCTCGCTGCTCAACATATTGTACGTATAGTTCAGCGTCCGCTTCACGGGGTAGTCATCCTCATACTCATAGCTGTATTTGAAGTCCACAACACCATGATTTTCATACGGCATCGACATCAGCGTCACATTGTTCTCGCACAGCATGCCGAAACCGAACAGCGCGTCGTCCAGCTCCCTGTAGCCCATCAGCTGAGAGTAAGGGTTATTCTTGTCGTCATAGCTCAGCGTGATAACCGTGCTCTCCGCGCCGTCATTGCGCACAACTCTGACGATGTTGTCGTCCTTCCACGTCAATGCGTATCTCACTGTGTAGCCGCTCTTTGTCGACAGGCTTCCCTTCTGTGCCATCATGCGCACATCATTACCTGCCACGGCAGACACCACTTCAGCACCCAGCGTCGAGACAACAGGTACTCCGCGCACTATCGCTCCCAGCTTGGCGACATCGTCAACCGATTTATAATACGTGCAGACTATCTCATTTATCGACTTCTCTCCGCGCACAAAGTCCATTCTCATCAGCTGCTGTTCAGCCTCGTATACATCTATATGGTCGATATTCCGCCCGTCATAGCTTATCTCGCTGCTTATGTCGTAGGCTGGCACCGTTGTGCGGACTATTCGACGACGGTTGTCGTAGAAGAAATTCTCCGAATAGGGCGAGTCTCCATAGTAGTCCACACGGTACATCTCCTTGCCGTCCCAGTTCCATTTCTCTGATATATAGGTGCCTGTCGTGTAATACAACGCCCCATCATTGTAGCGGTTCTCCGTCATCACCACATTGTCCATTTTTCTATGCTTGTCTATCCGCCCCTCCATTTTCGAACACGAGGCGAATGCCGCCACACACGCAATAGCTATTATTATACCCTTTTTTTTCATATTCTTTATTTTTTATTTCAACATCAATGCATTATGACTTCAAAGTCAAGGTTATAGTTCATATTTCAAAAATACCACATGTCGTCATAATCTTGGCTCGTTGAATGCCGTAGGCGATGTTATTGAGATTGTTATGTTCACATTCATCCCTTTCTTCAGCATCACTATAGTGTCACCCCAGCGGTATGTGTCCTGTTTTGAAATCAGCTTGACTTTCAGGTGCGACGACTCCTCGTTGGCAATATATGTGTATCGTGTGCCACTGCTTGGGTCGCTGATGATATTGCTGTCTATCCGCTCGTCAGCCGCATTGTATTCATAAACCGTCGCCGACGACAGCATCGACGCAGCCACCGACGGCACGGCGCCTATCACCGTATAGCGCGTCTTCCCATCTGCCGACTCTGTGTACGGGTCTTCGTTCTTGTCGCACGACGTGGCAAACGCCGTCATCAACATTACAGACATAATAGCACATATCTTTTTCATAATGAATTGTTTTTTGTGAGTATAATGGATTGTTCAAGACAGCAATTCTGAGTAATAAGCTTCTGGTCACCTCTAAAAATTCGACCAATTCGCGTTCTAAACAAAAACATTAATTGCCATGTAACGTTGTGGCGGATTTGCAATCCGACTGAACTCTAAATCGCGTCAGCAATTAATGGTCAATTATATGGAAATTAACGTTGTTGACGTTTCTTTAGCTCGGAAAAGCAAACGAGTTTTCTTTTCTCTCGCTTTGCGAAACGTTCGTGTTCAAAAAAAATTCGACCAATTCGCCGTTTAAAATAATTATTAGAGGTTTCATATTTTTAAAACTCCTCTGTAATAACCTCCTGTCCTCTTCCCCGTAGCCTTAAATTCTCTCTCTCTTCAACAAGTATGGCAGCATAACCTGCTCAAAACCTTCGTTGATGTCCACAGCTATATAGTCTATATTATATTGCATCGCCCTCGCCTTCAGCGTGTTGGTCTGCTGGAGCATCACCTCCCTATATCGTTCCGCAAACTCGTGAGGGAATAACTTTATCTCTTTGTCCGACTCCATGTCTATGAAGTGATACGGCTTGTTTCCGTAGTCAAGTTCCAGCTCCAGATTCTTGTCGTACGTGTGGAAAAGTATCACCTCATGCTTGCAGTGGCGCAAATGGCGCAACGCGTCAAAGAGCTCCTCCTGCTGCTCGTCCGACACAAATGCGTCCGTGAAGATTACCACCAGCGAACGCCGGTGCATCTTCTCCGCCAGCAGGTGGATATTCTCAGCTATCGACGACCCACGCTTCTGCTCCATTCCCCACGATTCATCATGCAATATCTTGTCCAACAGCGAATAGATGTAGCGCTGATGCGTCGTGCTCGACCGAACCTCCGTCTGCATCTCTATCGCATCTGCAAAGAGGGTAAGTCCGAATGCATCACGCTGACGCACAAACAACTCCACCAACAATGCCGTGGCATACGCCGCAAATGTAATCTTGTTGGGGTTGTCGAAGCTCCCGTGACGCTCTCGAGGGAAAAACATCGACGACGAGCAGTCCAGCAACAACTGGCAACGCAGGTTCGTCTCCTCCTCATAGCGCTTCACATACAGCCTGTCCGTCCGCCCGTAAAGCTTCCAGTCGATATTCTTCGTCGACTCTCCCGTGTTGTAGAGCCTATGCTCCGCAAACTCCACCGAAAAACCATGAAACGGACTACGGTGAAGCCCCGTGATAAAACCCTCGACCACTTGCTTGGCAAAGAACTCGAGGGTTTTATACTTCTCTATCTCTTGAAAACTGGCTGTGCGCAAAACCGACAGATCTCTTTTGTTTCTACCGGGGCAAATCTTTACAGCAGTGCGTTGAGCTTGTCCGTAAGTGTGGCCTTCGCAACAAGTCCGACCGACTTGTCCACCACTGCGCCACCCTTGATGAACAGCACCGTAGGAACACTGCGCACTCTGAATTCGCCAGCAATGCCGGGAGCATCGTCTACATCTACCTTGCACACCATTGCACGGCCTTCATATTCAGCACCAATCTCTTCGACTATAGGCGCCAATGCTTTGCACGGACCACACCACGTGGCTCCGATGTCCATCATTACAGGAAGGTTTGACTGCTTCACAGTCTCAAAATTCTGGTCATTAACTTCTACTACCATAATAATTTAAGAATAAAAAGATTTGACATTAATAAAATGCAAATATACACAAAAATTATTTAAAACAAACAGCCTGTCTCTTTTGTCTACAATTAGCGACCATACCCATTCATTATCGTTAAACCCAAACAGACACTTTTGCCTACCCTTTCATAACGTCACCTCTAAAAATTCGACCAATTCGCGTTTTCTTGCAATACAAAATATGATTAACAACGTTTTCGTTAAACGTCGCGACCGAATGGGAGCAACGTGACCTCCGCCAAATGACCAAAGGGAGCTTGCTCACTCTGGCATGGCGAGAAAACGACACATTGAAAAGGAACAAATTAATTCGACCAATTAGCCGTTTTAAAAATAATTATTAGAGGTTTCCTTCATTCTTCATCGTGTTGTTGATGCTCTCGGCCTGTGCGGGAGTTCTCAGCTTCGCTTTCGAAACATCCACTGGATGTTTCTTCATCCTTGGGGTCGCCTGAATTGATCCTGCTGATGGCTATTCCGTTGTTTATCAGTATGTCAGTATATACGCGGCTAGCATACTTGATACGAGTGCAATCAAAGAAATTGCATAGGGGCGCCTGCGGGCTGTGTCACCCACGTGGCTGCAGGCTGCGGCGGTAGTCGCTGGGCGACTGGCCGAGGAGTTTGCGGCAGTAGCGGCTGAAGTAGCTCAGGGTGTTGAAGTTCATCTGGTCGGCAATCTGGGTGAGCGATAGACGCTCGTCATCGAGTTTTTTCTTCAGGATTGTCACCGTGGCGCGGTCGATGAAGCTGCTGACGCTGTGGCCCGTGACCCGCTTGACGGTGGCCGAGAGGTACTTTGGCGACACATGCAGCCGCTCGGCATAGTAGCGCACCTCGCGCTCTGTGCGGCAGATGCCGGTATCGAGCAACGCCAGAAACTGCTTGACGATGTAGGCCGTGCGGTCGCTGTGGGCCTCGGTGGGGTCGCGCTGAGCGTGGGGCTCAAAAATGTCGTACATCATCGACAGGCATAGACTGCCCATCAGCTCGCGGTAGAAGAGCAGGTCTCGGTCCTCCATGCGGTCGCGTAGCCGGTGGAAGTCACCCAGCAGATGGGTGGCCTGAACGTCGGTAAGTCTGATGACGGGGTTCTGGTTGAGCGACACGGATCCACCGATGCTGTAGTTGTTCGACGGCAGCAGGCTCTGCAGGAACTTGTTGTCGGCGGCAAACCACTCCACCTCCATCCCCGGCGCTGCGGCCAAATTCTTAGCCCTGTTTGGGGATGGCATCACCACCAGGTCGTTTCGCACAATGTGGTAGCACTTCTCGTTGAACACAAAGCTCCCCTCACCTGCCGTGCAGAGCAGGTGCATGCAGGTATTGCTCAACTCCGGCGCGTTCATCGCCAGAAAGTCAGTCGAGTATAGAAAGTCAATCTTCATTTACTGCTCAGATATCCTTTGCAGGATTCTCTCCTACAATAATTTCTCCGACGACAACAGAAAAGAGAACAATCCAATGTATTGGATGCCTTGCCCATCAGTAAAGGGTGCAATATCTTCACCGACAATTACAATTTTCTTGAAACTATCGCCAGTCTTACGCAACGAATACAACTCTTGTTCCCGTTTTTCGTCGTCAGGCATACGGTATGCAGATTGAATATAAGCCCGTTCTCTACCATTGGTGATGACAAAATCAATCTCATGCTGAGAAAACGTTGATTTGCCATCCTTCATTGTTCGGCTCTCCACTACTCCGACATCCACCGCGTATCCTCTACATCTTAATTCATTGTAAACAACATTTTCCATAATATGTGTTGGCTCCTGCTGCCGAAAGTTAAGCCTTGCATTCCTTAAACCCACATCCACCGCATAGTATTTCTGGATAGAGTCATAGTATCTGTTTCCTTTCACATCGTATCGTTTTGCACCTTCAAACAAATAGGCATTCTGCAGGTAGCCGATATAACTATGGACAGTTGCGACATCCACTTTCACCCGTTGGACACTCTCCAGCAGATTCTTTATTCTGTTTGCATTGGTGAGAGACCCTACCGACGAGCAAAGAGAATCGGTCAAAGATTCAAGCACATCTCTCCGCCGCAAATCATTCCGCTCGACAACGTCGTCAAGATAGGTCTTGTTCCACAGCCGATTGAGATAAGACACTTTTTGTTCTTCAGAAGAAAATTTACGCAATGCCGGCATACCGCCGTAGGTGTAGTATTCTTTCCATAATTCGGTGACGGATTCATCCCTGTCTGTACAGAACTCTTTAAACGAGAATGGATTAACCCTTACCTCGTCACCACGTCCACGAAACAAAGTGTTAATATCCGACGACAAAAACTTAGAGTTGCTGCCGGTGATATAAACATCCACATTTTCCTTTGCATTCAAACCGTTCACTATCTTCTCAAAGCCATCCACTTCCTGCACCTCGTCGAGGAAAACATAGTAGTGCTTTTCTTCGTCGGAAATCCTGTCGTATAAGTATTTTTTCAGAGTCTCACGGTTGGAAAGGTCGGCACCATTTATATCGTCCTCCATATCAAACGACACAATGATGATTTCATCTCACCAACGCCGTGTTGCAACAGATAGTCTTTATATATCTTTTTCAGCAACCATGATTTGCCACACCGGCGTGGTCCAGTAATAATTTTCACCTCGTCATTGTCACGCCTGGCAATCAGTTTGTTCAGATAGTCTTCACGCTGGATATAATTAGCCATAATACTGCTATTCGAAATTTGGTGCAAAATTACACTTTTTTTTGAATACGGCAAAATATTTTCACAAAACCATGGAGCTCCGCTGCCTAATTCCCTGACTTTCCCTGAAATTGGTTACCTCCATAAAGTCGGTGGCCACGACAGACAGATTTGGGATGGTTGTCGGCCGAGCCGACGCCACAGCAAAACTGAATCGGTTTACATTGTTTGCTTCATATCCCTGATCTGGTTTACACCTTCACGATTTTGGTTTACACTTTGCGTCACATTCACCTGTTTTTGTTTACAGCCGTCCTGTTTTGGTAGACACTGTCAAGGTCGGGTAGCTCTCGTTTGAATTCTATGCGGTTGGTCTTGGCTATATTTGATAATCTTTGTTGTTTAACTATCCTAGTTCAATAACGATTGGCTCTGTACCATGATACTAACACTTCCTAATTATTATAAGGCAGTTCCATTAGTTCGTAAATGTTTGTTGAGGTGTCAATGGCCATTTGTTTAAATTGACATTTCGGATATTGGCTATTGATTATGTTGTATATCGTTTCTTTTTCTTTAGCCCCGCATTTGTATCCAAAATAGATTGCTTTTATTGAAGATGCCTTATCTAAAGGGTGTGCCAGAAATGGAGATTCGGTAGAAACATCATAGCTGATTAACCGTGCTTCATGCTCATATTTCCACCGGATGTTCTTTGTCGCGAAAGCGGTGTCATTATCAATAGAGTCGCATCTTGCAACAATAGGCTTATTTGTGTAGCGTATGTTTTTCAGGCACAAATGGCCATTCTCTGTTGGTTTATTGATGAAATATTTAGATAGTCGATATTTAATACAGAAACCTTTATGTCCATCTGTATAATGTGACCACATTAAGATGTTTTTTATGTTTCTTGAGGAATTTCCTTTCACAAAAGAACGCACTCTATAGTAGTTAAACATATCATAAAAACCGGGAATATCCTCCTTGTTAGGACATATGCAGGCTAAATTATCAAAGTCTCTGTATAGATTGTAAATTGAATCAAAAGGATCATTCATCTCAGACGGACTTACCACCGTGATTTCATTGTTGATTAAATCTTGAACAGAGTACTGGTTGTATCTTCGAAAAGAGTATAAATCAATATGGTCGTTGTCATCATAATCTGATTTCATTGGATCATATTGCACACCTTTAATACTGTATAGTTTTGCTCGGTTATGGTCTCCTACGTTAAAATTGATAATATAGCCTAATTTATATAGTTGGTTGCCACATTTTGCGCTACAATTCTCGTTGCATCTATTGTTTTGTACAAGCCCTTCAAAATGCTTAATGGCCAATGCAATGTGCTCTGCCGCTTCTTTGTCCCTCCTAATGTTGTGCAGGATAAGCGCCTTGTAATATGGTAGTCTAAATCCAAATGTAAATGGAAAAGAAGATACATTATTAAAAAATGCATTTGCGTCGTGGTCTTTATTGAATTGTTCCCACGCTTTTTGGGCTACCTCATCTTCGGACATGATATTTTAGGACTTTCTGATACTCTTTTCTAGTTTGTTAGTTAACACATGATATTGCTGTCCTTTTCCACCCCTCTATCTTTGAAATGATATATAATCATTTTCCCATTTATTTATAACCACATAATATTTTTGGCTTTATTCCTTATCGCAAAATCAATGTGACTATTTAACATTCAATTCTTTTCTCATCAAATCAACGATTTCTTCATATAATCCCTGATATTCTAACCATCTTTCGTTATGCCCAATTGTTTCCAGAACCTTAAAACTACTTGAGTCTTTTGCAGATACAATTGATAGACAATTCTGCATTTCGTTGTTTAAGTCTGTCACCAATTCTTTCAAGCATCCAAGTTTTACCTTTAATTCTTCGGAGGCAATCAATGTTAGTGCATTTACCTCTTGATTAATTATTAAAAGAGGTTGCGTGACTTCCTTTACCATATCAATTAAGCTCTGGTTATATTTGATGAGAGCATCGTTGATTTCCTCTGTCGAACCACCCATAATCACTTTAAAAAAACTTGCCGTATTTCCAAATATCAGATTAGGATTGGTCCGCATGGAACCATTAAGTTCGTCCAGTTTATTCATGAATCTGTTGTACGCCTCGTATCTCCATACCATTAATTGATCTTTTTTCTGCCATCGACGTTTTTTAATAAATTGAAATACGCCCCAAGCCCATCCTGCAATAGCCAATATAATTGTAACAATCAAACCTGCTTCCATATTCATGTAGGTTATTAATTATTTACCTCAATGGTGTTGTTCATTACCCGTCCAAGAAATGTGTCTGTGAATGCACGTTGAAACCGCAAAGGCAGCATTTGGTATTCGGGAAGGCTTTCGAGGTATTCAAGTTCGAGAACAAAACGGGGGGCTTTTATGTCCTTCTTAGTTTCGGGATGCACTTCGGTCTTACTCCCTAGGCGCAGGAGCTTGATAAGATAAATGTCTCTCACGCCCTTTCCCTTGATATAGGGCATGAAGTAGTACAACTTGTTGAGTGCAATGGTGGAAGGGAATTTACGTATCGAGTCGGTATAGTAAAGTTTTGTCGGCTCCTCGGTAAGGAAGTACTCTTGATTGTCTTTCTTCACAAGGCCCACCAATAAACGCTTCGATGTGTCAAGTTGGTAGGTCTTCTTTGGCTTGTTGTAGATGAGATCGTTCTCCCCGGTTGAGAAGAGGTCCAATGTCAATACAGGACGAGGGTTGCGCTGCATGTGAATAGGACGGGTCGAAACAGGTGCTTCGTCGTAAATGAAACGATACAGACTTCGCCCAATTTCCTGAACGATACCACACACCAACGCATTGCCCATCAAGAATGCCCTTCGGCCATCCGACACATCGGGATGATAGGTGTGATTGTCAGGGAACATATTCAGTCTTTCCATCTCGATAGGAATCAGTCGACGGTAACGGCCAGACGGAGTTTGTACCACGTGCTTGAATCTTGATGGAGAAGGGCCTCCCTCGCCAGTAATCATCGTGCGTGATGGTTTGTCCAAGTAATCGGGAAACGCCATTCCACCCTCGGAAAACACATATTCAAACCCTTCTTTCGAGACGCGGTTAATCTTCTTGGCTCCCTTCTCATATTGCCATCTCGGCAAATCCTCTTCTGAGATAAAAAACTCTTCTGGAACGAAGTCCTCATCGACAAGGATGTCACCCAACATTTGGCTGGTGCCCTCATGGACAGGAATCGCATCAACAGAATAGACGTGACGGTCAATCATAATACCGGCATTTCCGAAGGGAGTCTCTTTCTCTCCTTTATTGAACTTGGAAGAAACCTCTTGGATAGTGCCTTTGATGTCGAACTCTGACTGTGTTCCCTCGCTTACTTTGAAGGGAAATGCCTCTGCCATTACACCGTCGTATTCCACCCAGTTTTCCATCGTCTCAATTTTGTTAGCGACAATGGAACCCTTTCGGTAGCCGACAATGTAGGTTCTGCGGCGACGTTGGGGCATCCCATAGTCAGCTGCGTTGATGATACGCCACTCAACAACATATCCTAAATCGGCAAGAGAGGCCAGTATGATGGCGAAATCGCGTCCACGCTGGATGGCGGGTGAGTTCAGCAGGCGGTCAACATTCTCGAAAAATATGTATTGCGGACGTTTATCGCCTTTCTCGTCAAGAATGCGGTATATCTGCCACCAAAGCACACCTTTTTTCCCTTCAATACCTCCAGAACGGCTGAGGGTTGCAGCTACGGAATAATCTTGACAGGGGAATCCGCCTACCAGCAAATCGTGGTCAGGAATTTCCTCGGTTTTCACAAGATTAATATCCTTGTTCACATGTCCTTTGCATCCAAATCTAGCCTTATAAACCAGCGATGCATCTTGATGCAACGTCGAAGGTTCCCATTGGTTGTTCCAAATGGTATCATATGCATCCGATGCACCTTCAAGTCCAATGCGGAATCCTCCCACACCGGCAAAGAGTTCTACTACCTTTATTTTATGCTTAGCCATTCAGTTTCTCCTTTCTTCTACTTTCCACAATCTCACGCACATAATCATTATTGAACCAGTAACAGAACTTCTTCGCTCCTTTGCCGTCAGAAGTTGGTGCCAAATCTACAGCCTTTTGAGCTTTGGGACGAACGTGGAATTTCTTTCCATCCGCACCTTTCCACCAATACTCCTCAGAAATATGATTGGCTAACACATTGTCTTTGATATGGTTCCAGTACACTTCCGCCCACTCCAAATCTTTTTGAGGCATTGTCCAGAAGAACACATCGTCCAGCACATAATCCTCTTTACCTGCGTTTTGTTCTCTAAATATCACAAACATAAACCGACTGGAATATAGTTCGTATAGGCGCGACTCAAACCACTCCTCACACTCAGCTACCTCGATGTAGTCAATGTTCTCAAAAGACATTGCCTCCTTGATGATGCCATTAGCTTGCACTCGAATGGTTTTCATTGTGAGTCCCGCTTTGAGGAATTCTTCCGAGCGATTCACATTGGCGCACTTTGTAGAAGCTGCAATAGCATTTGCAACCATTGCGAACTTATTTTTCGGATTGTTTGAGATGTCAACTTTCTTCCGCTTTGCAATCTTCGCAAACGGCATGTTCAAGTATGGTTTGAAGCGACTGAGCAAAATGTCGTCAAAGGATTTCTTCAAAAGAGCATTCGCGCTGACCAGCTCCGATTTCGCCCCCGCGACATTTGAAACGGCGTTTTTCCCACTCTTCACAACATACTCCAAGACGGTGCGCATATAGGCCATTTTAAGGCTGAATGCTCTTCGGGGAGCGTCAATATCGGGATTGTTGGGCTGCTTCATCAAACTGTCACCCTTTTGCCCCTTGCGACAGGCTCCAAGGTACATCGTGTCACCTTCAGAGAGTTCGTGAGCCTTCCCTTGCTTTATCTTATCGATGATAACCTCGTAATCGTGACGAATAATCAGTAAATCTTTCTTGGGCAGTTTCCACAAAACGGAGAAGACGAATTCCAAATCGAGATTGTTGCAGTTTTTCTGGTGCAGATAAAAGAGCAACAGCATCAACTGGCATTTCAGATAGAAATGGGAGTGCTCAAAGTCATCTTTTACAACCTCACAATAGTTAATCATGTTGCACACAAGGCGCTCTTTGATAAGATAATCGTCCTGTTTGCTTTTCTTCAGCGGAGTGCACTTCAACTCCATCCCAGCTTCCGAGAAATCGGCACCGGCATAGTTGTTGGTCTCGAGGAGGAAAAGATATTTTCCACCATTTGGCCTAGACTACCTTTGCCTCTCTTAGGCTCATAGTCATCCCATGCAAAGTCACGCAAGGTCTTTCCCAGCAAACCTTTGCTGTATTCAAAGATGCTTAAAGAATCTTTGATGTTGTATGGTAATGTGGGGGTAGTGTCCATATTCTTGATGTAATTTCAATTTGCAAAAATACGAAAGTTGAGCGATGTCTACGCTTTTTTGATGTTTGAGTTTAAAGCCAAAACATGCCAGCTGCCATCGTCGCGGCGGTCGAGATAGCCTTTCTTGCGGAATGTCTCTACCTGCTTCTGTACAGCAGAACGGTTGACCGACAGATTGTCCGCCATCTCGGAGAAGGTGACGAAGGGCTTGTCGCGCAGGAGCGCAAGCAGGCGGCTGCCGTTCCCGCTCCTGAAGTGGATCCGCTGACCGTCGTACCACCAGGTGTCCTTGTCGGCATTCCTCACGATGTCTATCTCGCATTGCATCTCCTCGCACACCTTCTGGCGGAAGAAGGCAAGGAAGGAAGCAATCTTGCCTATGGTGGCGTGAGCACCGTCGGAGGGCACTTTGCCGATTTTCTGGTCAGCACGATGCAGGGCCTCAAGGTATTCAGCCTTCTTGCGGTTGCGGATGACAACCATGGGCCACCCGTGACGGGCCATGATGTAGTTCACCATCAGGCGGGCGATGCGTCCGTTGCCGTCTTCGAAGGGGTGGATGCGGATGTAGCGATAATGGAACAAAGCAGCCAGCTCCACAGGCGACAGCTTGCCCTCCCGCTCAGCAGTATTATACCAATCCACAAGGTCGCTCATCAGCGAGGCCGTTTCTTCGGGCGACGCATATTCGAAGCGGTCGCCATATCGGGTAATGACG
>Ga0247610_10003931_pt1 | contig 16038 bp, 14 predicted proteins | sample 174DNAGHGhighgp2_FD_193483 | JGI IMG/M metagenome (GOLD analysis project Ga0247610, IMG submission 193483) | Sheep rumen microbial communities from Palmerston North, Manawatu-Wanganui, New Zealand - 1742 DNA GHGhigh gp2 | ecosystem: Host-associated > Mammals > Digestive system > Stomach > Rumen... | reverse complement strand
TATTTGTTATCATAAATTTATGTTTGATTTATAACCTAAATGCTCAAAACCCGGTTTCTGAAACAGAAACCAGAACGGCGGCAGTGCATTATGCCCAATCTTTCTTGCAATATAAAAACCTTTCCCTCACAAACATCATCACCGTAGATGCATACGAAGAAAATTCTATCACATTGATGCGAGAGGTAGTTTTCGATAATGGGTTGTCAATTTTATTATCGGCATATAAATCTTGTTTACCTGTGCTCTTGTATTCTACCAATAACACCCCTATTTTGTCTGATATTGAGAACATTCCGTATGGTTTACGAGATTTTATAGAAAATTATGAAAGGACTATTGCATATGCATCTGGTGATAACAGAAATATTAATGAACATCCAGATTGGATTTTGTTGTTAGGCACAGACTCATTTGAAGTTACAACTCGTTCGGGTCATGTGTATGGACCGTTATTGACCACCCAATGGGGACAGGAGAATTCAAATGGAGGTGGAGACTGTACTGCTTATAATCATTTTGTCGATTCAACAAGTAGCAGTTGTTCTTGTGACACATGCCCCACAGGATGTGTCGCCACAGCGATGGCTCAAATCATGAAATATTGGAACTATCCTGTTTATATGCCCAATAAAGTGGAACAGTATGATTGGTGCAACATGCCCGATGCATTAATATGCCAAAGCAATCCTAACTACACAGTAGAAAGAAATGCTGTGGCAAGATTGATGGCTGATTGTGGTAAAGCGGCAAATATGGATTATTGTAAATATGATTGTGAATCATTTGCCTGGCCTATAGATGCAAGGAATGGTTTGGTAGATACTTTTAGGTATCATTCAGATGCCATTCGAAGATTGCGGTCAAGCCATACAACAAAACAATGGAAAGAAATGCTAATAGAAGACTTGAGTGCAGGAAGACCAGTACTATATGCTGGGATTTCTTGGAAGACGGTTGATTTTGACTGGGGAGGTCATGCTTTTGTTTGTGACGGTTACAATGAAAATACGGATAAGTTTCATTTTAATTTTGGGGACTATGGGTATAACAATGGACTATGGTGTACTATAGACAGTATTATAGATGGTGATTATAACTGGAATCATTTGGAGAGAGCCGTCTTCAACATCTATCCTGCTGGAACCCAAGACTATTGCGATTTTGAAGTACCATTATGGGGCTATTACAATTACTATTACAACGTTTATGGGAATTCCACTCCAGACCCGCATGAAATAGTCCCCAAAACATTCACCCGGCTGACAAGTGTTCCTAACGAAGCCCCTTTCCCATCGACTTGGCGAACAATTCCGTCAGAAGCGACTTCCGAATACGTGGCTCACGAACAGGTTTTGCTGCAAGACGGTTTTCTCGCAGAGACGGGCAGTGACTTCTATGCGCACATTGAGCCGTGCGAATCTTGTGAGGAAGGGCGTACAATTGGTGGAACCTCCGATGTGGTTGGAACAGAGAACGACAATCCCGCCGACACGCTTCCCACACCAAAATCGCAGCAGACAGAGGCCTCTTTCGCAAATGACCGCACATTGACCGTCCACCCCAACCCCGCCGCCGACGTGCTGCACATCGAATTGCGCGGCGTGGGCATCGCCCATGCGGTGTTGTACGACCTGCAAGGGCGGGCTGTAGAGGCGAATAATCATTCGCTCTACAACGTCCAGAATCCCATACACCCCTAAAAACACCGCAACCGTAATTTTTACAATTAATAGTTAATAAAATATTTATTATTTTTACGTCAAAATAATTGTATCTTTGCCGGATTTTAAGCATCCCGGCTTTTGGAGACAAAACGCGCTGAAAGACACTCAATTGACCTCACTACAGAGGTGATGGCAACCTTCCCGAACGGAGGGCAGGTAGTGGTGTATAACGCCATAGACCGCACCACCGAGGACTTCCGCCGCATCCTGAGCTGCGCGAAACATTTCGCCAAACAGGGTAAACACGTGGTGATGCCGCCAAAATTAGATGTGCCGTACAAGAATCCGGCGTATGACCAAATCTTCGGCACACTTCGAGGAACGCCATACTACGGCAAGTGTCCCGATTTGCTGGTGGATGGAGCGTGGTATGAGCACGAGGGCTTCTTGGGGGAAAAGCCTAAAAGGTCTTTCCGTAACATGTGCTATCACGGGTTGAGACAATGCGACAGGCTGATTCTTGAAAATTGTGGGTTGACGTTCGGTTTCATGTACAGAAGTTTGTTAGGAAGAATAGAGCGTGGAGAGAAAATCAAGGAAGTATGGGTGCACTCCGAAAAAAACATGCATCTGCTCTATAAAGCAGAATAGCAGAGCTTGCGCCCTGCCACCTGAATCGACGAATCCGCAGAATCGTCAGTTGGGCTTTCACCCAACTCCGCTGCAAAAATACACTTTTTTTAATATCCAAACATTGTTCGATAATTATTTCTTCGAATGCACTGATAATTATCTAATCATTTTCAATAATCTTTCCGATTGGAATCATGGAACGTGTTATATTGAGTTTACAGAGGATCGGACCATTTGTTTAATCCATGATTTCAACATTTTACATCCCGGTGCTGTTGAAGGGACAACGTGTTTTAGTATGTATTTCAGAAAAATTGATAGATGATGAAAAAAGAAGCTATATTGTTGCTTTTTGTGGAATTATTATTTGGACCTTTTTGTCTTTTCTCCCATCGGAAGGTGGTGGTGAAATAACGGTCGCCATACAAACCAAAAGCGGCTCCTCTTTTTCAGAGAAGCCGCTTTTACTATCTTTGTAATCGAAGGATTATTGCTTCGAGAAATTGGATTTGTCCACGCCGCAGAGTGGGCAACTCCAATTGTAGGGAAGATCTTCAAAGGCGGTGCCGGGGGCAATGCCATTGTCGGGATCACCGACTGCGGGGTCATAGACGTAACCGCACATGTCACATACGTACTTTTCCATAATTTGATGACTTTTAAAGGTTTGTGAAAAACTTTAACGATTGACTTTGACATTAACCTTGACAATGGCTTTGGTTTATAGTCAAGGTCAATAGTCAAAGTCATAGTTTATTTCAACGGGCAGGTGGTGTTCATGCTGCAAATGAGATCGACAACCTTGTTGGAGTAACCAATTTCGTTGTCGTACCAAGAGACGAGTTTCACGAAATGCTCATTGAGCATGATGCCGGCGTTGGCGTCGAACACGGAGGTTCTCTTCTCATCGAGGAAGTCGGTGGAGACCACAGCGTCTTCTGTATAGCCGAGGATGCCCTTGAGTTCGTTCTCAGAAGCTTTCTTCACAGCATTCTTGATGTCTTCGTAGGTAGCAGCCTTTTCAAGGCGGCAGGTAAGGTCAACCACGGAAACGTCAGCGGTGGGAACGCGGAGTGTCATACCGGTGAGTTTGCCTTGCAGAGAAGGAATAACTTTGCCCACAGCCTTAGCGGCACCGGTGGATGAAGGGATAATGTTGCCAAGAATGGAACGGCCGCCGCGCCAGTCTTTCTTGGAAGGACCGTCAACGGTCTTTTGGGTAGCAGTAGCGGCGTGTACGGTGGTCATCAAACCTTCCACAATGCCGAAGTTTTCGTGAATCACCTTTGCCAATGGAGCCAAGCAGTTAGTGGTGCAAGATGCGTTGGAGACGATGGTTTGGCCAGCGTATTCCTTGTTGTTCACACCCATGACGAACATAGGAGTGTCGTCTTTGGAAGGAGCGGACATCACGACGCGTTTAGCGCCTGCTTTGAGGTGAGCCTCAGCAAGTTCTTTGGTCAAGAAGAGACCGGTAGATTCCACAACGTAGTCAGCACCCACTTCGTCCCATTTCAGGTTAGCGGGTTCTTTTTCAGCGGTGACGCGAATCTTGTTGCCATTCACCACCAACATGCCATCTTCCACAGAGACTTCGCCTTGGAATTTGCCATGCACAGAGTCATAGCGAAGCATGTAAGCCATGTAATCCACGTCCAACAGGTCATTGATAGCGACCACTTGAACGTTGTCTCTTTCTGTTGTAGCTCTGAAAACCAGTCTGCCGATACGGCCAAAACCGTTGATACCAATTTTAATTTTTTCCATAGATATAATTATTAATTTGAGATGTTCAAAAATCGGGCAAAGATACAAAATAATATCACCCAAATTTTGTATCTTTGCAAAATTTTTTTTGACGTATGTTCAGCCTTTATATTAAAGAACTAAAATCCTTTTTGAGCTCCATTATCGGTTACATTTTCATTGGAGTTTTTTTGATTGTCTCTGGACTTTTCATTTGGGTTTTCCCGAATGTGAATAATGTTTTGGAATCTGGACTTGCTGATTTGCAGGGACTTTTCAACCTGTCGCAGTTCCTGTTCCTTTTTTTGGTGCCGGCCATTACGATGCGCTCTTTCGCGGAAGAAAAGCGCACCGGTACAATGGACTATCTGCTCACGCTGCCGCTGACCGACATGCAGATTGTTTGGGCAAAGTTTCTGTCATGCCTTACATTACTGGTTATTGCCCTTTTGCCGACGCTCGTCTATGTGATTACCGTCTATTGGATCGGCAATCCCGTGGGCAATCTCGACATGGGCAGCACCTGGGGCTCCTATCTCGGACTTCTATTCCTCGGAGCTTCGTTTATCGCAATCGGACTCTTCTCTTCCAGTCTCACTAACAATCAGATTGTGGCATTCATTATCGCTGCACTACTCTGCTTTGTCCTTTCTTTTGCGTTTGCCTTCATCTACTCTTTCGATGCCCTCGGCAATTTTGGCTACTACCTCAAAACGTTAGGTATTGAACATCACTATGCTTCTATCAGTCAGGGTGTTATCGATACTCGCGACGTGATTTATTTCTGTAGTGTGATTTTCATTTTCCTCTATTCCACCCGTTTAGTGTTATTGAGTCGCAAATGGTAAATGGTAGTGACGCCATGCATTGCGTCTCTACAGTGAGAAAAATTCGAATATTATGAGCAAAAACATCAATAAACAGAGCAAACAATTCAAGAGACGCATCCTGCTCGGACTGTTAGCGGTCGTCGGCATTGTGGTCTTGGTCAACATATTGTCCTCCTTTTTCTTCTATCGTATTGATTTAACGAAAGATAAGCGGCATTCGTTATCCAAAAGCACGATTGAGATGCTGAAAAATTTGGAAGATAGGGTATATTTTAGAGTCTATCTCAAAGGAAAAGACCAACCTGCTGATTATCAACTTTTTGCCAAACAAGTTGAGCAGATGTTGCAAAACTTTCGCAGCTACTCCAAGAATGTCTATTACGAATTCATTGACCCGTTGGAGGGCAAAACCAACGAGGAGGTGAACGGCATATTGGGCGAATTTGTGAAGAAGGGGTTGGAGCCGATTCCTATCAGCAGGGAAGATGCTGGCGGATACTCCACGCATGTAGTGATTCCCGGTGCTATCGTTTCCTACCGCAACCACGAGTATCCTGCTAAAGTGGTGGTGGCTGATCCTTCTGGTGCCGACTGGGTGAAGTATTCCAACGAGGAGCTGGAATACAATCTGGTTGCTCCTGTTCGCCGACTGATGAAGACCGATAAGCCGAAAGTGGCCTACTTGGACGGTCATGGAGAACTCGACTTCTGGAACACCTGCTGGACGGCAATGCAGCTACAGCGTTTTTACAACGTAAGCCGCATCACGCTGGACGGCAAGATCAACGCATTGCGCAATTTCACCGTCAAAGATTCCGTCTCGGGCGACTTGATTCCCGGAGGCAACAAATATGACGTGCTCATTGTGGCACAACCCACGCAACCGTTCCGCGAATACGACAAGTACATCATTGACCAGTTCATCATGCGCGGTGGTAAAGTGTTGTGGCTTATCGATAACACTACCGCTTCGTTGGACAGTCTGCAGCATGCTGGCGAATTTTTTGCCACGCCGAGAGCGCTGTATATCAACGACTTGTTCTTTACTTACGGTGTGCGTTTCAACACTGACTTGATTCAGGATTTAAGTTGCATGCCGGTGCCGCAACAGGTGAGCGTTATTGGCGACCAGCCGCAGTATAAGTTCATGGCATTCCCGTATTGTCTTGATATCGTGAACTTTGGAAATCACCCGATTGTACGTAACCTTAAGGAAATCAAGTCCGATTTTGCTGGCAGTATTGATTTGGTGGGTAATAATGCTGATTTGAGCAAAACAGTGTTAATGACTACTTCTGAGAGAACGAAAGTGGTACCGACTCCTTCTATTGTGACGTTGCGCGTGGGTATGGTGAAGCCGAACCTGCAGGAATATGCCTATCGCAATGTGCCCGTGGCTGTATTAGTGGAAGGCAATTTCCAATCTGCGTTTAAAGGCATCCTTCCCATCGAGTTCGACACCATCAAGGAGCTTGATTTTCGCGACCACAGTGAATACACACGACAGATTTTTGTCTCCGATGGTGACATCATTCGTAACCCGTTCGACAGCAAGCGTAACCAGCCCTATCCAGCTGGATATGACATTTACACACGCCAAACCTTTGATAATACAGAATTTATCGTGAATTGCGTCAACTACTTGTGCGCCGATGACGACCTATTGCAACTTCGCGCCAAGAATTTCAGGATCGGCTCTCTCAATAATGAGAAAGTCCGTAATCACAAAGTGTTGTTAGCCATCCTCAACATCGGCATACCCTTGTTGATCATAGCCCTCATGGGAACGGTCTTGATCATCACCCGTAAGATCCGATTCTCAAAAAAAGGTTAAGGTTGAAGGTTAAGGATTTCGGGTAACCAAAATATATATAAAACTACTTCCTTAAGCAGCCCCGTAGGGGCAAAAGCTCGGTAGCCAGGGGTAAGCGAAGCGCAACCCCTGGAATGGAGGGGTAAGCGAAGCGCAACCCCTGGAACAAAAACAGTTAACGTTTCCAATAATCCTCCATTTGTTCCAACGATTTCCCATTGGTTTCCGGCACCATTTTCCAAATGAAAACCGCGGCCAAAACGCCCATAAGTCCGTATATCCAATAGGAGAATCCGTGATTGAACATTGCAGTGAGGGCTTCGTTTTTGTCGAGAATTGGGAATGTCCAGGAGACCAAGAAGTTGGAAATCCATTGGGATGCCACGGCCACGCTCATGACTATCGAACGGATGGAATTCGGGAAGATTTCAGAGAGTAGCACCCAGCAGACAGGTCCCCACGACATGGCGAAGCCGGCCGTATAGACCAACATGCAGATGAGCGAACCTATGCCAACGTGATGAGTGAAGAAGGTGGTGCCGAGGATGAACATTGAAAGAGCCATTATCAGTGCACCGATGATCATCAGTGGGCGGCGGCCGAATTTATCGACCGTGAGGATGGCAAGAATCGTGAAAGAGAGATTCACCGCACCCACTATAACCTGCTGTAAAAGAGCCGTATTCGTGGCCGCACCCATTGTCTTGAAAATTTCAGGAGCATAGTACAGCACCACATTGATACCGATGAACTGTTGTAGGGAAGCAAGCAGCACTCCCACGATGATGATGTGCAACCCATAGGTGCGGATAGGGTGTATTAAGGAAACTAAAAAACTGATTAACAGAGAGATTTCGAAAGAGCTGTTCACTTTGCAGAGTTTCAAAATCAAGAAACAGATAAGGAAGAGAACACCCCATGTAATCATGGATAGGTAATAGGAACGCATGGAGGGACTCTTTTCGGTCAGGCTTTCGCGAATGGCAATTATTTCGTTCTCAGCACCCCCACCTACTGTTTTGTGCAGTACCTTCAGAGCTTTCTCTTCCCGACCGCGCATGACCAGATAGCGAGGTGTTTCAGGCACGAACAGCAAGGCCACGAGGAAGATGCCAGCCGGGATGATTTCCGATGCGAACATCTGGCGCCAGCCGATGGTGTGCAACCAGAATGCATCACCGCGTCGAGAGATATTGTAATTCACAAAGTAGATAATCAGCATACCGAGAATGATGGCAAACTGATTGAGAGAGACCAGTGTGCCGCGCTTTTCTGCAGGAGCGATTTCTGCTATATACATTGGAGAGACCATGGAGGCGATGCCCACGCCAATGCCGCCGCTAATGCGGTAAAACACAAAATGATAGATAAAGGTGTGGTCGCCTTCGCCAGGCATTCCCCAAAAGATTTCTGGCCAAGCCGAGCGAATGGCAGACAGCAAAAACAACATGGCTGCAATCATCAATGTAGGCTTGCGACCCAGCTTTTGGGAGAACAATCCTGCCAAAAAGCCCCCTATGATGCAGCCTATCAAGGCACTGCTCACCACAAACCCTTCCAGGGCGTTGGCTTGTGCGGGGGGAAGTCCTTTCGGTTCAATAAAGAAGACACGCAGCGATTCCACCGTTCCCGAAATCACAGCGGTGTCGTAACCAAACAACAATCCACCTATAGTGGCCACTATGGTTAAAGCAAAAATATAGAATTTGTTGTTTTTCATACCATTATTTATTATATAGTAAGAGACGGCAAAGGTACATTTTTTTCTGTTCGGATATAATGAAAAAAATATCCGAGCCTAAACGACTCGGATATGATATTGCTTTTCGTGTTCCAGCTGGGGCTCGAACCCAGGACCCCATCCTTAAAAGGGATGTGCTCTACCTGCTGAGCTACTGAAACTCCTTTTTTTTGAGGCTGCAAAAATACACTTTTTTTAATATGAAAAGCCATTTTTTCTAAAAAAATTTTTTCTTTATAAGTTGTTGTTTTTCAATAAGATATAAAAATAACAATAAAAATCGGGAAAAGGGCTTTGGGATTTCAAAATTATGTATATTTGCGTAGTAACTTATTGTTTATGAGTATGTTAAAAAGTGAAATCGACAATTACAAAAAGATAACCGTATTGGCAGAAATAGTGTCGATACTTGTCATTTTTTGTTCGAAAGTTATTCCAAAGCAATTTCTAACCAAAAATACGATAAGATGAAAAAGTTGATCCTAACACCCCAAAAAGACACCATGACCATCTGTTTGCCGCATGATTGGGTGGGAAAGCCGTTGGTCTGTATTTTGAGTCATCCATACGAAAAAGGCGCATATCCGATGGATTCGGAATACGTTTCTGAAATCCGGGAAGAGGCCATCGGTTATCAGGCTTTTCGTTATCGCCAGAAGCGCAAATCGAGGCGGAAACGTTTGAGACGCAAAAGAGGAGGGACCAACAAACTTTTGTGATCCCTCCCTTCTTTCGTGTTATAAATAATCTGCGAATTTAGTGGAGATCAGCGCCTATGAGGTGCATGAATTCCTGGCGGGTGTTCTCGTTTTTGAGGAACGCGCCAGTGAATTCGGAAGTGGTGGTCACCGAGTTCTGCTTTTGGATGCCACGCATCGACATACAGAGGTGCTGTGCCTCGATCACCACTGCCACGCCCAAGGGATTCAGAACTTCCTGCAGACAGTCCTTGATCTGGGAAGTTAGACGCTCTTGAAGTTGCAAACGGCGGGCGAAGCACTCCACCACGCGCGGGATCTTGCTGAGGCCCACGATGGTGCCGTTTGGGATGTAGCCTATGTGCGCTTTTCCCAAGAAAGGCAGCATGTGGTGCTCACAGAGAGAATAGATTTCAATGTCTTTTACCACTACAATTTGCTTGTAATCCTCATGGAACAAGGCACTTTCGAGAATGGCTTTGGGATCTTGGCGATAGCCGTGGGTCAGGAAATCCATGGCTTTGGCCACACGGATGGGGGTTTTCACTAACCCTTCGCGCGCGGGGTCTTCGCCGAGCAAACTCAAGATCTCTTTGTAATGGTATGCTAACTGATTTAATGTCTCCTCTGAAAATTTAGGAATCTGACTCATATTTATATACTGTTAATTTTTCCAAATATAGGTGTTTCCTCTGCGTTCGTGACCCACATAGGTGGCATCACCGTGACCTGAGAGGATGACCACGTCGTCGGGCAAAGTGAGGATTTTCTCACGAATGCTCTGCTGCAACACCGCTTCATTGCCGGTGGGCAGGTCGCTGCGACCGACACATCTCTCGAAGATCACATCGCCGGTGAAAATCACCTTGTTTTCAGCATTGTAGAGGCAGATACTACCTTCGCAGTGGCCAGGGGTGTAGAATACTTGCAGCTTCTGGTGACCAAAAGCAACCACATCTCCCTCCTGCAGAAAACGGTCGGGCGCGGGCATCTGCTGTTGCTCAAAGCCAAACACCGCAGCATACGCGTAAGCTCTGTTGTATTCGCTCATAGCGCCTTCGTGCATCAGCAGTTCGACACCAAATTCTTGCTTGCACCAGGGGTTGCCTGCAATGTGGTCGAGATGGGGGTGAGTGTTGATGATATATTTGATTTTCAAGTTTTTAGAAGCGATATATTCTTTGATTTGTGCATCTTCGTAGGCGCGGCAGTTGCCGGGATCGATGATCACCGCATCTCCTGTTTCATCCGACATAATGTAAGTGTTCACCATCAACGGGTTGAAATGGAACGTTTTCAGCTCCATATTCACGAATTTTAACTTGGATTCATTTATCATTTCGCTCAATGATTTATGCTTTTTTAACACTTTAGAAGGGTCTCTTTTTGGGATCTGCGGCATAGATTTCCTTCACTTTGTGACCATTTTCGAAAATAACACTGTAGTAAAGTTTCCCCTGCGGGGTCCAGCTCTGCCATTTGCCGTGGCGCACACGGTTGTGGAAGGCACCCTGCGTGTGCTTCACCCCGTTGTCGTAGTATTCGGTGAAGGCGCCCTCGGGCACGTCATGTACGAAATTCTGCTCGCGCACAACCTTTTCGTGCATATTGTAGAATACCCACTTGCCCTCCTTCATATCGTTCGCATATTTTCCTTTGGAGAGGATATGCCCGTTTTGCGCGTACTCGTTCCATACGCCGTTTTTCTGGTTGTTCACATACTTTCCTTGACGCTGCATCTTGCCGGTCTCCTCCCAATACAGGGTGCAAAGACCGTTGAGCTGCCCGTTTTTGTAGTTGTTTTCGTATTTTTTGTAGCCGTTCTCGCGCCAGCCTTCCCAATAGCCGTCCATCACACCCTCTTTAAAGGTACCCTGGTCTTTGATTTTGCCGCTGGGGAAATAAGCAATCCAAAGGCCGCTCTCCTTGTCGTTTTTGAAAGCACCCTCGCGCTGAATTTTACCGTCCTCATACCAAGCTTTCCAAAGACCTTCACGCTTGCCGTTTTCGTAATTTCCTTTGCGCCACACTCTTCCGTTTTCGTAATAATAGGTCCAGGTGCCGTGTTGCAGTCCGTTTTCAAAGCTGCCCTCGCTTCCCAGACGGCCCTCGTTGTCATAGAATTTCCAGAGACCCTGCTGCAGTCCGTGCACCAGTTTTCCCTCCATGTCCTTCTTTCCACCGCGGTTCCACCAGATGGCATCGCCTTCCAATAGTCCCGTCTCGTAGGTGCCCTCGAAGAGCTTGTCGCCGTTGTCGTAATACTCGACTACGTGGCCGTGTACACTGTCGTTAAGGTAGGTCACCTTCTTATATAGCTGACCATTAGGGTGATAGAAAGTCCACTGACCGTCGCGCTGCCCCTCTTTGAACTGTCCTTCCGTCTCGGTCTTGCCCGATTGGAACCAGCTTTTGAACGGACCGTTGTCGGCGTGGTATTCCTGTCCGAGCTTGCCGTTGTCGTACCAAACTTTCCACACGCCCACCTTGATGCCGTCTTGGTAGTCGCCCTCGGTCCACTTGGCGCCGTTATTGTGATAGTAGATCCAATGCCCTTGTTCAACACCTTTTTTCTTCACGCCGACGGACATCAGCTTGCCGTTTTTCCAATAGGATTTGATGGTGTCCTGGGCCGACAAACCGCCTGCCAGCACGACACAGAGCCACAATAAGAGTAGTTTTTTCATTCTGAATAATTTAGGGGGGCAAAGATACAATTTTTAACAGAATGTAGAGCCGCCACATTGAGACGGCTCTACGGTTGCCTTTTGCCTTATAACTAAAAATAGTATCTTTGCCGCTCAAATTAAAACCAACAGATTATGGCCATATTTATAAAGAATATAAAGCAATTGGTGCAGGCGGAGCCCAAATCCGTCAAGTTCCGCGCCGGCAAGGAGATGCAGAATCTTCCTGTGATCAACAACGCGTACCTTCTCACTGAAGGCGAGAAAATCAAGGATTTCGGCAGAATGGAGGATTTCAACCCCGACATCCTGAAGAAAATCAAAGAGCCGATTGAAGAAATCGACGCCACGGGCAAGTTCGTGTTCCCCTCCTTCTGCGACTCCCACACGCACATCGTCTATGCGGGCAGCCGCGAGGTGGAGTACATCGACAAGATCAAGGGCTTGAGCTACGAGGAGATCTTCAAGCGCGGCGGCGGCATCCTCAACTCCGCGAAACGGCTGCACGAAACCTCCGAGGAGGAACTCTACGACCAGGCTTGGCAGCGGTTGGAGGAGATGGCCTCCTTCGGCACGGGCGCGTGCGAGATCAAGAGCGGCTACGGCCTCACCACCGAGGACGAGCTCAAGATGCTGCGCGTCATCCGCAAGCTGAAAGAGAACTCCCCGATGACCATCAAGGCGAACTTCTTGGGTGCTCATGCCGTGCCGTTGCTCTACAAAGACAATCCCGACGGATACGTGGATCTCATTATCAACGAGATGATTCCGATGGTGGCTGCCGAGGAGCTCGCCGACTTTGTGGACGTTTTCTGCGACAAGGGCTTCTTCACGGTGGAGCAGACCGAACGCATCCTGATGCAGGGCATCAAGTACGGTTTGCGTCCGAAAATCCACGCCAACGAGATGGCCTGCTCCGGCGGCATCCAAGTGGGCGTGAAATACAACGCATTGTCGGTTGATCATCTGGAATACACTGGCGATGAGGAAATTGCGGCACTCTACAAGAGCGAGACGATGCCCACGGTGCTGCCCGGCGCGGCCTTCTTCCTCGGGATGCAGTGCGCCCCCATCCGCAAGATGATCGAGGGCGGCCTGCCCGTCGCGCTGGCCTCTGATTTCAACCCCGGCTCCTGCCCGTCCGGCAACATGCAGCTCGTCTTCGCCATGGGTTCCGTGATGTACAAGATGCTGCCCGAAGAGACCGTCAACGCCACCACCATCAACACGGCTTACGCCATGGATGTGTGGCGCGAGTTGGGTACCATCACGAAGGGGAAAATCGCCAACTTCTTCATCACCAAGCCGATGGACACGCTCTACTACATGAACTATGCTTTCGGGAGCAACAAGGTGGAGCAGATTTTCCTGAAAGGAAAGAAAATGTAACCCTCTTAGCGACGCGCCATGGCGCGTCGCTACATTAATGCCTCTCTTACGTATTCAATGAATTTCTTGATGTTGGTCCGGCCGTATAGCCATATCACGCGCTCTTTGTCGCCCAACCGGGAGACCACCACGAAGTCGGAGCAGCCGTTTTTGTCCTTTTCGGAAGCGCAGACCTTGAGAAGATAGTCTCCCTCATTGAGCTCAAAAACCACGCCGAAGTTTTCCATCGACTTCCGGATGTCCTTGTTGAAGCGTTTGTATTTCCCGCTTTTCGGTTTGGCATCGCAGGAGAGGATTTTCACGAAAGAGGCGTTGCTGGCAATGAGATTCAGCCAAACGGGCTTTTCCGCTCCGTATTCGAATTTCTCGAAACGGTGCTTCTTTTCATATTTTTTGAATAGTTTCTCCATGTCGGCGGACTGGGCGAAACCACTGCAGGAGAGGCTGACAAAGAGCAGCAGCAACCCTATTGTTGACCATCTGTTTTTCATCCTTGTTACTTTTTAATTATGAAAACAGCGTATAGAACGTTTTATTGTCCCATAGTTTAAATGCAGTTGCGTCGCTCTCCCCAAGTATTTGGCAAGGGTTAACCAAGAGTCAGAGTCCTTCGTTGTTCGATAGTTCTTCAGTAGTTCTCCGATAGTTCTCCGATGTTTTATCGAAGAACTATCGAAGAACTACTGAAGAACTATCGAACAACTATCGAAGAACTATCGAAGAACTATCGAAGAAATGAGGATGCATCCCCTTGACTGAGCCCTGCCAAATCCTTGCCAAATCCTTGCCACTTTTGGAGTGCAACTCAGGATGTTTACAATTCCTATAATAAGGAGGCAATCGAATAATTGAATTTTTTGTATCTTTGCACTCTGATTTATTGTTTTAGTTTTTTATAAAGCATTGTAATACAGTAAATAACAAATTAAAAATAGAAATAAGTATTTATATAAACGAAGATTTATATTATGAAATTCTACGACAGGGAAGAGGAAATCGTCATCCTTCAGGAGAACGAAAAACTGGCGGAAAAGAATGCCATGTTCACGGTGCTTTCGGGAAGACGGCGCGTGGGCAAAACCTCGTTAGTGTTGAAAGCCTTTGAAGGGAAGCAGTTTGCCTATCTCTTTGTGTCGAAAGACAGCGAAGCCCTCCTCTGCGGGAAACTCCAGCAGGCCCTCGAAGAGCAGTTGGGCATACAGGTCTATGGGCAGCTGACGCACTTCCGTGACCTTTTCGATGTGATCATGCGCGAGTCGCAGAAACGTCATTTCACAGTGATATTCGACGAGCTCCAGAACCTCTACAAGGTCAATCCCGCCATCTTCAGCGAAATGCAGGACATTTGGGACCGCACACACCGCGAGTCGCATATCAACCTCATCACGATGGGCAGTATCCGTTCGCTGATGAAGCGAATTTTCGAGGACGAAAACGAGCCCCTCTACGGCCGCCCGACCTCCAAATTCACCCTTCGTCCGTTCACCATACAGGTTTTGAAACAGATTTTCCGTGATCACGCCCCCAACTACCGCAACGAGGATTTGCTATGCCTGTATATGATTACGGGCGGCGTGGCCAAATATGTGGAGCTGCTGATGGACGCGGGCTGCTATACCAAGGAAAAGATGCTCAACTACGTGTGCCGACGCGACTCCTACTTCCTTACCGAGGGGCGCGACTTGATGAATCAGGAGTTTGGCGACGAAAGTGCCACCTATTTCTCCATCCTGCAACTTATCGCAGGCGGCTCGAATCGCCGTTCGGACATTGACGGCACCATGCAGAAGGACATGGGCACTTTTCTCCAGAATTTGGAGAAGAACTATGGTCTTGTGAGTCGTCTGAAGCCGCTGCTTTCCAAGCCGACCAGCAAGACCAGCGCCTACGAGATTTCAGACCAGTTCCTGAGGTTCTGGTTCCGCTTTGTGTGGCCGTATCAGTCGTTGGTGGAGCGCGGACAGCTTTCTCTCCTGAAACAGAATATGCTGCGCGGATATGAACAGTTCACGGGTCGGACGCTAGAACAGTATTTCCAGGCTTTGGTGATGGAGTCTGGCCAATACACCACGGTGGGCAACTGGTGGGATCGCAAGGGGAAGAACGAGCTTGATCTGATTGCCCTGAACGAGTTCGACCACACGGGCATCGCTGCGGAGGTCAAACGCAATTCCGACAAGATAAGCCTTCCGGACCTGCAGCGCAAAATCGGGAATCTTCCCGCATCGGATTTCGGGCGATACAAACTCGAGTTACGTGCATTTTCTATAGAAGATATGTGAAGGTTGTACCTTCGTCGCATCAAATTTTTTTGAGGTTAGGGTGTAGTTTTTCATTCCCCTTTGTAGTCAAAAGGAAAACAATGTCTGAAAGATGAAGCAGAAAAAAGACAAAGAACAGAAAGAACGCGAGTTTGAGCGGTTGGTGCAGGAGCAGCGGCAGACCATCTACTCTGTGTGCTACCTCTTCGCTAACGACCGGCAAGAAGCGGACGACCTCGCCCAAGAGGTGCTGATACGCCTCTGGCAGGGCATCGACAGTTTCGAAGGGCGCAGCTCGGCCAAAACGTGGGTCTATCGCGTGGCCCTGAACACCTGCGTGACTCTCGACAAACGCAACCGCCGCCGTCCCGACTGCATGCCGCTAGAAATGGACATCGACCTCTTTGCCGCCGAGGAGGCCTGTCCTGCCGCCAGCCGCCTCCACAAGCGCATCGCGAAATTACATCCCTTTGACCGGGCACTGATCCTGCTTTGGCTCGAAGACCTGCCCTACGACGAGATTGCCGCCATCCTCGGCATCACCGTCGATAACGTCAGCGTGCGCTTGGTGCG
>Ga0247610_10003929_pt1 | contig 16041 bp, 10 predicted proteins | sample 174DNAGHGhighgp2_FD_193483 | JGI IMG/M metagenome (GOLD analysis project Ga0247610, IMG submission 193483) | Sheep rumen microbial communities from Palmerston North, Manawatu-Wanganui, New Zealand - 1742 DNA GHGhigh gp2 | ecosystem: Host-associated > Mammals > Digestive system > Stomach > Rumen... | reverse complement strand
CTTCACCAACTACATGAACATCCTCGCCGACTTCATCAACAGGGTCAACGAGCTCTATCCGCTCGACATCGACAACGACGAGCTCGAGGGACTGCTCACCACTATCAAGAACCAGGGTGATGAGATCGAGATGAAGGACAAGGAGATTACCCGTCTGAAGGCAAAGCTCGAGAAGCTGGAGACAGCCAAGCCCGCCAAGGCTTCAGCTGCCAAGAAGGCTCCTGCCAAGAAAGCCGCCCCGAAGAAGGCTGCCAAGAAGGCCGATAAGGAAGCTTAAGTTATTGTTCTATGCGTCAGGCATAGATATTCCCATCGTCATCGATGAGTAGCACTGTCAGTTCCCCATTCACAATAAGGGGCTGACAGTGTTTTTTACAGTGTCCTATCACCACCCTGGCAAAGTCCTGCAGCTTCTCTGCAGGAATGGCTTTCCACAGTTCACGTGCCAGGGTCAGCCCGCTGTTCGCCACGTCCAGTTCACAGTGGGCTTCATCTATCATCTGCTGAATGAATCCCTTGTCCATGGTAGCCCTGCGGCTGTGAGTGTCTAGGTGTCCTGCTGCCAGTTTCACTGCCTTGCCCAGCATCACGCCCAATGTCACGTGTTCAAACCCCAGTTCACTCGCCATCTTCAGCGTCTCGCCTATATAGTTGCCGTATTCCACAAATGCCTGGCGAGGCAGGGCAGGGTAGAGCGTCTTCACAAAACGCTCGCTCTTGGCACCGCTGTTGATGACCACACGGTCAGTACCGCTGGCCTTTGCCACGTTCATACATTTGCGGATGCTTTCGATAAAGGCTTCTTCCGAGAAAGGTTTCACGATGCCTGACACGCCGATGATGCTGATGCCACCCTCAATGCCCAGGCGTGGATTGAATGTCCTGTGGGCTATCTCTGCCCCGTTGGGCACCGATATGGTGACAGCAAGCCTGCAACCCTCCTCCCCACATGGCAGCCAACTTTTAAGGGTAGGGCACGAAGCTATGAGCGATGAATATGACGTTAGCAGAAGGCATAGGTTCCGGTGAATCATCTCGCGTGGTGACTTGTTGATGGCAGGAGAGTCTGGTGGAAAGTCAAAGCCCGGCAGCGTGATGGTGCCTACACCTTCGCCACCCAGTATCTGGAACGAATCAGCCGTCTCTACACTTGCCCTCACCTCAATACCATTTGTCACGTCGGGGTCGTCGCCGGCATCTTTGCGGCAAGCAGCATAGCCCTCGCCGTAGCTCACTGGTACGTCAATGGTCTCACCATTGGGCAGCATGACTGGAACGGTAGGTGAAAGGATGATGGATGATGAAGGCATGGTGTCGAATGATGAAACAGACATGAAGTGTTTGGCCTCATGCTTCATCAGTTGCAGCGCAGCTGCCATCGCGGCAGCAGTGGCACAGGTGCCTGTGGTCAGTCCGCTGTGTAGGGTATAGAACTCTGGCAGGAGTTTCTCCACCGCTCTCCTCAATCCGTGGGGACCGTTCACCCTCATTGTCGTCTCAGGCAGCTGCGGGCGTTTTATCACTATCACCCTCATGCCCTTACTCTGTGCAGCAGACACCTTATCGGCAAAACCTCCCGACAGTCCGCTCTCCTTCAGCAGAATGGCATCGGCATTCACCTCTATCTGTCCACTGTCCTTATAGTAGCACAACTGTTCGCTTGCTGCTCCCTGTCTCAAGGCCAAAGATATCGACGAATCCCTGTTGAGTATACGGTAATAAACCCTGATGCCTTCATCCTCTAAAGGTTTCAGCCGGGCAATACTCTGCACACCCGTCGTGGCCAGCAGACTGTGAATGTCACGGGGAATCTCCTCGTAGTCGTCAATCCAGATGAAGTCAGGGTTACGTGGCGGATAGATACGTTCATAGCGCACCACGTCAATCCCTGCCATATCTGCCGTGCGGGCAATTGTCTGGTGGAGCTGCCGTGCGAAGGGATGGGCAGCATCAACGATGAGCCGTATGTCGTGCTCCTGGCAGAAGACCAACATTGCTTCTTCATCCATGGCACCATCAACACACTGTCCATAATGCAGCGTCAGTTCCTGCTCACCCATCTTCGTGCTGTAGAAAAAGCCCTTTCCTGCCTCCTCCAGCACCTCGGCAGCCTTGCGACCCTCTGTGGTTCCTCCAAAGACCAGTATCATTTCTTCCTCAGTTCCCAGTCCACATCGAAGTCACTGCCGGAGTCGTCCACCGTTACGTCGTATTCAACGTCCTTGCCATTCAGCTTGCCGGTAAGCACACCTTTGTAGTTCTTCCCCTCGCATTTCTCGAGTTTCAGGTCTGTCACCTCCAAGCGGTTCCCCTGCTGTTGTTCATACTCCACGATGCCCTGCGTCACCTTGTCCGTCAGTTTCTCTTCCGACACCACGCATCCGTTCAGCAACACCAGTGCCGAACATGCCAAAACCATTGAAATCAATACCTTTTTCATTGTCATATACCGTTTAATGCCACAAAGTTAACAATTATTTCTCAAACGGCAAAGGGATTACCCGATAATTCTGCTTTTCCACCTCTCCTGTACCCCTCCAGTTCATGTAGTATCGGATTTCTTGCGTTTCATTAAATTTGTTAGTTATTGTTTGTTTAATTAGTAAATCTTGAAAAGTTAGTTTTTGTAAAAAAATAAAGGCTGCATCGTGAGATACGGCCTTTAATTCCCAAAAAAGTAGTAACTTTGCAGCAACATTGCAACATAAAACCGAATCAAGAAAAATAAGAGATAAAACAGCATGATAAAAAGACTATTTCTTACACTCGGTCTGATAGTGACGACGGTGTGTGGTGCTTCGGCACAGGAGATGGAGAAGAGTTTGGCACGTCATAATTTCTTCTATGCCGGACAGAGCAAGCAGCGACGAATGTTCATGGTGAAAAATGGACAGGTGAGCTGGCAATATGACGACAAGCTGAAGCGCGGTGAAATCAGCGACGCCGTACTCATGAGCGATGGGAACATATTGGTTGCCCATCAGTACGGTGTGGCCGAAGTGACGAAGAACTCTGAGACCGTCTGGAGCTATGCAGCACCTGAGGGGACGGAGATTCACACCATACAACCCATCGGCAGGAAGCATGTAGTGTTCGTGCAGAACGGCAAGCCTGCCAAGGCGGTGGTGATGGAGATACCACAATGTAACATCGTCCGTGAGTTCGAACTACCGATCAATGAAAAAGGATCTGTCCACGGTCAGTTCCGTAATGCCCGGCTTACAAGCCGAGGCACATTGCTTGTTGCCAACATGGCCATGGGGTGTATCCACGAGTTTACCAGTGACGGAACGGAGGTGGATCGGTGGGGTGACATGCTACCGTGGAGTGTGCAGGAGCTGCCTAAGACCGGCAACCTGCTCGTTACAGGACGTAAGGGCAGGATTCAAGAGATCAATCGGCAGGGGCAGACTGTGTGGGAACTGAATACGACCGACTATGGCGTGACTCAGCCACAGAAGACTGTGCGTCTGAAGAACGGCGCACACATCATCAATAACTGGTATAACGAGTGGAACAAACAGCCAATGGACACTGCGAATGCCCCTGTGCAGGCTATTGAGGTTGGCAAGGACGGTAAGTTGGTATGGCAGCTGAAGGCATGGAAGAATCCCGACTTGGGGCCTTCGACCACCATCCAGCTGCTCGACGAGCCTGTCAATCGCGACCGGCTGTTCTTTGGGGATTTTAATCCGCAGAAACCGAAACTTTTTGTCAGTCCCAATGTGCCGATAGGCGAGGGAAGAGGCATTTTCCCAGGGCGAGTGGCATGGGTTCATGCACCGGGCGTGGCTCAGTGGGACGGTAAGACCGGCCTCTGGGTAGAAGACCGCTGGAACGATCAGACGAAAGCCGATGCAATGATACCCGAGGCGGTGATGCTATTGACGGGCGAGACCTCAGCTATGAAGGCGTGGCGGGCTTTGTTCAAGCACTTTAACAAAACCCATGGACGCGGCAACCGAGGCTATAAGAAAGGAGAAAGCATCGCCATCAAACTGAATCTGAATAATGCCATTACCCACCATGACACCATCGAACTGAACTCGTCGCCTTTCGTGACGTTGGCACTGGTGCGATCGATGGTTCGCGATGCAGGAGTACGCCAACAGGACATCATCCTCTGCGAACCCAGCCGTGCCATCACAGACAGTATATATGATAAGGTTCATCGCGAGTTTCCCATGGTGCGCATGATCGACAATATTGGCGGCGACGGACGTGAGAAATGTGAGTACTATCCAGAACAGATAGTTTATTCAGTAGACAACGGGAAAATGGCACGCGGGCTGGCAAAGTGTATTGTCGATGCAGACTATCTCATCAATTCCGCCTTGCTCAAGACACACAGTGGCCCGGGTGTGACGCTGACCACCAAGAACTGGTATGGGGCAACGGACATCAATCTTCTTTGGCGACAGAACGCCCACAATAACGTGAGCCAAGATAAGCGTAACGGCAAACCCGGATATAAAACCTTCGTGGACTGGATGGCGCATAAGGACATGGGACAGAAAGCATTGCTACTCCTGATTGATGGAACCTATGGTTCACGCGATGTCAACGGTGCTCCCAATCCCAAGTGGATGAAGGAACCGTTCAACGGTGACTGGGCATGTTCCATCATCGCCTCGCAGGACGAAGTGGCCTGCGATGCCGTCGGTATGGACATCATCATCGGCGAGTGGCCGGAGTTCGGCTCGCTGAACTATTGTGATGAGTATCTGCGCGAAGCAGCCTCGTTACCTCATGCTCCCAGTGGAACGGTGTACAAGCAGGAGGGCAAACCGGTGGACAGACCACTCGGTCTCTTTGAACATTGGAACAGTGAACATAAGTACACGAAGATAGACCTCAAATACAAGAAACTATGAAAAAGTGCCTTTGGCTGATATTATCCTGTTTCGTCTGCTGCACGGCCGTCTTCCCTGCAGAAAAGACAATACCCGTCATTCTGACAGCGGGACAAAGCAATGCCGACGGACGGGTACCCATCAACGAACTTCCCAGGTACATCCATTATGACTACTGTCAGTGGAGCTATGGCAGCGGAGACTTTGAAACTGCCACTGGCGTGTTCGTACCTTTCAGCCCACACGTTGCAAAAGCAGGAATTGAGGATAGTTGGGGGTTCGATGCCATGGTCTATTATCTGTTGGAAGAATACTGGCAGCAACCTTTTTATGTAATCAAACAGACGATGGGCGGTACGGCGGTCGACACTACTTGTACTAAGAGTACCCATGGTTGGTTTTGGAGTGTTGATGCCAGACAGAAATCCCTATTGAAGGCATTTTGCCAACAGATAGACTTATGCTTAAGTCAGTTACCTCGGAATTATGACATAAAGTGTTTGCTTTGGCATCAGGGAGAAAGTGATCAGTCTGCAGCCGATCGCTATCACGATAATCTGAAAGCAGTCATAAACCACATCCGCCAGTATCTTGTCACCAGGACGGGAAGGAAGGAGTATGCCTCACTGCCCGTTGTCTGTGGCACCTTTGCCAAAGGAAGCCGACAGGGTTCCCCAAAGGTCGTAAAGGCGTTGCATCAGTTAGAACACGAGGACAGCCATTTCCACGTTGTCGATGCTAGTGACCTGAGTCTGCAGAAAGACATGTTGCATTTCGACGCCCATGGTGCCGTAGACCTGGGTTGGCGGGTGTTTGCAAGAATGAAGGAAGAAGGCATTGCCGGTGACTGTTTACAAAGGGGAAAAGATGCCTTCAAAGGCATTTGGCCTGTGACCGACCCCACCATGAAGAAGAGTCTGAATGGTGAGTGGCAACTGGAGGTGAACGGGAAAAAGGGAATGATTCCTGTTCCTGGCTGCTGGGAGACATTTGGCTTCTGCAAACCGAGATACGACTATCCCGATTCGCTGACAGGCTGTTACCGCACATCATTCACAGTACCAGAGACTTGGAAAGGTCAGAAAGTCATCATCAGACTGGACGGTGTGTTGCGAGGATACGATCTGTGGCTCAACGGTCATTATGTAGGTAAATGGGAGTCGGGGTATAACACATGTCTGTTCGACCTGACACCCTATCTTTCTCAAAAAGCATTTAAAGGAGAGGCCCAGCAACTGACCATGCAGGTCTATTCACGTTTCAAAGGCTATGAGTTCGATTGCTTCGATGACTGGGCTGCAATGGGCATATTCCGTGACGTGACGTTGATGGCTGTTCCCAAGACCCACCTCAGCGACTTGGAAGTGAATACACGTATGGACGGAACGGTTATTGTGAAACCGCAGATAGCCAATGCCACGAAACATACTACTGTGAGTTACGAGTTGACGGATGCTGAGGGGCATGTCGTGTCAACAGGAGGACGGGTAAGGCATCCTCATCTTTGGACAGCCGAGACACCTTATCTATATACCTTATATGTATATGTCAAGGAAAAAGACAGGATACTTCAGACCTTCACCCACAAAATCGGAATACGCGAGATATCCATCGCAGGAAATGTATTGAAGGTGAACGGTCAACCAGTGAAGCTACGCGGCGTGAATGCCCATGCTACAGACCCATACAGAGTGAAGGTCATTTCAGATAATCTTACCCTGAGGGACATGCATCTGATGAAGGAAGCTTCTGTTAATTTCCTTCGCTTATCCCACTATCCCCGCGAGCCCCGGTTCTACGAGTTAGCCGATTCATTAGGCTTCTACCTCGTAGACGAAATACCCTTTGGATTTGGTGACAAACATCTGTCGGACAACAGTTACCAGGAAATATTGATGACACGGGCACTGGCAACGGTTCAACGCGACAAACTGCATCCCTCGGTGCTTGTATGGAGTGTAGGCAACGAGAATCCGCTGCCACAGACATGCATCGAGGTGGGTAATTATGTAGGATCCTTAGACCCATCGCGGCCTTATTGCTTCCCCCAGGTGGGAAGTTACTTCCGGCGTTTCTGGGAATCGGGAGGATTGAAACCATCAGAGAACAGTCTTTCCCCCTTCCCTTCTGCTGCTCCTGTTTATGCACCTCATTATCCTACGACGGGTCAGATGGGAGGATTCTACCAACACATGGACCGTCCTGTCATCTTCACAGAGTATTGTCACACGCTTGGCATTTCCTTTGAGGACCATGATCGTCAATGGGAAATCATTGAACATACGCCAGGCATTGCCGGAGGTGCTGTGTGGGAGTGGGCTGATCAAGGCATGAGCCTTGTCTCTGGCACGTCTCTGACCGGAAAAGATAGTGTTACTCCCAAGGTTGTTTACGGCTACGAGGAAAAGGTTTTTACGTCGGGTGGTGGGGGCTTTGAGATGTATGGCAATAAAGGCACTGACGGTTTACTCTATGCCGATCGTACTCCGCTTCCCAATTATTTTGAACTGCAACATAATTACGCCCGTGCCTTCGTCAGTTCCGTATGTTGCGATTCCTCAGCAGCTCACCTAACCCAGACCAACCGATACGACTTCTTGAATCTGAAGGACAATGTCACCTTCCTTTGGGCGCTGACAAATAATCGCGACACCATGATGCGTGGTGCATTCAGTCCCGATTGCGCCCCCCACTCATCGTCCCACTATCAATTGCCTATTAAGTATGCTGCGATATCATCGCAGCCCAACTGTATCAACCTACTTCACTTCGAAGTAATGGACACCCAAGGCCGCTCTTTCCTCCATCAGTCATTCGTTGTGAACAAGAAGCAGATGACATGGTCTGGTCATGGCAGCAGTTCCGTTATGATCAGAGATACATTAATAAGGACTGGCAGGAAACCAACATTGGCCGAACGACTGACCCAGAAGAACCGGCTACCAGAGAAATACCTACTCCCCCTCACGAACAGTCAGGTGAAAGCCGAAATTCAGCGTCGTTCCTTCAATGGTGGCGAGGAGATCAGCTTTACACTGACTCCCGACACTGCCGATATATTCCGTTCGGAACTAGGTCTGGCCTGGCTGCTAGACCCCGTCATCGACCGTGTGCAATGGATAGGCTATGGTCCCTTTGCCAGCTATCCAGGTCGCTATCAAGCTAACACCTATGGCTTTTGGGCGAAACATCAGGACGATCTGTACTTTGAGGGCAATCATAGTGGCATCGATGCAGCATTCCTTTCGGACAAAGATGGCAACGGAATACTGATAACTGGCGATTCCCTGTCGTTGGATTTCGAACAGACAGACCTGGGTATCGTGCTCACAATCAATGCTTCTGTCAGCGGGCAAGGTCCGAAGTTCGCAAAGACCCACTTCCCAGGATGGAAGAAAGGTGACCCACCAATAGGAGCCACCTTCCAAAGCTATTACATCAAAGCGGATGATACAGATGAAACGCTACGCCGCATGTTTGAGCCTGCAGCCAATACGCCTGCTCCCTTCCATCCGTTCGTAACCCAGTACGATACCTATTTGATGAAATATAAAGATATATCTTGGTAAGCCGATAGGTGTGTTACCGGGCTGACACATATTTGTGGAGTGTCTGACGGACAGCGCCATTACCGGCATAGAGCTCCTTTACCATTCCTTCTATCTGCTCGCCGAGACCAGCTTCGTAGAGGTCAAGTCCGAATACATCTTTGCGGCTGTAGAACTTCTTCAAAGGACTCCAGTCTTGGTCTGCCTTGCCAATCTCGAGAGGAGCTACTATCTGCTGCAGCTCTGCGAGCATCGGATCGGGTGAGGGTTCGAAAGGAGTGCCGTCGTCCTTAATACCCTTCAGATAGCGGGCATAGCCAGCGAGGGTGAGGGGAATCAGTACAAGGTTACTCATGTCAAGTCCTCGGGCAAGATACTTTTTGATGGTCTCGCCAAAGCGGATGGGCAGTTTCTGTGACGTGTCCATTGCAATACGCTGCGGTGCATCGGGCATGAAGGGGTTGGGCAGGCGACGGTTGATAACGGCACCAATGAACTCGTAGGGGTTCAGCACACCTGGATCAGTAACTACCGGCATAGCTTCCATATAACCTATCTTTTGGATGAATGGGCGAAGGTCTTCATCGGCCATCTCAGCCGAGATCAATGTGTAGCCCAACATGCAGCCATAAATCGACATCGCCGTATGCAAGGGATTGAGGCAGGTAGTAACTTTCATCGTCTCTACCTTGTCTACGGTCTCACGAGTGGTATAGAGTGCACCGCCCAGATGGAGTGGGGGACGCCCATTGGTGTAGTTGTCTTCAATGACAAGATACTGCACTTCCTCTGCATTTACAAAGGGGGCAGTAAAGGTGTGCTTCTCAGTCTCGATGTAGTCGTTATCCTCGAAACCATCGGCAGCAAGCATCTCCTTTACCTTCTCGTGAGGACGAGGGGTGATTTTGTCTATCATCGACCAGGGGAAAGTGATTTTCTTTTCATTTTTCAGATAGGCAAGGAAAGCCTCGGGCACAAGACCGTCATTGACCCAGCGCTCAGCATAGGCAAAGACTCCAGCCTTGACCTTGTCACCGTTGTGCGAGCAGTTGTCCATACTCTGTACTGTCAGAGGCAGTTCTCCAGCCCTATAACGCTCATAGAGCAGAGCACACACCTTACCCATGGCAAACATGGGGCTCATGCCTCGTGCCAGGTCGGATTCGTTATAGGTGTAGCCCTTCTCGGTGATGGTGAAAGATATCATCTGGAGCGACGGATTGCGGAAGATATCCACCAGACGGTTCCAATCGGGGAACTGGGGATCGGCCTTCAGAGCCTCAGTGACACTGGCAATTACTTTTTTCTCGATGGAACCGTCGGAACAGAGGTTCACACAAAGCGAGAGGTTGTTGAAGGGAGCGTAGGCTTTGTCGACAACTTCGAAATCGAATGTCTCTGCCACAATGACACCACGGTCGTACTTTCCTGTGTTCAATGCATCGTTCAGGATGGCTGCAGGGAAGGCACGAAAGATGTTTCCTCCGCCGAAGTGTACCCATGTGGGTTCTTTGGCTGTCTTTTCTCTTACAGCTTGAATGTCAAACTTAGGAAGCTCATAACCTTTCTGCTCCCATTCTGCGGCGTTAAACTGGCCGCTCAGTATATCATTTAACTTCATAATGCCTTTATATTTATTTGCTTCATCAATCGAAAAAACCGGGCTGCTTGTATTCTATTCCTAACTCTCGGTCTACTGTGGCGAGAATACCCTGAACCTGCCCAAGTGCAAACATTCGTCCAAGAAGTGTGTATCCTGCATTATGTCCATGACTGGACTCGTCCATGATGCCACCCTGCTGGTCGGTGAAGGTCATACCATGATCAACACGCATTGGCAACTGCGGGTTCTCCTTCTCAAAGATACGGCAAAGCTCAATGAGGTCGGCACGACCACCGAGATGCGAGGCCTCCGTGAAGTCTCCGTTGGGGAAGATATGGCAGGAGCGCAAGTGAACAAAATGGGTACGTGAGGCAAATTTCCGGGCCATTTCCACTACATTATTGTAGGCACCTGCAGAGAGGGATCCGGCGCAGAATGTGAGTCCGTTGTGCTTATTTGGCACGGCATTAAGGAACCACTGGATGTCCTCCTCGGTACGGACGATACGGGGAAGACCCAGAATCTCGATGGGGGGATCGTCAGGATGAACACACATATTCATGTCGCACTCCTCACAGACAGGCATGATGGCCTCAAGGAAGTACTTCATGTTTTCACGTAGCTGAGCCTTGTCGATGCCTTTGTAGAGATTGAGGAACTCACGGAACTTCTGAATGGGGGCCTCGTCGTTCTCGCTGAAATTTCCGCTGACAAAACCCTGGGTCTTGATAACGATGTTCTCAACCAGCTTGTGGTCTTTCTCAGGTGTCATTGTCTTGGCCAACTCATCACACTCAGCAAGAACGTTACGACCTTCACCCACACCTGCCGGGAACTGGAACTGTGCCCATTCCTCACGTGCACCCTCACGTTTCAGGATATAAATGTCGAAGTAGGCAAACTCAGCATAGTTGAAGTAAAGGTTAGTAGACCCATTGGGATTTTCATGTAGCAGGTCTGTGCGTGCCCAGTCGAGCACAGGCATGAAGTTATAACAAATACAATGTATTCCCTCAGCCGAAAGGTTACGCAGACTCTCTTTGTACACTTCAATCTGATGATCCCTGTCAGGGCCTCCATATTTGATGGTCTCTACCACGGGCAGGCTTTCTACCACGCTCCAGCGCATGCCATAGCTCTCAATGTATTCGCGCAGATCACGTATCTTCTCACGGGTCCACACTTGTCCCAAAGGAACATCGTGCAGAGCAGTTACGATGCCCTCAACGCCGATTTGTCTTAACATGGCAAGGGTGATCTTATCCTTCTTGCCAAACCATCTCCAAGTTCTTTCCATAGTTTATAAGTATTTGAAACGATTAGTGATTTCTTCTAATTGAAAAATAAGCCAACCTGTGGGTGATTCCCTTGCGTCCAAGCGACTTCAGCTGATAGATGCCATCAGGCAGTTGGCGTATATCGAGTTGCTTGTCAGGATAGGGCAGGGTCTTCAGCTTCTGTCCTTGTATGGTTTCCACAATGACATATTCCGAATCCAGCGTCTTCAGCTTTGTAGGCATATCAAGCCACTTCCCGTTGGTTTTTACAATGTGTGTGGAACCCCTGTGCCGTATAGACGAGTTGGCAAGTTGTCTTGGGGCACTTTCCTGACCATAGCGGTCTACTGCGCATACTGCATAATACTTGCCGGCCTTTACCTTCAGTTGCTCGGCTCTGACGCGGATAGCCACAAGGTTCTCTGGTCGGGAAGTATCAACAGGGTAATTGCTGGAAGCATATACATTATATAATAAATAAGGCGAGTCATTCGTCGACTGCGCGCCTCTCCACCATAAGGTCTGCTTTTGCAGATACAACCCTGTCGGAGCTGTCGGCGCAGCTTTTCCTGCCCACGTCATTGGAGGTACAAGCGCAGGCTGTCGGTTGTGGCGGCAGACGTAGTCGTAGATACCTTTGTGATTGTCTGTCAGGAACTTTGAACGGAAGAAGCATTGTCCCAGTCCTTCTTGCCGCATCGCCGAAAGCTGGCGTGTCACATCAGACAGCTGCCATCGACCTTCGCGAGGGTCAAGGAAATAGATGCCCAGTCCTGCTGCCACAGTACGTCCATAACTGTGCTCCTGCCAGTCAAGCATGAAGGGGAAAAACTGGTTGTCGCGGAAATACATCATGGGGTACAACTGGTCCATCAGTCCTTGCTGAAGCCATCCTTGTGCGTCTTGACATACTGCTGTATAGGCATTCCATCCATTGGAGCTGTACCGGCTGACATCATCATATTTCCCTACGGGCGAGCACGACATCTTCACCCAGGGCTTCGACTGTTTTACGGCTTGATAAATCTTACGTACTATGTCGGTGATGTATTGGCGTCCCTTGACTCGGGGAACACGGATTTTCCACCCGTCAGGATACCGGCAGTAGTCTAAGTGTATGCCATCCACATCGTAGTTTTGGGTAATCTCCTTGCAGATGCGTGCCAGATAGTCTCCCGTCTTAGGGTCTTCAGGATTCATAAACCCCGCGTCACCTACATGTTTCACCAGTTTTGGATTGCGCCTGACAAAATCCTTACAGCGCTGCTCTGTCCACTTACCCACGGGAAGCGTCACAACCCAAGCATGGAGTTCCATCCCTCTGCGATGGCACTCGTCAATGCAGTATTGCAAAGGGTCATAGCCAGGAGACTGTCCGTGTTTGCCTGTCATGCACATGTCCCAGGGCTCGATAATGGAAGGGTAGATGACCGATCCACGTACACGTGTCTGCAAAAGCACGGTATTGATTCCTGCCAGTTGCAACTGATCTAAGATTGTTGCCAGTTCTTGTTTCTGGCCTGCAGCGGTGTGAGCTCTGGGCCAGTCTATGCCACCAATTGTAGTCAGCCAAACAGCTCTCACTTCATGCTTCTGGCTTCTGATTGTCGGCGTAGTCAGTAACAGGAATAATATTATAATGTAGAGTGATTTTCTTGTCAAAATATCGTTTTTTTTTGTTTTGAGTGCAAAATTACGATAATTTTTCCATTATCTCAAATAAAAATAGTACTTTTGCACAAAGAAACTAAAAAAAACAATTTGGCCATATGATTACTTTTGTTTTGAGCCTCGTCGCTCTTGTAGTAGGTTACATGCTCTATGGGCGTTTTGTGGAACGGGTGTTTGGACCTGATGACCGAGTTACACCTGCTGTTGCAAAAGCCGATGGGGTAGACTTTATTGTGCTTCCCAACTGGAAGATTTTTATGATTCAGTTTCTCAACATTGCAGGTACAGGTCCTATTTTCGGTGCCATCATGGGTGCGAAGTTCGGACCAGCAGCTTATCTGTGGATTGTGTTCGGCTGCATTTTTGCCGGTGCCGTACACGACTACCTCAGCGGTATGCTCTCTATGCGTCACGATGGTGCTGGACAGCCGGAGCTGATAGGACACTATCTAGGACAGCCCACCAAGAAGGTGATGTTGGTTTTCTCTGTGTTCCTGCTCATGATGGTGGGAGCAGTATTTGTATATAGTCCTGCGCTTATTCTCGGTAAGATGTGTAGCGATGGCCTTACCTGGGTATATATCTGGTGCGGCATCATTTTCGTATACTATATCATTGCCACGATGCTGCCTATAGATAAGATTATCGGTAAGATATATCCGCTGTTTGCCATTTCCATGCTTTTCATGGCAGTAGCGTTGATGGCTGTTCTCTTCTATAAGTGGCCGTCCCTGCCGGAACTCTATAACGGACTTGGTGGTGAAGGGTTTACCACGCCTATCTTCCCTGCTTTGTTCATAACCATTGCATGTGGTGCCATCAGTGGTTTCCATGCCACTCAGACCCCTCTTATGGCGCGTTGCGTGAAAAGTGAAAAAATGGGGCGTCCTATGTTCTATGGTGCTATGATTACTGAAGGTCTTGTGGCACTGATCTGGGCCACAGTGTCCATGTATTTCTTCTATGGAGGTGCTGCTCAGGAACTGAATCAGCCATTGACACTCCAAGCTCCTGAGGTGGTGACAGTGGTCAGCGAGGGTTGGCTTGGCACGTTTGGCGGTCTGCTGGCACTCTTAGGTGTTGTGGCAGCCCCCATAACCAGTGGCGATACGGCACTACGCTCTGCCCGTCTCATTATTGCAGAATTCATCCACTTGGAACAGAAAACCATCATGAAGCGCATCTGGATTTGCATACCTTTGTTCGGGGCAACTTTGCTGCTGCTTTTCTATAACATAGAGAATCCTGATGGTTTCAATGTAATCTGGAGCTATTTTGGATGGGCAAACCAGACATTGGCTGTATTCACCCTTTGGGCTATCACCGTCTATTTGGTACGTGCTAAAAAGGCTTTTTGGGTGACCATGCTTCCTGCATTGTTTATGACAGTTGTGTGTTCGACATTCATCATGATTTCGCCCAATGCATTCGGCTTCAATATGAATGTAGGTTATGTCGTAGGTGCTGCTTCCTTGCTCGTTGCCGTGGTTTGGTTCTGCATCTGGTATAGGAAGACTAATATGAATATTCATTAATAGAAAAATATCAAACTTATGAAAAAGCTGTTTTTAACCCTGATTCTCGGCTTGATGGCCGCAACGGCAGTTAATGCCCAGTACTCTACTTATGACACACCACCCTTCGGACAAGGCAAAATCTATGTGGGTGCCTCCATGTCGGGATTCGACATTGGCAGCGCAAACAAGAACTTCCACGTAGACCTTGCTGCCAAAGGAGGTTATATGGTGATGGACAATATCCTGGCATTGGGAGAACTGTCATATAACTATGTTGAGCATAATGATGGCGTAATTTCACTTGGAGCAGGTGCACGCTACTATATTGAACAGAACGGCATTTTCCTTGGTGCAGGAGTACGTCTGGCCGATATGACCAACGACCTTGATTTCCAGCCAAATGCCTCTGTTGGTTATGCCTTCTTTCTCAACCGTACTGTCACCGTTGAGCCGGAACTTTACTTTAACCTCTCTACCAAAGACTTCGATTACTCCAGCTACGGCCTTCGCATAGGCGTTGGTATTTACCTCTTTAATGAATAGTGTATCATGCTGAGTGTAGATGAATTGGTGGACAGGTTGATTGACCTGTCGTTTGCTGAGGATATAGGTGACGGTGACCACACAACCTTGTGTTGCATACCCGAGGATGCTATGGGGAAGAGCCATCTTCTCATCAAGGAAGATGGTATCCTGGCGGGTGTAGAGATTGCCAAAGAAGTGTTCAGACGGTTCGACCCTGAAATGCAGGTAGAAGTGCTCATGGGCGACGGCTCACAGGTAAAGAAAGGTGACATCGCCATGATTGTAACGGGGCGCGTACGTTCCTTACTACAGACCGAACGCCTGATGCTCAACATCATGCAGCGAATGAGCGGCATAGCAACCATGACAAACAGATATGTGGAGCGATTGAAAGGTACAGGCACACGTGTCCTTGATACCCGAAAGACCACTCCTGGCATGCGTATGCTTGAAAAACAGGCTGTCAAGATTGGAGGAGGATGCAACCACCGCATCGGTCTCTTCGACATGATTCTATTAAAAGACAACCATGTAGACTTCTCTGGCGGTATTGTTAATGCAATCGAACGTTGTCACAACTACCTTAAGGAGAAAGGTCTTGACTTGAAGATTGAAATAGAGGTACGATCGTTTGAAGAATTGAACCAAGTCCTGCAACATGGTGGCGTTGACCGCATTATGCTTGACAACTTCAGTGTTCCCGACACCAGGAAAGCTGTCGAGATTATCGATCATCGCTATGAGACGGAGTCCTCTGGCGGCATCACTTTCGATACCATTCGCGACTATGCTGAACAGGGTGTTGACTTCATCAGTGTTGGTGCGCTTACTCACAGTGTGAAAGGCCTTGATATGAGCTTTAAGGCATGCTGAGGGAAATTGGGAAAATGAGAAATTGAGAAAATGAGAAATTGAGAAAATGAGAAATGAATTGAAGATGAACAGATTGTTTTTGTCTTTTGCGTTGTTTTGCGCAGCCAATTTCTCATTTTCTTATTCTCTCATTCTCTCAATCTTTCATAGCCCCGTTGACTATGATATTTCACT
>Ga0247610_10003928_pt1 | contig 16042 bp, 18 predicted proteins | sample 174DNAGHGhighgp2_FD_193483 | JGI IMG/M metagenome (GOLD analysis project Ga0247610, IMG submission 193483) | Sheep rumen microbial communities from Palmerston North, Manawatu-Wanganui, New Zealand - 1742 DNA GHGhigh gp2 | ecosystem: Host-associated > Mammals > Digestive system > Stomach > Rumen... | reverse complement strand
GGATGTTAATATCTTGCTACAAAACACCAATGAACTTTTAGTAGCAAGAACCGATGATAAGAATAAGACACTAGTCACAGTCCGATCGGCAGATATTGCTTATTGTCAACAAAATGAAAACTATGCCTATATGTACTTAATTAATGGAACGAAAGTTTATCGCAACTGTTCGTTAAAAAACTTATATGAGTTACTCACACCTTCGAAAGCTGTTCGTATTTCCAGAAAAACACTTGTTCCCTACCGCCACATCGAATCGTACGATAACCGTTCCGTTTACGTAATTGTTTCTGACAAAGACCTCCCTATAGGCCTTGAAATAACAGATTCATACAGACAACAAGCGTTACAGCTGCTGAAAAAACATTGTTCATTCGATAAGAATATTGAAACAGAAACGCACCCAGTGATTACTACTGTTAGCGCGGCACAAAAATCAAGTAACGCTCAACAAACAAGAGACACTGTTCAAGCCTGTGATTCAGACAAGAATGAAGATAAGCAGACCGCATCAATGGTCCTCTCATTCATCAGCGCACATCCCGACTGCAAAGGCTCCGACATCGCGGATCACCTCCACGTATCCCTCTCCACCGTCAACCGTATCCTCGCCCAGCTCAAAGCCGAGGGCCTCGTCGAATACGTCGGCTCCAAGAAGACCGGCGGGTACCGGACGGTGGAAAAGGAGAATCTATAAACACGCGATTTTCCAGTGGTACTCGCGGCCGTCCGGAGAGAACACGCCCATTTCATTCCGTTCGTCCGTGTGTTTACTAAAAAATCATATATTTGCCTCTTCATTTTGATAAATGTAAATATTTGAGAGTTAAGATTTTATCTTTATGAATACAATGAAAGAAACCGAAGAGGAACTCATTCAGGAGTTCGAAATGTTCGACGACTGGATGGACAAATACAACTACATCATCGAGTTAGGCAAAGATCTGCCGATGATCGACCCGCAGTACAAAACCGAGGAATTCCTCATCAGCGGATGCCAGTCGCAGGTGTGGCTGCATCCCGACATGCACGACGGGAAGCTCTACTTCTCCGCCGACAGCGACGCCATCATCACCAAAGGCATCGTCAACCTCCTGATCCGGGTCCTCTCCGGCCACACCCCGCAGGAAATCCTCGACAACGACCTCTCCTACATCGATGCCATCGGACTCAAAAACCATCTCTCCCCCACTCGCTCCAACGGATTAGCCTCCATGATCAAGCAAATCAAACTGTATGCCCTGGCATACACCACCCAACAATCCTAAAAAACGTTAAAACAATGAAGAAAATCATCGGCCTTCTGGGCGTGTCGGCTTGCATATTAGGACTCGTTTCCTGCGGGATGAAAGAGTGCCAATGCTACTCCACCAACATTGTCACCCAGACGAACCCCATCACCCAAACCGACAGCGTCATCCAAAATGTAACAGACACCGTGAGCGACTTCACGCGTGGCTCCTGCGAGGATTTCAACAAAGACGAGACCTACCAAATGGACTCCAACACCACCGTGCATCACCACATCATCTGCACCGACAACTAAGCCGAAAACCGCAGACGCATGACTGAAAGCACGTACAAAGGAGTGGCTCTCGTGACGGGAGCCGACGGCGGCATGGGGCGCATCCATACCCGCGAGCTGGCCAAAGCCGGCTACGAAGTGGTGATGGCCTGCATCGACACGGAGGCCGCCCGCCCCGTGGTCGAGGAAATCCGACGCGAAACCGGCGGCACACTCCACCCGATGCGACTCGACCTCGGCAACCTGTCCGACATCGTGCGATTCGCCGACGAGGTGAAAAGCCGATTCCCGTCGCTTCAGATACTGCTCAACAACGCCGGCACACTGCCCAGCAAAACGAAGACCAGCGCCAACAATATCGAATACACGATGGCTGTCAACTACTTGGGACACTATACGTTAACCCATCTGCTGCACCCCATTATGGGACCGGGCACCCGCATCGTGAGTATGATCTCGCTGGCCTACATCATCGGCAAAATCACCCCCGAGCTGTTCAAGCCGAAGACGCAAAGCGAATACAATCGCTTCACCGCCTACGGCAGCTCCAAACTCGCCCTCTACTACTTCATGCTCGACGCCGCCGAGGCCTGGAAGAACGAAGGCATCCGCTTCAACGTATCAGACCCCAACATCGTAAGCACCAACATCATACGGATGGACAACGTGGTCGTGGACAAACTCTGCGACTGGTTCTTCCGCCCGTTCATCAACACCCCCGAACAGGGTGCCGCCAACATGCTAGCTGCCGCGCTGGACCCCGAATACGAGAACGTCACGGGAAGCATTTTCAAGAACCGCAAACCCGTGAAACACAAACGGAGGTTCTATAACAATTTGAAACAACGTCAATTACTACGGGATTTGACATCTCAAATCCTCGCCGACAACCACATCGCCTTATGATAGTTCCACCCTACCTCTCCCCCGGCGACACAATCGCCTTGGCAGCACCCGCCCGCAAGATTTCCCATGCCGAAATCCTGCCGGCAGAGCATTGGCTCAGAAGTGTCGGTTTTAACGTTTTTTATGATGACAGACTCTTCGCCGAATGCCACCAGTTCGCTGGCAGCGACGAATGCCGCGCCCGCTATTTCCAAGATTTGCTGGACAACGAGGACGTCAAAGCCATTTGGTGCGCACGAGGCGGATACGGCTCAGCCCGCATTATCGACCGCCTGGACTTCACCCGTTTCCTGCAACATCCCAAATGGATTTGCGGCTACAGCGACATCACCGTCTTCCACAACCATCTCCAGCAAAATCTCCAGACGGCCACCCTGCACGCCACTATGCCCATCAACGTCACCGACAAGAACACGCTGGCGGCACCCGTGACCACCCTCTTGGACGCTCTGACAGGAAAAGCACTCTCCTACGAAATAGAGCCCCATCCGCTGTCACGGACTACAGCGTTTTCAGGAATTTTAACAGGCGGCAATCTCTCCATGCTCTACTCTCTCATCGGCTCACCCTCCGACATCAATACAGACGACAAGGTGCTGCTCATCGAAGATCTGGACGAATACCTCTACCACATCGACCGAATGATGCTCAACCTGAGGCGAAGCGGCAAACTGTCGCATGTCAAAGCTTTGTTGGTCGGGCACTTGAGTGACATGCACGACAACACTGTGCCGTTCGGCAAAACGGCCGAAGAGATTGTGGCCGACTGTTGCCACAACCTCGACATCCCAGTCATCTTCAATGTCCCCGCCGGGCATCTGCCTGACAACCGCGCCCTCCGTATGGGATGTAAAATCGAAGGCCATTATATTGACAACAAATTCATAATCAATAGTTTGAATCATGAGTAAAGGTACCTTTTTCTTCAAATATATCTATCGGTTGAAACCCATCGATTACCCCGACCCGAACGGAACCCTTCCCAAAAGCGTGTTGATGATGGCACCGCACACCTCCATTATGGACTTCATCATCGGGCTCTCCGCGATGAAATACTACGACCTGCACGCCAACACCATCATCAAAAAAGAGTTCTTTTTCTTCCCACTGAATCTGTTGCTCAAGAAGTTAGGAGGCATCCCCGTGGATCGGAAACACGTGCGCAATTTCGTCAGCTACGCCGCAGACATCATCAAGAAACGAGACCGCATCACGCTGATTATCTGTCCCGAAGGCACCCGCAAACGCACCGACAAGTGGAAACGCGGCTTCTACCAGATCGCCATGGAGGCCGGGGTGCCCATCAGCCTGGGCTACATCGACTACAAGACGCGCACCTGCGGTATCATGTCGATTTTCCATCCCACCGGCGACTACGAAAAAGACATTCAAGAAATCCAGAAACAGTACTATGGGTTGGAAGGCTACCACAAGGGGTGCTTCAACCTGGAAGATATGCCGCACGCCCATCCGGAGTGGTACGACCTTTAACCAAACTTCATGTTCAATCTGCCCGCAATGCGGCTATTGGCCGTCGGCGGTTACACGCTCTAATTTCCGCGCTTTCCGTTCCTTGCTGTTCTTGGCCAGCTCGTCGAAGTTGAAGGCCAAGTCGATGCAGTTCGGCGTCGCCCCGACCGCATAGTGCAGACGGGAGAATCCGAACCGTATGCCTTTGATGTTCAGCTGGAAACCGTAGGAAAAGCCAGCCATAGACTTCCGCGACAACACTTTCATCTCCTGATGGATATTGTGGTTGTAGGCCAACTGGAACGAGAAATATTTCGACGGTTCAATCTCAATTCCGAAGACAATATGACGGAAGAAGTTGTCAGCAATCTGCGCAAATTTGGAAGGATATTGGAGCTCGCCAGAGATGGCGTCGATCTCCATGAAGGGATTGTCGTAACCGTAATGGTTCATATTCCAACGGTAGAGCGAATGGAGCGTGATATGGTAGCGAATAGGCACGTGCTTCAGCCGCTGCGAGAACGCAAACTGCAAATCGAAAGGCAACATCTCGCGATTGCCGGGCGCGTAGGAACAAAGCTGTAGCCCGACATTCTTCGCCAACAGCGTGAGCGACAGGTTCTTGTCGTCATTGAAGTAGCTTCCGGCGACATCCACAGCCAAACCGGAAGAGAAGTATGGCCCGTAGTGGCTGAACACGGTCTTGAGGTTCGCACCGATGGAGAAATGCGGGGAGAGCTCGCGCCCCCACCCGATGACGAGCGCATAGTCGCCGGCGTTGAACTTGCCCGTCTCGATGCCGGTCTCGTCGGCACCGTTGAACGAACCGTAGGCCAACGCCTGCACCCCCACCGCGAAGGAACCTGCCTTCGGGAAGGTGTGGGAATAGACCGCCGACATCGCACTGGTATGCATGAAATAGTCGGTGTAGTTGAGTGCCAACGTGTTATGATGACGCTCACTGATATACGACGGATTCATCAGCAGGAGCGAGGGGTTGTCGTCACGCACGGAAATCAGATTCCCGCCCAACGCCATCATCCGTGACGAATAGCTGAGATTCAGGAAATTATAAACGAATCTGCCGCCGGTCTGCGCTTGAGTGCGCAGCATACCCGCCAGCAAAAGCAGCATCCATATAAGGTATCGGTTTCTCATAAAAACGAACGGCAAAGATAACAAATCTTCGGTTATACCATACGTCTTTAAAAAAATGTATCTTTGCCGCCGAAAGTCGCAAGACAAAGGGAAGAATAAGCTTTCATATTGTAAACGAATTTGTTACGGATAAAATAGGATTATGGCACAGAAAAAATTCGCCGTCATTGGCGCAGGACAGTTCGGGCAAGCCATCAGCCTGGCGCTCTCCGAGAAGGGCTTCGAGGTACTCGTCATCGACAAGGACATGAAGAAAGTGCAGAGCATCAGCGACGATGTGGCATACGCCGTCTGCACCGATGCCACCGACAAGCGTGCGCTGCTCAACGAGAACATCAAGGACTTCGATGCCGTGATTGTGGCCATCGGCGACGACTTCGTGGAACGACTGCTCTGCATCTCCAACCTCATCGATCTCGGTATCAACAAGATATACTGCCGCACAAAGGGAACTCACCAACAGACGATTCTCGAGAAGATGGGTATCACCGAATTCCTGTCGCCCGAAGAGGAATTGGCCACGATGCTGGCCGAGCGGCTGAGCAACCCCAACATCATCTCCTACCTGCAGATGCCCGACGAGTACCGCATCGCCTCCATCATCGCCCCCGACCGCTTGGAAGGCCTCACCCTCGGCGACATCAACTTCCGCGACAACCACCACCTCAGCCTTGTCACCATCCGCCGCAACTTCGAGGAGATTGAGAACAAGGAACTCACAATGAAACAGCATATTATCGGTGTCCCAGACAACTCAACAGTCATCCGTAAAGACGACGTCTTCGTCTTGTTCGGCAAAGATCGCGACATCGACAACTTCATCAAAATCAACCTCTAATGAGTCTGTTCGGCAATCACGACGAGTACAACGGGAAACTCCGCATCCACATTGTGAACAACAAGGACCGCGTTCAGCTGGTCCTGCAGATTTGCAGTCTGGTGATTTCTGTCGTGACCATCGCCTGTATCTTCTGCTACCACGGACTTTTTATCACCCCGCAAACCAAAAACCTCATCCGTTGGATGGTTCATACCAGCCTCTTCTTCTACGTATTCAAATACTTCGTACTGCTCTTCTACTCCCTGCACCGAGGAAAATATATCCAACAGTCCTGGATCGAGTTTGTCATCATCCTGCTGCTAATCATACAGTTCCTCTCGGTCAACATCTTCCATGTTGACATTGTTGATGCGCAGAACTTCGAAAATATCTACCTGATTTTCATACAGTTCTACTTTCTGATTATGGTATTGGTGGAGATGGCGAAGATGAGCAGTTCCTTGGGGAACTACCATCTGAGCCCGCCAGTACTGATGGTGGCATCCTTCCTGTTCCTCATCGCCATCGGCACCCTCTTGCTGAAGATGCCGCGGATGACCACCCACGGAATCTCCTTCATCGACGCACTGTTCACCGCCACAAGCGCGAGCTGCATCACCGGCCTTTCAGTCGTGAGCACACCGGAGACGTTCACCTTCAAGGGGCAAGTCGTGATTTTAGTGCTGATCCAGCTCGGCGGCATGAGCATCCTCTCGTTCGCAACCTTCTTCTCCACGTTCCTGTCGCGCTCGATGGTCGGGCTCCGCTACCAGTACATGATCCGCGACATGATGTCCGCCGACCGCCTCTCTGACTCGGTTGGGTTGTTGCGCAGCATCGTGCTCACCACCTTCATCATCGAACTGGCGGGCGCGGCGTTCCTCTTCACCTATTGGAAATCGACAGGCTTTTTCCTATCCGACAAGCAGAACCTCTTCTTCTCGATATTCTACACTGTGTCGGCATTCAACAACGGCGGCTTCGTTCTGATTGACGACAGCCTGCTGAACCTCGGCGTGCCAGGGAGTTACTTCCCGCAGGTCGTCATCATGGCGCTCGTGTTCCTCGGCGGTATCGGGTTCGTCACCATCCGCGACTTCTTCAGCTACCGCTACATCCGCGAGCGCAACAAATACCGCTGGAAGACGCTGATGCCGCAGACCAAAATCGTCCTCTACGTCACGTTCGCCATCATCATCGTTGGCAGCATCCTGTTCTTCCTGCTGGAGTACAACAACACGCTGGAGGGCGTGGACGGCTTCGGCAACAAAGTGTTCACCTCCATCTTTCAGATTGTCACCTGCCGGACATCCGGATTCAACGTTCTGGATCTCAACGCGATGCACGTATCCACCATCATTCTGATCTTGATAGCGATATTCATCGGCGGATCCCCGAGTTCCACAGGCGGCGGCATCAAGACGACCACGCTGTTCATCGTCGTCAAATCCGTCATCGCCACGGTGAAGGGCCGCAAGGACATTGAGTTCAACCACAAGTCCATCTCCGCATCCCTGGTTGAGCGGGCAACCACCATCCTGATGATGTCGGCGGCGTTCATCCTCATCTCGTGTTTTCTGCTCACCGTCGTGGAACCTGAGGTACAGTTGCTCCACGCATTGTTCGAGACTTCGTCGGCGTTCACCACCTGCGGTCTCTCGACCGGCGAGTGTGCCAACTGGAATTGGATGGCAAAGGTCATCCTGACGGTCAACATGTACTGTGGCCGTATCGGCACGCTGACCTTGGCCTTCGCCCTCACCCGCCACAAAAAGGAGTCTCCGCACCAGTACCCGGACCTCTACATTATGCTAGGTTAAGGCGGTTTTTTCCGATTTTTCGGAGAACTTTGGAGCCCCGAGAGCCCTCCCCGAATGGAGGTCTCGAATATATCATATTGAAAATCAACCATATAATCTGTATAAAAAATATTTTTTGAGACAGCATACACTTTAAAAAAAAGTGTATCTTTGCACCGTCAAACGACAAACGGATCGGTAGTTCAGTTTGGTTAGAATACATGCCTGTCACGCATGGGGTCGCGAGTTCGAGTCTCGTCCGGTCCGCAAACGAAACCTCACAAGTCATTGAAAAACAGACTTGTGAGGTTTTTTTATGTCCAAAAAAATGCACCAAAAATGCACCGAACTTGCTGGAGCACAAAAAAATAAGGAGACAGCAGCGCTATCTCCTTCCCGAAAACAAACCTTCTCTTATTAAAAGTTTGTCGCCATCATATTCTTTCTAGTCTTGTCTGTCAAGGCGATGTATGGTTTCATTGTGTCATAACTCTCGTGTCCTGTGTATGTCATTACCAATTGGGGCGACCACCCCATTTCCAGCGCGTGAACAACAAATGTCCTTCTCGCCGAATGTGTCCCTATCACATCACATAAACGATACGTTTCATCTACTCTTTCTTTCCCACAAAACTGCATTTTGGTGATATTTCTCGTGAATCCCAGCATCTCGGCAATGACTTTTAGATTGTCGTTCATCTTCTGATTGCTCTTCGGCGGGAACATCAGTCCATCTTTGGTGGGAATGTCTTTGTATTTCTGGTAGATGGCGCTGCTGTACTTGTTCAAGAAGATAGTAAGCGAGTCGTGAGTCTTCTTGCTGACAAACGAAAATGACGTTGGGTTGTCGTGGTCATCAAAGTCCGCCTTTTTCAAAATCTCCATATCGCTATGGCGCAGCGATGTGGCACAGCAGAAACAGAACCTGTCCCGTGTAAGTTCAAGATGTGATTCACCTGCCTTGAACTTGTAGTTAAACAGACGCTCAAACTCATCCCAGGTCAAGTAATTGACCGCTTTGGGTTTTGTCTGTTCCAACTTTGACGTTTTATGGTTCAATACACTTTCTCCGTGCTTTAAATATCCCCTTTCATTCGCCCATTTAAGTATTTGCCTCAACATTTTCATATGTTTATCCACTGTTGAGTTGCGATAACCTTTCCTAATCAAGAAGTTCTGATATTCATCGAGCGTGGCAGCGGTGATATCGTCCATCAACAGTTTTGGGTTCATCTCATTCATTTGTGTCTGCACGGCGCTCAACTTATCAAAAGTCGGGGAGTCCCAAATCTTCTTTTTGTTGAAATGTCCCATTTTTGACAGTTTCCACCCTTCTTCCTTGCTTCTTATCTCCACGTATATTTTGGAAAACGCGGCAAAAGTGAGGTGCTTTTCTTTCACCAATTTCACGCTTGGGTCGTAGAACGACGCGATAACATAGTATATCCAGTCTTGTCTATCTTCCTTGGACGCCATTTTTTCCAAATCCGGCGTCTCAATTATTGCCCGCGAGATATGTTCCTGCATTTCGTTTAGCAGTTTTCGGGCATCTTCAACCTCTCTTTGTTTCTCTATTTTCTCAATTTTAGACGTTCTGCGTAATGTCTGTTTCTTGTCATCCCAATCTTTCGGAGCAACAAAAATCTTGGTTTTGGCACCGACACGGAAACCACGAGAAACAGATACCCTCACGAGTATCTGTTTCTTATGGGTGTCATCGTCCATTTTTTTGGACAATTCAAACTTAATGGTACTCATCCTATGCGGTTTGTTTGGTCATCACGTGGTTAATTTCGTCTATGGAGAAAAAATCTCTTCCACCAATTGTTCTTGCGGTGAGATACCCGGCGTGTTTCCAACGGTTGATGGTACAAACGTGTACCCCAAACACTTCGGCGGTGTGTTTGGTGTCCAACCACTTTTGTTCTTGGACCTTCTTTTGTTCGTCCTTAATTTCTTTCAAAGTGGTTTGCACACACTCTTGCATCATTTTTTGCAAGTCCGGATATGTCATAATCACGGATACGTTTTGTTCATTGAATTGAATCGTTTTCATTTTTTAATACTTTTGTTTATTCTTACGTTATTTGGTTGATTTCCTTGATTTCAACCTCTTTCATCCTAAAGATAACAAAAGCGAATGCCTTTGAAGCGTTTTTTGGCATTTTTTTCCAAAAACAATGTTATCTGTCTGATTTTCAGTATGAAAAAATTCCATTATGCGTTTATCCCACAAACATTGCGCGTAACTTTCTTAATGTGTTGATGGCACGACCTGTTCTGTTCCGAACCCGCCGGAGCGTAAGACCATCACGAAGCAAGTGAATCTCATTTTGATATTCTCGCCAATAATCACTTTTTGACTTTGTTCTTCCCATAGTGTTTCTCTTTTATGCTATATCCACAAATTTTCTCTTAATTCTCTGAACAGTGCTGACGCCCACGCCTTCATTCTTCGCCACCATCCTGATGGGGTATCCTTTTCGCAACTGCTTGATGACGCCGGCATATTCTTCTCTTAATTTCTCGTCGGATTTCTTGTACCCCTCTTTTCTCCCCAACTTGCCGCCTTCGGCGATATATTTCTCTCTACCGCTGTTCAGTCTGAACTTGATGTTTTCCCGTTCCATCTCTGCACAAGTTCCAAGCACGGCGATAAAGATAGTCAGAAACGGGTGTTCCTTCCCGTCTGCATTGAAAATGGACAACTGCTCTTTCTGAAAATAGACATTCAGATGGTGTTCCTTGCAGCGCTGCACGTTCGCCAGCACGTCATCAACATTACGACCAAGGCGGGACAACTCCGAAATGAGAAGCGTGTCAATGTTGTTGCTGAAACAATAGTCAAGGCATTCCGTCAGGATGGGACGGTCTTTGGTTTTCTTGGCGCCGCTGATGTGCTCTTCAAAAGTCTTGACAACGGTCAGCGAATGGTCGCCAGCGTATTTCTCCAAATCTCTTAATTGTCTGGTGGTGTCTTGACGGTCACCGACACTGGACACCCTTGCATAAATGACAGCTTGCATATTCATATAATTCTTTGAGTTTTTTAAATGCTAAAACTTGTATTCATAGTAGGTTATCACCAATTATTTGAACACAAAACCGTTTGAACACATTTTCATTGTTCTGTCATTGCTTCTTCCGCTTCTCTTTTCTTCAATTTCCTCACCAAATAATCGGCACCATTGATACCGTCATCAATGATGATATAAACTCCCGACTGGCAGAGAGATACGTTTGCCATACTTCCTGTGATGATTGCACAGATGGCGTTCTCGTGCAGGCGACGCCATTCTTCTTCTGTTCGTTGTTTCATATCTTTTCATTTTAAATCCACGGCAAATATACAAAAAATTTTAATGCTAACACTCTGAGACTAAGATGATTAGCGTTTTCGAAAGAACAACAAAAATAAAACGCCCGCCGAGAAGCGAGCGTTCAAAATTTGGTTAAGAAATTTGAAGAAATTGTGCAGCGATGTTGCATTGGTATTAAAAAGGAAGTTTATCATCCTCTGGCATTAAACTCATCCATTTAAGGTCGTTGGGGTTGCATTCAGTAATAGAATCGTAAAATACCTGATTTATCACATAGTCTTCGTCATTTGTGTCGGCAAATTTTAGTAAGACCCAAGTGTTTAGGATGCATAGACTCACAGATGGAAGTTTACAGCACAGGACAAATCGGTCTGGTATCGGGTCAAATCCCATATCATAGGTGTATTTATCCTCATCAAAGGTCCACCAAGCAGTAGAACCATCCGTGCTGTGTGCAAGAGTCCATCCCTCCTGTTCCCTGAATGTCTCACCCCGTTCTCCTTCCCACTGCTCCCGAATCAACAGGGTCTTGTAATCTATCTTCGCTTCAATGAGGATTTCTCTTTCGGTGTTGCCACCGTATAATCTTCCGTATATTTCTTCTCCATTGCTGATAACTGGTCGTGAAAATAATACTACTCTGTGCATCGTTACTTATTCTCTTTTTTCTCTGATTTCTTCATCCTGTCAAGTTCAATCTCAACGAGCAACCACGAGACCAATCCAGACAAAAGACCGTCATAGTCAAACGTGGGTCTTCCGCCATTCTGCAAAGTCTCTTGACCTTCTATACGGTCCAAGTAAGGTTTCAAGGTCTGAATAATGAACTCTTTGACATTATCAACACCTCTTTCCTTGGCGGATTTCAAAAACTTTTCATTCGTATCACCAAATTCCTCTTTAAGTCGGCTCACGGCGGTGGCGATGGCGGCGTTTCTTTGGGTGCTGCTCTCTTCCAGTATGAACTGGTCAAAACACTTTAATTTCTCTATTCTTTTCATCTTTACTAATGTTATATATAGTATTTATGGCGCCTTCGGGTCAGAATCCCATAAATATCTCATACAAGAAATTATGGAAAATGAAGAATATAGTAGTGATTTTTGACAGACCAGTAATCCTGCCCGGCGACAAATTGGAAAGGATAACCAGTTACGGGATGTACTTGCCAAAAACAAACAGGGCGACGCTCCTGAACATTGGGACATACTTCACCTATTATGTAAAGGTAGTAGAGCAGATTTTCAAAGACGGGAAAGTTGAGATATGTAACGGAGAGACATACAAAAAAGACGGATTGTATTTCACCATAGACGATGATGAGTGGGACCAATATGCCATCAAGTCCGAAAAGACAAGAATGCAATTCGCTATCATTAAAGAAGATAGTGTGGATATCAAGGATGAAGACAGATACGACGTACTGCTCACGAATAAGGAGAAATGGGAAGAGTTGAAAGCGAGGAAAGATGTTATATGGCATAGCAAAAGTGGATGTCCAAATGACGATAGATTGTAATCTGGGTGTGCCTTAGATCTAAGCAGATTTCATTTTGCATAAATACGGGGAAGGTGCTTCCCCCGCCAAAAACAACAAAATCTTTGACGCTCTCGAAGGCGGTTGGGGAAGAACCGCCGACGAGGGCGTCTTTTTTATGCACTATGAAGTATCAAATCAGTATGACAGGTTCAGCAACGAAACCTGCGTTCCACAACATTCAATGGATTGAAAAAGACACGGACCATTTTGACCTTACGGATTATCTTGGGAAAGGTCATACCTACCGTGCAAATATGTCAAACACAAAAAACGACGGACCTAAAACACTCGTTTCAACCCAAGTGGTGATGATAGACGTGGACGGCAAGCACAATTCGCCAACGCTGACGCAGTTCCTAAATCAGACCCGTATCACCCCAAGTTTCTATTATGAAACATTCTCATCCACAGGCGGCGATAGATACCGTTTGGGATATGTACTTGACAATGAGATAAAGACCAAGGGAGAGTATTCCGCCATCGCCCACATCATTGTGGAAAAAACAGGTTGCCTCACCAATGAGATGGTGGATTCCGCTTCATTTTCCGTCTTCCAGAACTTCGCCGGCACCAACAAACCTGTATACGACACCTGCGTTGCCTACCGAAAGAGTGATTTCAACAGACTGATGGACCAATATCTTCCGAAGGTAGAGGCAAGAAGGAGGATAGACGTGAAACTGTCGTTTGAGGAATACGAGGTGATGCTTGACTTCCTTTCCTTTGAAGGGACTTTTGAAAATTTCATCAACCGTCATCCCATAGACAAGGTGCTGATGAAAGAGAGTTTACCCGACGATGAGGACGAGACATTCTACTACTGGTCCGACTACAAGTGCCTGATAAGAAAGTTGGTCAATGGTTCGTTTTACCACAAATACAAGGACTATTATGTCTGCAATACCTTCCACGACGGCGAAGGCAGGAGGAAGAAACTGACCGTGAATTGCTCGCTCATTCACCAAATGTATCCCGACTGCTCATTGGAAGAGTTGCTGGTGCTGACCAGCAAGTGTTTCCTGAAATTTTTCACCAACGACGCCCAAGACACGATAGGCAGAGAGTTCGTTTTCAACACAGTCGCTGCCGAGATGCACTATCCGCTCGGCGCCCAAAGTCCTTATACCATAAAGAAGCGGTTCAAAATAAAGAAATACGACGAGAACGGGAACAGGATACACTGGAAGACACAGGCGAAGGAGCACTACTCCAACCAAATCCTTTGTATGTATGACGCTTCGCTTTCTGTCGAGGACAATCATATACTGATACAGAGGTTTTATGCCGAAAGCAAAGACAAACATCAAGTTGCTCTTCGGACATTAAAGAAGTACTTGGATGAGAACAATGTCTTTTACTTTTCATCTAACAACAATCCGCTGACCAAGGAGAAACCCATCACTGTGCTTAAACGAATGATTAAGTGCTTTATGTTTAACGATGCTTACCAGTTTCTCTTGGAGCATCGGGATAGTGTTGGCAGGAAACAATTCTTTCAGTACAAGAAATTACTATCAGGCAAGACCAACTAACAGAGAGTTATCTTTTTCACTCTCATACCTATACAACAACAACCGAACATTATTATATAAGAGGTGCAAAAAGATAACTGTCCATAATCACTGTGTCACGCGGAACTATTCAATCGCTAATTTTTTTTGTTATATTTAGATTGAGGTCCGACAAGAGACTTGAAAAAAAGTATCACAAAATTTTTTACAATGCAAAAGACATTAGAATACAAGATTGACGAGGTTACCATTAAAATTTCAAATATGAAATTGTACATTAGCACGAAGGCACGTCCAACACCTCGACATAAATTCCGCCTTTCTATTATTGACCACTATGAAGATAAGGTGATATTCAAGGAAGACATTGTGATAAGTGGGTATTCCGAAGACTTTCAAACAAAGGGAGGTGCGGAATCGTGCATCTTGTGGGTTTTAAAGCGAATAAATACCAACCTCATTCCGCAATCCGAAGATGACCGTGAAAAATTCAATAAGTTCATTGGGGAATTTAAGACCAAATTGACCATAATGTTTGACGAAAAGTTGCACCCATTGTGTCAATTGTTCTGATTATCCAACTTTATTTACTCGTTTCAAGACCGACCGTTACGATATGGTCGGTCTTTTTTGTTTTAAGCGCGTTGCCTTTTTCAGACTTGTGAAATTTATGCCTAACCATTTTCTTTCTTGAAACAGAAATTTCGTAGTTTTGCAACCTAATTTTATTTGACGATGAAGTATGGAAGAAACCAAGACCATAGCTGATTTGAAGATTCTGATAGCGGAATGTACAGCGTATGACTACAAGGTTGAGTTGGAAGAGAGGAGACCGAAGAGTTGGTTGAAGAGCGTGAGCGCTTTCGCCAATACTCGAGGCGGTTCGCTTTTCTTCGGCGTTGATAACGATGGCATCGTCAGAGGTCTGGATGATATACAGCATGTGTGTGAAGCCATCAGCACACACATCCGTGACCGTATGGACCCGCTGCCTGATGTAGAGATGATACCTTTGGAGGTGGAGAGCATGAAGATTTTGCAAGTGAAGGTACACGAGGGCAACTACACACCCTATTATTATGTCGGTGAAGGTCAGCGTATCGCATACGTTCGTAACGGTGAAGAGAGTTTGCCCGTCACGGCGGAGGAGATGGTGCGTCTGGTGCTGAAAGGTTCTAACAAGACGTTTGATTCCCTGCGTACGGATTGTAAGACGGACGATTATTCGTTTGCGTTGCTGGCAAGTACATTCAGGGAACGCACGCAACAGGATTGGGACAAAAAGTATCTGCAATCGTTCGGACTTGTGACAAAAGACGGCTACCTTACGAATGCAGGGATGTTGTTCACGGACTATTGTGAGCTCAGCCAGTCGAGGTTGTACTGTACCCGATGGGCGGGACTTGAAAAGGACGATGCGCTGAATGACGCCGAGTATAAGGGGAACATCCTGCTGTTGCTGCTTGAAGCGATGAACTTCGTGAAGTCAAGCACACGTAAAGGGTGGGAAAAGTTACCTGACGGCAGAAAGAACAAGCCGGAGTATGCAGAGAGAGCCGTGCTGGAAGCGTTGGTGAATCATTTCATTCATCGCGATTATACGGTGATAGGAGGCGAAGTGCATCTGGACATCTACGACGACAGATTGGTGATTACTTCTCCCGGCGGAATGTACAGTGGACAAAAGGTGCAAGACCTTGACATTGAAGAGGTATCATCTGACAGGCGGAACCCGATATTGGCCGACGTGATGGCTCAGTTAGACTATATGGAAAAGCGGGGCAGCGGACTGAAGCGTATCTGCAATGAGACTCGGAGTTTAGAGTCTTATAAGGAAGACCGGAAACCGAAATTCAAGTCCTCTTTCAGCCACTTTATAACTACCATTTATTCAATGGAGTATGACCCTGCGGTAACCAAGCAGTCATCAAATAGGAACCAAGTAAGTACAAGTAATAGTACAAGTAATAGTACAAGTAATAGTACAAGTAAT
>Ga0247610_10003927_pt1 | contig 16046 bp, 26 predicted proteins | sample 174DNAGHGhighgp2_FD_193483 | JGI IMG/M metagenome (GOLD analysis project Ga0247610, IMG submission 193483) | Sheep rumen microbial communities from Palmerston North, Manawatu-Wanganui, New Zealand - 1742 DNA GHGhigh gp2 | ecosystem: Host-associated > Mammals > Digestive system > Stomach > Rumen... | reverse complement strand
CTTCTTTTTTCTTATCAGCATCTTTATCTCCATTTTCAGCTGCTTGTTCTGCTTTCTTTTTAGCTTTATCCGCAGATTCTTGGGCTTCTTTAGCTTGTTGTTTAGCATCTTCAGCAGTCTTAGATTCATTATTTGAAGATGAAGAATTATTATCTTGAGAATCAGAAGAACTAGATTGATCTGAAGAACTTGAAGAACTAGAAGAACTTGATGATGAACTAGAACTACTTTGATTTTGTTGTTGATTTTTTTGACTTTGTTGTTCTTGTTGTGCTTGGTTTTGTAAATCTTTATATAACTTACTATTTTTTATTTTATCAACAACTTCCATTAATTTAAGATATAAAGAATATTGTGTATCTTTCTTTCTATCATAATCAACTCCATATTCCTTTTTTATCACATCTGGGAATATTCCTAATGATGGTCTTTCTTTTTTTCTATAAAAATTAAGATAATCATTAATAACACAATCAGAAGCAATATTTAATATTTCATGATCACATTTTCCAATTTCTTTTTTAATTTTCTCTTCAACACCAAAAGTATCCCACAATTGATGTAAGCACTCGTGATCATATATAAAATCCCAAATTCTTACTTTTTCACCTATTTTTTCACACGGACAATTTAAAAATATCTCTTTATCTGGTGTTGTAAAACCAATAGCATCATCATTAGGATCTAAAAATCTTATAAATTCAATCATATCATAAAAGAACATATCATCATCATTATATGAACTATCATTGATATATTCAATTGCTTTTACTCTGAATTTATCTTTATTATCTATTTTTGAAATATTTATAAGACTATTCTTAACATATTTTAAATCTTCATCATTCAATAATGAACTTTTTATTTCAATTGCCATAATTAATTAAAATATTCTTCTAAATTCTGTATAGGTTTTGTTATAGTTCTATATGACACTGCTTGATGCTTATATATTTGAGAATTAGGATCTCTTATAATAAATTTCTTTCCTTGTTCAATTGCATCATGATAAGCATTTGTCAAATTAAAATCCATATAATATCTAGTTGTTCCATCTACATCAATATATTCTACTGGAATAATTTCAGGAACTACACAAAACTTATAAAATTCATCATCAGAATTAAAATACATTTTTTGTGTTGATATTCTGAACATAATTATTCATAAAATATATTTTAATCTTCATCTGGATCTACATATCCAGCATCTTTCCATTGTTTGTTCTTTTCATATTTGAACTCAATACCATCTGCTTCAAGTTTGTTTATTATTCTTTCAAGCATTTCAGCATTAACTTCTTCTTCATCTATAATAACATTAATATTCTCTCTAGATACTCCATACTTAGTTCCTGATGCTCTATCAAGATAATATCCTTTCTTCATACCTTCTTTAATAGCGGCAATGATATCTGGATTTACCATATTGATGTCTTTTTTAGCACTTCTTCCACCACCTTTTCCTTTATTGTTTGAAGGATTACTTTTTAATTCATTATATATTGTTTCAGCTAATTGCTTCATTTGTGCATCTTGGTGTCTAGATAAATCTTCTTTTGCTAATCCTTGAAGACGACGATAAATCTTATTAGTATTTAATCTACTTAATCCTTCACCTTTCTTAATATTAAAATAGAATTGAAGTATTTTATGATCAATTTCACGAGGATTATCAAATAATTCAACATTTTCTTCAATTGCCTTTACAAAAGACTTTCCTAATTCATTATCCCATTTCTTATGTAAATGATTGAATGATGATTTCCACGATTTAGCTGTACCTGTTTCCCATACAATAAGTGGTTTGAAACGAGACTTAAGTGGACCAGAAAGTTCACTTACAGCATCATTTTCACTTTCAAAGTTACCAGCAGCACCTACAAAGAAATTCTTAAACTTAATGTCACAAATCTTATGCTCTAATACAATAGGCATAAGAGCATTCATAATACCAGGATCTGCTTGGTTCATTTCATCAAAGAAAAGTAAATAATTAGTCTTTGGGTTTTTCTTCATTTCTACAGCCCAAGCTGGCATAGCCATTTCTTGTTCAGCACCATCTTTTCCTTTTACAGGAATTGGAATACCACCTAAATCTTCTTTAGCAGCTTTATCCAAATAAACAACTTTAACTTCTCTGTTATATTTCTTTGCTAACTTTTGAATGATAGATGTCTTACCCCAACCAGCTTTACCAATAATGAAGAAATCTTCTTCAGCATCAAACTTATCTATTAAATCTTCCATTGATTCTGTATTTTCTTCAGAATTTAAATCGATATCATCAATAGCTTCATCATCAACTGGTTCTTTAGTCTTTTTATCACCATCAAAAGTATCTACTTTCTTTCCTTTAAATTCATCATCTTGAACTTGTGGATTCTTTCTTGGTCTTCCTCTTTGTTCACTAATTATATTATTTGCAAAATCAGATAATTTTTTCATTTTATATCGTAAGATATGTATTTTTTATTTCTTTATTCTAATATAAATATTTATGCCACCATCAGCATCATAAGATTCTCCAATTTTGAGTTTCTTTACTTCTTGTGCGGTTTTATCATCACCGAAATCATCTTCAAATGAATCTAAATCATTTTCTGTAATAGCACTTATCATTTCACCTTCAGTATTTATCAATAACCACTTTGCTTCTTCAGGAATATTGATATTATCTGATTTAGTACTATGAAGCTTCGATACGAATTCCCATCCTTCATTAATAAAACTTTTAATATGTTTCATAATTTTTATTCATTTTAATTTATTAACTTAAAATTGCATTCATATGTATTCTAATCTTTTCATCAGATTCTTTCTTTATAAAATCTAATACTAATGATGGGAAATTCTTTTTATTATCCTCGTATTGAAGTTCCCATTTACCAACAAATTCATCTTTATCCATTTTATCAGTACGGTATGCTTCAATGTCTTTGAATAATTCTTCTGCTAACTTGAGATTTTCTCCATCTTCAGCATACATTTCTTCATTCCAATCTATATCTTTATCTGGATAGTCATTTTCTAACCAACGAATTGCTAATGTTTCAAACTTATTTGATTTCCATTTCTTTTCATCATCTCCGTAATCATAATGGAACTCTGTTGTCTTTTCAATCTTATAAAGTTTCATATTTTTAAGATTATCACCAAGCTTGTCTTTACCTCTTAAGAAATCTGCCCAGTCTTGTTGATCACATTTATCAACAACATATTCTTCATACTCTTCTTCATCACCGGTATATTCACCCCAAGGAGTCATAACTAAACGAGTCTTCTTTTCTCTATGAGCATGAGCCATTTCGGTTATAAAATCTTGTAAACTTTTCATTTTAATATTATATTTATATCTTATATTTGTTTATATATTCTGCAATTTGTGAAATAATACGTTCTTTATTATCTTCATATTTTAAGAACATATCTTCATTAGGTTCATAAGCAAGATAATCATTAGAATCATTTTTTGAGAAATACTTTGAAATCTCTAATACAATATCTTTATCTAGATTATTCAATATAATAACAAATTGGTCTTTGTTAATTTTTGTATCTTTAAACATACTAGAAAAAATCTCACCAACTAATTCTTTTTGTTTAGTTGATAAGGATTCATTTACAAAATTTAACAAAGACTGCATTATATTATAAAAACCTACTATTATTTAATAAAAATAAAAATAAAAAGGTTAAGAATATCGAATATCCTTAACCTTTATTATATATTAAATTATTTATTTTATGCCATTATCAAATCTTCATCATTTGGCTGATTTGATGACCAACGAGAGCCATCCATGTTATATTTTACATATTTATCATACATTGGACTGATATTAGACTTAACCAAGCAATAGAGTTTGTTACCATTAGTTTTGCAAATAACTTTAACTTTCTTACCAGACTTAGTCATTACATTACCTTTGTTGAATGCCTCTGTTAAATTAAATTTCTTATCCATATTTTTATTGTTTAATTAATTACATAAATAATATAGACAATTATTTAAAAAATTCAATTAATTGTATGTTTTATTCATTCATGATATTTAGAAAATTTTCTTTTATATTACATCATTTGTGTTACTTTACCAATACCAGAAATCATCATGTTTTCTCTTGGTTTATCAATCTTATAATCATTATGTATATTATTTCCACAATTCTCATAAATACGTTCACGATTATTCTTCTTTATCTCATCAAAATATGTGATTTCATCAGCTGTCATATTTCTTTTTAATCTATCTTCTTTAGAAGATTCTGTAATCAAATCACCATAATTTGTTTGAGCATATTCATCTTGTTTTAATATTGAATTCAATATTGAGAAAAAATTTGCCATCTAAATCAATTAAATCTATTTATCTTAATTTATAACCATCCATACCAAGAATATTTCTTGCAGTATCATTGATTAATAAATTATTATTAGTAGGGTACATTTGCAATATCTCACTAATATTATCATCATATATATTGAATACTTTGATATTAGTTATTGTTCCCAAGAATCCTTCTAACTTAATATCATTTTTATTATTCATAGAATATTCAATAGTCCATTTATCTGATGAGATCATTCTATTATCTATATCATAATAATAATGTCCTGATTGCAACTTATATAATGGTATTTCTTGAGGCCATGTATATTCAGCAGCTGACATTTCTACAATTTTCAATTCTTTTGACCATCTTAAGAAAACAAAATAAGTCTTTTGGTTTTCTAATTCTATCTTTATCTTTTTACTTTTATTAATAGTTAAAGTAGTCTTAAGAAGTTGTTGGTTAATATCTATCTTGAATCTTCCAATTGTAAATAATGTTCCTTTATAAGTACTAGTTGCCATTGGTTTAATTATGAATGCCACAGTACCATTATCACCACAGAACTTTTGTTGATATATGATTTTTTTATTCAAAGTCATATTTGTAAATAAATAGCATTTATCAGATATGACTGTTGATTGATAATAAGTTGATTCATCTTTTATCTCTATTCCTTCACAAGAAACATATTTACGTTGTGAATCTGATTGATATATAGGAAGAAGATTATCTTGTGCACTTATTGGGGCATCAACAAATTCTTGTCCGCTACCTCTTGTATCTTCATCACCAAATAAGTCTTCATATTTATTCTTTACAAACGTATTGACAAGACTTTCAGCATCACCTAAATCAACACTACCTTTTTCTTGATATTTAGTTAATGTAAGCTTGAATGTAGTTGCAACCCACATAAATGCATCTTTTTTTTCTTCATAAGCTTCATTAACCATCCACATTCTCTTCATCATTGGAATATAGATCAAGTCACCTTCCATAGGTTGTGCTTTAGGACCAAATGCAGTGGCAAACATAGCTTTAGATATCTCAGTTGGCCATTCACTATCAAAATTCAATCCCCAATCATCAAATTCTGGTTTTGAACTAGGCATTTGTCCATCTTGAATTATTAACTTAATTTGCTTAACAGCTTCAACATCCATCAAAGCATATTCTTTGAATGTTATATCTTTAGAACCTTTATTAGGAGATAATTTAAAATAATAAATAGGTATACCAGTAATACAAGCAACAGTATTAGAAAGATTTTGATAAAGTTGTATTGCACAATCCATATTAGCATAAGGATTATACATATTAGAAGATTGTGTAGAATCGCAATAAGCAAAATTGAAACTAGAATCTAATTGTGTAGAATAATCATAGAATCTTTCACCATTTAATAATACTTTTCCAATTTCTCCTTTTACTTTTACTCTTACATAATAGTCAGTTCTTAATTCAATAGTATTTGTTAAGAAATCATTATAAGATAAATAACATGACCAACAAGTACTATCAACACTATAAGCAAACAATAAATCATTAATATCATATTTATTATTACAACTATCATAGACCTCAATATCATTTATATTATTGAAAGCCATATTTAAATTAAGTATTTGTGTTGGCTTGCAGCCACAAAGTGTTGTTTGATTTAAATTCATATCTAATTTATGTTATATTCATTTCTTGTAATGCTTGTTTACATGCCTCTTCACAATTTACTCCTTGTTCTTGTCTACTAATGAATGTTATTAATGGAAACAATATTTTATAAGAACGTGTTAAAGGAGTCTTATTTGACATATGTACATAATCAACTAAATGTTGTTGATAATAATTTTGTCGTTTGATCATTTCTTCAGATGATACATATCTTCCATCTGCTATATCATTAATACCTTTTCTAGATGTATAATATTGTAAAAATTTATCATATGTTGGCATACCCGCATGATACATACAAATTACATCACCTATTGTCTTACATCCTTTTTTCAAATATCCAATTATTGTGTCAATTGCTAATTTACAACACTCGACACCAGAGCGTTTAGAAAAAGCAGCAGCAGGCCTTTTTCTTGGTGATGCTCCAAATCCAAATGTATAAAATGGCCAATATTGTTCAAATGGTGCAATACATTTTCCTTTACCTTGTGGAAAATCTTTAGAACCAATACTCCCATCAGCTGGTCCTTTATAATCAACAAATTTTCCTGAACCCAATAATGCTTCATTATTCTCATAATATGCATCACTTGGATCAGTCCAAAATAATCCCATTGAAACAATACTTTGAGAAACTGATGAATCATCTCTTGTAAATAAATTTTCATATTCAATATGATTATTCATTGCTAAATTCATAGCTCCTGATGATTCTAGTATTTCAGAAAGTATATTATATTTAAATTTACCAATATTTTCAATACATATATGATCTAATTGTTGATCTAATGGTACAATATATCTTAATCCTGTAGAATTAAAATCAATATAAGCATCTAAAGTTGGATCGATTTCTCCATTATATCTGAATATATAACAAGTACCATCTCCTCCATAAACCCACATATTGTTTTGTACAAAGTCACTTATCCATCTTTGGCCACTATACATACATATATGACCATGCACGCCATGGTCCATCACTGCGATATCACCAGGGCGTGCACTTCTATTTGTCCAACTAACTTGGTTGGATTTTCCATGTATTTTACCAATAGCTTTAAATCCTATTGTTGGTAAGAAATTTTTATAATCACATGCAGAAACAGGGCGACCAGCTGTGCTTAATCCTCCAGCTTCTATTGCCATTCTAACATATTTAGCACATTGATGGTTTGAAGACGATGAAGCATGGCTAACTAGATGCTTTATTGCTGCACTTAAATTCCACGCCATATCTATATATATTAATTATATTTTATAACTCTAACAATGTACTAATTGCATGAGCTTCTAATTCTACATCATCAACTGATAAATTACTATACTCTAAATGATTATTACTAGAATATTCTAATACAAGAATACCAAATAATTGCATATCTTTATTGATTAATGGTGCAACAATCAAATCATTTATTTCATGTTTTAGACAAAAATCATAAAGAACAGATGATTGATTATAAAAATCTTCAATATTATCTTTATCGAATATTGCTATTTCTCCTTCATTAACTTGTAATATAATAGGAATCAAAATATTAAATGGCATATTCTTAGTTTCAGCAGATATTGAAGAAACACCTTTAGCAATACTTTCATAAATGACATCATACCATTTGAAAGGAAGTCCATTTAAATTAACTAAAGAATTATGAAACTCAAATACTGAAACTCTTGAAGCCTTATAAAAATCTTTTAAATGATTGATCTTATTTTGTATAGGAATTGATACAGTATCACGATTATTTAGATTTTCAATATGCTCTTTTTGTCTATTATTAATTAAATCATTAAATAATTTAAATTGATTATCTATAAGTGATTTTTGATTATCATTTAATCCTTTTATCAAATCTTTGTTCTCTTCTTTTATAGCATCAGTTAATTTGTTACTAACTTCATTTAACCCATCCTTCATATTCTTATTATTTTTGTTGAATAAATATGGTAAGAACAAAAATAACAAGATAATCAACACAGATAGAACTAGTCCACCACCACCATAACTTTCACTTAGGAACTTAAATATTTCTGTAAAATTCATTATTAGTTACCATAAGGCTAATTCTAAATTTCTTATATATTTTATTTATATAATAATAAATCTTTAGATAGATGCTAGATTCTTTGCTAATATCTTCTTATCATCTGATATTACATCACCAAATGCAAAATCATTCTTCCAATACTTTTCAGTATTCATTAAATTCATAGGTTTATATATACTACCTTCACCTTTTGTATACATTTTTTGAATTCCAACACTATCACGTGGCATTGCATGTTTAAGTGTTACAGTTACACTAAGTTCAGTTGGAAAGTCATCTATTCCTAAAGGGCCATAATGTTGAACTTCGGCATTCTCCAATATAAGATTACCAATAGACATAATAGGATTTCTTGGATTACCTATTGTCAAATGCCAAGGTCCTACTTCTTCACCGGTCAATAATGAATTCAAAGCATAAATTTGTGGACGACCTAATTGGTTTTTCAACATACCTTTTAAAGCACTTGTCCACTTATATTTTTTGTTAAGCTTTTCGACCTTTTCCATGGCTTCTTTAGCTTTATCTTTAGCAGCATCTTTTACTTGACTATTACCATAATACATAGCAGCTTGTTCTTGTGCTCCTTTTAGAATTTCGCCAGATTTATTGATTGCATTCTCTATCCAATTTTGTAAGAATTCTATATCAAAATCACCAGCTTTAAGCCTTGTCCATATACCACCTAAAGCATCAAATCCTTTATCTATCCAAGCATCAGCTTTTGCGAATACTGATGAATTAGCTTGAGGTCCATACATCTTAGTTTCACCTCCCCAAAAACTACCTCTTCTATAAGTTACTGTTTGTATATTACCAAGTAAATCATATAATGCAGCTCGTGGATTAATATTAGAATAACTACGTAATTGATATCTAAATACTAATGTTATTTCTTGGTTGAATTCTAATCTACCTTCATATTTATGTGTTGACCAAATTCTATCTTGTGGTTCATAAATTTTATGTTGATCATAATTACTTAATGTTTCTAATCCATAATAAGCTTGTCCAGCTTTATCAGTAATTTCTGTTAAGCCAACACTACTTGCCATCATTCCAAATAATCCAGTATTACCAGAAAAACCTTCTAATACAAGAGAATTATTTTGTGGACTAAAGAAATTAGCAAGTTTAGTTACTAAACCATCATCTCTTTCAGTTCTTTGTTGTTGTTGGATCTCACTTGTAAACTCTTTCCATGTAGCATGATAATTATATCTACAAATATTTTCTAATTTATTATCATCATTATCAAACCATGTAATCAATCTACCTATATCTGGTACACCTTTTACTAATTTATTAGCTAATTTACTTTTTGCTTTTGGATGGGCATCTTGAAATATATTGTCTCCTACTGGAGCAGGAAATCTACGTAATGTAATTAATCTATTATTAGGAATTTTTCCTAAATCTTTACAATACATAAAATCTATATATCTATAAGTGGCTAATCCTAATTCTGGTGGATCACCCTTTGAAAGTTCTACTAATTTTTTAATTGAACAATCTGAAAGGTCTCTTTTTTGACTATCCTTCCATAAAGAAGTTTTAAGTTCTATTTTACCTTTAAAATTTTCAGATCCAGATTCAACATTACCATTCATATTATCAACTTTTCTATCAACTAATGGAATGTTTTCAGTAAATCCTGTAACACTTACACCAGCATATGGATTAAATAATGATGGAGCTATAGCGGTATTAATAAAAGACATTTTAACACTTTTAAGATTTTCACCAGCATCATCATATTTAAAATATCCTACTTCATATAGATTTGGTGCACTAGCAGCTAATACATAATTATAGTTATTTATTACACTAAATATAGTAGAAGAAAATTTAAATGGATCTTCAAAAGTAACACTAATTTCTTTTTTTGGTAATCCATTTTCTGTATTGTATTTTAAACCAATTTGACTATTTACACGATATTCAATATCTTGTATTGTTTGTTTCTCTTGCAATATATTTGATTCATCAATTAAAGTCTCTAATTCAGGCCTTTCATATCCTCTAGCAAATTCTTTATCCATAGTTTTTGCATCTTTAGAATTTTGCCCTAATAGGCTAGACATAACTTGACTACCAATATTATTCAAGGTACTAGAAATATTAGAGCCCAATCCATTCTTTGTACTTTGTTGTTTTATTAATGCACTAGGAAAATTCTTCATATTAATACCATGAAATATATTTAAATTGTTTAAGTCTATCTATATACTTTAATATCATAATGATCTTCAAGTCTATCAATTGTAAGAAAGTGACTAATATTGAATTACCTTTAAATAAAATCTTTGGAAGGCATTTTCTAAGAATACCTTCCTTTGTATAATCATATTTATTATAACCTAATTGATTATACTTGTTTAAATCTTCATAAGTCTCTGTCTTATATGAGATACTTTGTTTGATATCCATTTATTTATTTCCTTCTAATATATTACGTATTATTCTTTTCTTTTCTTCACGTTGCTTTTCTAATTCTTCTTGTTCTTTACGTTTTCTTTCTTCTTCTAATCTTTGTAGTTTCTTCTTGAATATAAATTTATATATTCTATTATATGTTCTTTTAAACCATTCAATAATATTCTTTGATGTTTTTTGACACCAAATTTTGAATTTATTATCTTTTGTTATATTTTCTTCTTTTTCTTTATTATCGATATAATCAAGAATATTATCAAGTTTATTGTTAATCTTAACTATATTATCATCAATATTTTGAGTTTTTTTAATGACTCTTTTGATTTTAGTATCTAGATTAAGTATACAATAACTCAATAATTGTACATCTTCATTATTAGGTTTAAGTTGTATTTGTTCTTTTATATCAGTATAATTATTATAAAGATATGAGAACAATTTTACATTTTTTGTATCTTGTGTTTTTATTGATTGATTTAAAAGATGTATTGAACTTACTATATAAGAATATACTTCTTCTTTCATATATTTGCCTCTATAATTATATTATCTTATTTAAAAATAACTTTATTTATTATATTTTTTGAATTTACAAACATATTTTCTATATTAATTTTAGAATGTTTAATCTATTAAATGTATATATATGAAGCAATATTTTTCTTGTGATAAAGCTATTAAAGAGATTGGTGATAATAAAGTTGTAAAAATGCTTTCAAATGATTTTAAAACACATCTATTTAAAAGATCTCTTAAGAACTATCAAAAACCAGTAATTCATATTGTTCAAAAAACAATTGGAAAGCCTGCATATCTTAATATGAGTTATGATGAGTTCAAAGAAAAATATCATGATAAAGAGTTTTATATTTATGAAGAGACATATTGAAAAAGAAATTATAGATAATTCAACTAATTCTCCTAGATTATCTGCACTTAAAGATCTTTTTGATACGTGGTTAAAAAAATATCAAGAAGATGAAGATGTAGGAATTAATTTTATAATGCTTGGATATGATGAGAAATATGATCATAGTATTAAATTCTCATTAACTAGTAAAGAAAATCCACAACATGATATTTTTAATGTTTTCAACAAAGGTATAGGTAATTTAAAAGATAATGTTGGTAGAGATATATTTAATGGCATGTGTACTTATTTAGTTAATGTATTTATTGAATATCCAAAATTATGGGATATGTTTTTAGATAATATTCAAAAAATGAAACAAAATAAAAATGAGTAGACCATATTTTATTTATATTCCAAAAGATGTTCTTTATACAGATCAATGTAAGGAAATACTTCAAAATAATCCTAATATTGATTTGTATAAAGAAAATATTGTATATCCAAAGAGAGTTGATAGATTTATGTTGACTTTTGATTATTGGATAGAACAAGTTCATCCTATTGAAAAAGATTTGGCAAATAATATTGAGTCATATAAGAAAACATATCATCATACTTTCAATTCAAATTATATCTATAACATATATATGAACCAATATATGAAAGATAGATTTAATGCATGTATGTCTTATGCAAGTGGAGGTGGATATTATGGGTATACTTATGAATTATATATAGATGATAATTATGAATATGCTTATTTCTATACAATAAATATATATAAATCTAAAAAAGCTAAAAGGGATTTTGATGGTGAAAAAGCATTTTTCATAAATGTATATCAAATTCCTTATTCAGTTTTCAAGTTATATTTATATCAAGATAAGTATGATGCAAGATTTATTCAATGGCCAAGAGGATTTGAGTTTACTTGTGATTCAAATAAGAAATGGATAAGATTAAGAAGGAGAAATAAATATGGAAAGAGCACCTAAAGTAATAAAGAAAGATGGTAAATTCTATTTTAAAGAATTAAAAACTTATAAATACCATACTAAGCCACTAACTGGATATAAAGGTGGTTATTGGACTTGGGAATATGATGAAGATAATGGTACTTTAAAAGAAAAATGGTTATTTCAAGCTGTTGAGTTAGCTGAATGGCAATTAGAGAAAGTATTTTTAGAAATGTTAAAACATTGGAAATTAATTTGATAATTATGAAAAAAGTAAATATTATTAGAACAATTTTTGATCTAGTTATGGATCATGGATTTAATGATGATAAACAAGATGCAATTAGTGGTTATACAAAAGATAAATTTGAAAATCCTGTTTATGTAAAAAAATTAAATATTGATTTACCAAATGTGGATTCTGTTGCAATTACATGTCTTGAATCAGATTTTTCTGATGCTTGTGATGCCGATGTACGTATTGCTTTTAATAGTAATGTTGGTAAAAGAGTTATTCTTTATGCTAATGAAGTAGAAACATCAATTCTTGAATCAATTAAGAATTCAATATATGATTCATTAATTAAATCATTAAATTAAATAATATGAAAATATTTAATGAAATTATATTAGTTATTTTAGGATGTGTTTTTATATATTGTATATGTTTTATACCATTTAAAGGAAATTACTCTATAAACAATGCAAATGAAAAAACTGAAATGATGGATATTACATATTCATCAATAATTCCATTTATAAAAAAAGATACTTGTATAAAAATGCCATCTTATATATATGGTAAAGTATTATATAATTATTATAAAAACAATAATAAGAAAACTATTTATTATACAGCTATTCAAGTAGATGAAGAGATTTATACATATAAGAATATAAGTATTTATCATTATGTCAAGCAATTTAGTAAAGGAGATAGTATAACATTATTAGAAGTATATTGGCCTGATCATTATATAAAAACATTATCATTGTATAAAGAATATGGTGAAGAGTAATAAAGATTTTTTATTTTTGATTATATTAGTTGGTTGGATTATAATTGATGCAATGTCATTAGGTGCATATGGAAGTGATATTACTATTTCTATAACAAATCCAATAATTATTTTAATAATTGCTATTATAGTAATTATAAAAACTTATAGTAAAAGATTCAATGATTGGCTAAATAAAGATTTTTGAATATGAAATTAATTAAAGCAATAGAAAAACTTCAATCAATATATGATACATATTGTAATTGTGAAGTATTAACATTTAATATTAACACATTATCATCAAAACCAATTATTGATATTAAATATATTTTAAAAAAAGATTTTAGAGAAGATCTAAAACATGAAGAATCATATATTAATAATTTTAATAAAGAATTACATAATGTATTAATATTATGAAAAAAATAATTATTAAATATCTAATAAAAATATTAGATAAATTATCAAATAATCCAAAATATTGTCGTGATATATATGGTAATCTATATAAAGTAGAAGATGTAGATGATAATTTTATAAAGATAAAAAAAGTTGATCCACAGAATTGAATTTCTGTGGATTTTTTCTATATTATTGATGTAATTAAATAGATAAATTATGATTAAAGTAATTGGAAAAGCGCCACTTATTAAGGCTTATCATCAGAAAACTTGCCCTAAATGCAAATCGATTATTGGGTTTGATAATTCAGATATTATAAGAGATGAAATGGGATGTGAAATAATTTGCCCAAATTGTGGTTATTCTATTAAATTCTAAGCATTAAATGAAAAATAATATTGGTGTTTATGTTGCATTAGTTACTACAATAATATTAATAATATTTATTGTATATTTAATTATTGGTTGTATTGTTCAAAATAAGGATGTTTTAGTTAAAGAAGATTCTGAATATCTTTATTATAAAGAATACACATTATATAATAGAGATTCTGTCATTTATAAATATCATAAGCCAATTATTTATGATTGCACTGTGGTAAATAAGCGTAAAAGTGGTGGTTATGTTGGTGTTCCTGGCAAAGGCGGTCACCCAGTTGTACATCATTATACAACATTTGAATATAATGGAAAACAAGTAGAAGAAGGTGGTGGTGAATATTATGATCGTTTTAATGTTGGTGATAAGCTTAAAGTAAAAGAGATATTTTATCCTTATTATAGAACTGAATATATTTATTGAATAATATGGAAAAGAAATTAACAGAGTACGACAAGAAAATGATTATTTACACAAGAAAATTTCTTGATGATGCAAAGAGATGTCTTGATTGGTCTGATGAGCAGAAAGCAGAAATTTTTCAGTGTATTGAGTGGTTAGATTCATTAAGAAAATAATTATTATGATGGAAGAGACATTACACATGAAGGTTGGACCATTAATTGGTGAGCAGCTTTTAGAAATTTGTCAGACAAATATTTCTAAAGGAAATATCGAATATGCAATGTCAGTATATCCTCAAGCATTTGGTATGACAAAGGAACATGCACTTATGATTCTAAAGAATCAGGCGGTTGTAGTTACCGATGAAGATGGAGAAGGTGTTCATTTGACCGACTGGGAAAATGAAATCAAAGCAAATGCTCATAATATTTTTGACTGGAATACGATCATTAATGAACGTATAAATAATCTTAAAGGCTTTGTAAAAAATATTATTGATACTGAAAATAAGTTTAATAAATATTATAATGGTAGTATTCGTAATTATAATATGCTTGAAATGATGAAGCGTTATTATAATGATGAAGAAATGAAAGTTATGAGCGGTAAAGCTAATATTGCTGCTCGTATTTGTGGTCATCCTGAATGTAAGATTTGTGATAAGGGAAGTTCTAATCCATGGTCAGTATGGACAAGATTTGAAGGACAAGTTGAGACATATCTTGCCGATATTGATGAATATGAAGAATCTGATATGGCATATCCTCCTGCTAAATGGGAAATCATTCTTTATTTGACGGTTCGTTATAATAAGCTTATACGGATGCTTCATAAGGAATATATTAATTTTGAAAATACTTATATGTTCCTTATTGAAAATGATTTCATAAAGAAGCCTTTATTTATTGAAACGACTATTGAAAATGTAATTTCAACCCTTATAGAATTTTGCGATACTGGAGAAGGATATTATCATCCACTTTGTAATGAAGGTCTTTATAATTATAAGGAAACTCTTTATGGTGATCTTCTTAAGACAAAATATGGAAAAGAGTTTGCCCAGAATGGAATTATTGAGAAGGATATTCTTGATGGATATGATGCTGGTTGGCTTTCTCCGGATGGTGAATTCTATGGAGGAAATGGTGATACATCTTCAATGATTCATATGAATATTGCTGAACAGATTTTCAAAGGAAATAATGTTTATGCTGCTCGTATGAATAAAGATGGTGTATCGATTTGGTCAGGAATTGATTCACCCGAATATTGGCTTGAGAAACATGGTTGGATAAAAATTCATCATGAAGACTGTTATGGATCATTTATTGGTAATCGTAATGAAGAGCCAACACCTGATTATCCATATGCATATAATCCAACAGATATTCAGATTAAGATGATTTGTGATTATGCTGATAAATTTTATGGTGGTAAGTTCTATACAGAGGCAAATGCAATGGGTAGGATAACTCATACAGAGCCATATTCAACATATGCAGTAAGACAGATGGATGAGTTTAAAATTCATGAAATTTTTGGAAGATGATATT
>Ga0247610_10003926_pt1 | contig 16047 bp, 9 predicted proteins | sample 174DNAGHGhighgp2_FD_193483 | JGI IMG/M metagenome (GOLD analysis project Ga0247610, IMG submission 193483) | Sheep rumen microbial communities from Palmerston North, Manawatu-Wanganui, New Zealand - 1742 DNA GHGhigh gp2 | ecosystem: Host-associated > Mammals > Digestive system > Stomach > Rumen ... | reverse complement strand
TTCGGGCAGTATGGTCAGGTGTAGGGTGACGATACTGTCGAGTCCTGGATCAACGATGGATTTATAGGTGTGATCGTACAATCCTTCCGTTGCATACGTTGTTCCATGCCACGTAAAGCTTCCTGGCTCATAGCACACCGTTGCAAAGGTGTCTCCGTGCAGTATCTCCTTGACGTAAAGAGTCACTATACTGTCGCAGTCTGGATTAACCTTGGAATGGTATGTGTGGGTCGGGGCTGGATCTGACTCCGTATAACTTACGCCATGCCAGGTAAACGATGTTCCTGGAGCATAGTAGGCCGTAGTGTCATCTTTGAGTTCGGGCAGTATGGTCAGGTGTAGGGTGACGATACTGTCGAGTCCTGGATCAACGATGGATTTATAGGTGTGATCGTACAATCCTTCCGTTGCATACGTTGTTCCATGCCACGTAAAGCTTCCTGGCTCATAGCACACCGTTGCAAAGGTGTCTCCGTGCAGTATCTCCTTGACGTAAAGAGTCACTATACTGTCGCAGTCTGGATTAACCTTGGAATGGTATGTGTGGGTCGGGGCTGGATCTGACTCCGTATAACTTACGCCATGCCAGGTAAACGATGTTCCTGGAGCATAGTAGGCCGTAGTGTCATCTTTGAGTTCGGGCAGTATGGTCAGGTGTAGGGTGACGATACTGTCGCAATCAGGATATGCTTTGGATTTATATGGATGGATGATTGGCATATCAGCAACGGTGTAGTCATTGTCGTGCCATCTAAATGAAGTATGATAACAATAGGACGCGGCCGTATCTCCGATAAGTATTGGTCGTTCGTAAGCGGTATATTTGCAAAGATGTGTGGCTTCGTCTTTGCATTTTTCAGCACCCTTGAAATAAGCTTTGAATGTGTGTTCCTTAACGGGTTTCTCCCATGGCATTTCAAAGATCCATGATGCTGAAGTTGTGCCATATTCCGCATCAGTAGCTTTCAGTATTTTCTCGTGTCCAGCCTCATCCGTAATGATAAGGTCAACGTCTTGTGGGTTCTCATATGTAACGGTGACAGTCACCTGATAGTTAGGTGCGTCACAAATGTATGGTTGAACAGTTGCTACGACTTTTGTTATCTCCGGCGAAAACGGCACTTCAATATCTTTTTGTTCGAACGGACAGATATCGAAGGTGCTTTCATTGCTCTGGACTGTCAGAACATGTTTTTTTCCATCGTATGCGAGTCCTTTCAACGTAGCGGACACGGGGTTTACTGAAGATAAATCATCAATCTCTTGCTTTGCAATTACCTTACCATCCCAAAGGAACTGTAGTTCACTGCCACGCAGATAATGGTAAGAGCCGGATATCTCCAAGTCGAAAGTAGTTTGATCGCATTTAGGATCGGGGATATCCACCGGATTGATGGAGAGTGCCGGTTCTTTCGGCGGGGTATATGTGTATTTCTGCGGGATTCCGCAATTATTTGCTTTCTCAAAGGAGAAGTAGATTTCGCCGGTAGCCTTAGACCTGTCAATGGTAAACACATCCTTGAAATCTATGCTTGTAATGTCATACGTAACAGGTTCGTCTTTGCCCGTATCACCTGTGATAGTAAGTTTGTGACCAATTGCATTTTCGGACAATGTTGCGGTGACCGTTATATTGAATGTCGTCTCTCCACATTTCATCTCGTTTCGATCAATCTTGACATCGCTTATCGTCGGTGAGTACGGTGCTATAAATTTGGGGACATCAAGTTCACAACCATGGTCTCCGTCAAACTTGACATGTATTGTATGCTCAAGTCCGTCACCGAGGAGTTCCTGCAGTACTATAGTTACTTTATCTTCCGTTAGTTGGTTCTCTTTGTAAGGGAACTCTTTCTTTGTGCCTTCGTCTTCGTCTATCCATGCGTGCAGTTTGCCATTCTGATTGGTATAAACAACATCGAACTTTACAGTATAAGTTGTCAGGTTGCAATCCATATCACCAACATCTGGTCCTTGGCTAACAGAAATATGCGGCGTAACTGGTTCCTTATAATCGACGTGATGTTTGTCTTTGCAATTAACCGCACCCGCAAACCAGACGTCAATATATTCTTTCTCCGCATCTGTTTTAACTTTCTCAAATGTAACAGTATTCGTTCCCTCGATTGCTTTAAAGGTCGTATATTTATCTGCCTTACACCAAACAGTCACCATACTATCTTGCCCATTTGTGACATCGAATGTAACTTCGACATCATACTCCGTTTCTTCGCACCTCATCTGTCTTGGGGTTGCAGTAATATTGCTAATGACAGGAGCAAAAGGAGCCTTATAAGGGATGTTCAATTTGCAGTCTTCTGGATTATCTGTCCATACGCGATAGGTGTGATTTGTCTTCCCGTCGGCAAGTAATCCTGTCACTTTGAGCGTCACATCGCTATTTTCCGTTTGTGCATTTGGATGCGGATTTGTGACTGCAACCGGAGTTTCACCATCAACGCTCACAAAGAACTTGGTACCTTTTTGATTGGTGTAGGTAAGGTCTAATTGAAGCGTATAGGTCGTCTTTTCGCAGTCAAAGTCGATATAGTCTTTTGCCACCGTGATGGATGGCTTGGCAGGGACGGTATATTTGCAAAGATGTGTGGCTTCGTCTTTGCATTGTTCGGCGCCCTTGAAATAAGCTTTGAATGTATGTTCCTTAACTGCGAACTCCCAAGGCATTTCAAAAGTATATGAAGCCTTAGTAGCACTATATTTATCAGATGTCAGCGTTATTTCATTGTCCCCCTCGTCGGTAATAATCAGGTCATGGTTTTGCGAATTGGCAAAGTTAACAGTAATTTGTACCTTGTATTTTTCATCGCCGCATTCGTATGGAAGAATTTCTGCTGTGATGGACTTTATTTGAGGCATGTATGGTGCAGGCGGTTCAATAACAGATTCAATAGGACATCCGTGTGGTCCATCAAAGTCGATGTGGAGTTGGTGACCTGTCTTTCCGTCAGCCGTGAGACCCGGGAATGTTAATGTGATTTGTTTAGGCACGTCAGTCTCTTCCAAATCTGTTGGCGCAGGATCAGCATCAATGCCGTCCGCTTTCGCTGTGAAATTGCCGTTCTGATTCGTATAATTAATGACGGCGGTCAAGGTGACGGTAGGTTCATCGCATGTTACCGAACCCCACTTAAGACTTGCTATATTAATGTCCGGAATAGCGTGGGAATCGTAAAAATAGGGTTCAGGAGCATCAGTCTGAACCAGATTATCTTTGAAATAGACCGTTAATTCATGTTTTCTGTTATCTACTGGTTGGTCTTTCAATACTCCCGTGTACGAAGTCGTTTTGTCACCTATTTCCGAATGGGGGATGTGTGCCAATTCCTTTTCACCTTCCATAATGTACAAGTCGCCACGCGGATTTACAAAATGGATGGTATAGTTAACATCCGCTTTCTCGGTATGACAACCGAGGGGTTGCTCAAACGTTGCTCCAGTAATTTTGCATTCAATATACTTAACCGGGAAACGCTCATAGGCGGCTATATTGGAAGAATGCGACGTGACCGCCTCAAAACGAATGTCATCAAGGGCAAAGTCATTGCCTATATTTTGATCACTTTGATTGAGGTTGATGACTCGAATGACTACATTATCACTGGACTCGGTAGGCGTCGCAATAGAAGATCTACCATGCCAGTTGTGATCTTTGAAATTATTAAGGTTTATCTCATCACCGAGATTAGTCCATGAAGTGCCACCATCGTAACTGATTTGAAACTGCAAACGGGCACCGTTATTCATCTGATCGTAGGCGTTGATATTTGCGACCCAGAACGAAAACAAATAACTGACACCTCCTATAACTTTCAATTTCGGGTTCTTGTCCCCGGTACGTGCTATCCATGCAGCTTGTTCACTACCATCGTATATTTTAGAGTCAAAAAGTCCAAAGAAAGAACCCTCATGGGCAGTAACATTCTGATAGTCACGCCAGAACGTTTGGGCATTGTCTGTAATGGCATATCCTCCTGAAGCTCCTTCGTTCTCTGAGTAATATTGTATGTTACCTCTTCCCCAAAAATCATAATTACTCTCAAGTTTATCGTCAAATTCAAATTCGTTAAAAGTGCCGTTTGATATGAGGTTGCCTTCCGCTGCAGGAGGATTGTTGGTTGCCATAAAAACATATTCCATCACCATCTCCTCTTCTTGCCCCGCAAAGGTGTGGTTCCTTGTTTCTGTGGACCTGTCGTCGTTTATAGAATTTGTCCACTGGAAATAAGAGGAAGTCTGGTTTTTCGGTGTGAGCGTTACATCTTCTTTCGTGAAACATGTTGTTGTGTCATGTTTGACAATGGAAGCAGAAGGAGGTTTAATTTGAATTTCGTATGATGATTCACATTCCGAATTGCCATTAAGGAACTTGGCATGCAATATATAATTACTTATTTTTTTTGCATCAAAGCCTTTGAGTTTGAATGTCTGCGGTGTTTCTACGCTACCATTAGCAAACGTCACGGAATCCACATCATCGCACCAAACCATCAAGTCGCCTGCATTTAATTTGTCGTCAAAAGCAACCAGACCATCCACGGCACAAGTAGAATCGGTTACGTTAGCGTCCGAGGCTACTGCAATAAAGGATGTAATCTTACATGCTCCGGGTACACCAAGCGAACAGTCTTGGTTAAGACGAATGCGTATTAAACGGCACTTTGAAGGAGTGCTACATTGAAAAAAGAAGTATTTGTCATAGCCTTCATTACCTAACGTAATTTTGAAGTTTCTTTCTCCCGGCTGATTCCAAATATTGTTGCCTTGTAGATATATCCATGAACTTCCATTATATTCGAACCATGAACTATTCTGCGTTTTATCCGAGTATTCACGATTTTTTGGTGTCAGTTCATATTGATACCCCGCCGCGCTAGTACATATTTCCTCATTTTCGTATGGAAGTGACCATGTCGAAGGATCACCATCAGGAGCTGGAATGCAAGTTCCCCAATCGGACCAACTCTGATTATTGGAAAAATTATATATGTAGTTTAAGTAACTATGAAGTGTAAGTACACCTGTTTGATTATAGACGTTGTACCTGTTTCCCGGTTGGCAACGAGCCAACACAATATTAGTCCAATCATGTGCACAATCCGAATTAATTTCTATATAAGGAATATCTCCTTTCCATTGTGCCGGAAGCCAATAGTCACTTCCTTCTTTCTTAAGTTGAGCCCATAACTCGGCATCGTTTTTCCAAGTATTGAAATTAGGAGGTGTGCCGTTGAAATAGATTCGTTCGCCAACTTCGAATTCTCGCGCATCAAGACGGACTGCCAGACACAGCAGAACACATGGTATTAGAATATATTTGGTAATATGTCGGATGTTTGTTTCTGTCATTTAATTTGCTCCTACCACACTTCCTGAGGATGATCGGATTCTTTCTTGGGATAGTCGATCGAGTAATGTAATCCACGGCTCTCTTTGCGCTCCAACGCTTGGCGGGTGATGAGATAGCCGACATTGATCATATTTCGCAATTCACATATATCTTTGGTTGCCTTGACACGCTTGAAGAGCGCTTCGGTCTCTTCATAAAGGAGGTCGAGCCGCTCCCATGCACGGCGCAAACGCAAATCCGAACGGACAATTCCGACGTAAGTGGACATAATCTGTCCCACTTCTTTTACATCCTGCGCAATCAGCACGCGCTCCTCATTACTAAGCGTTCCTTCATCATTCCATGCTGGAATTTTATCGTTGAAATCGATGGTTTCTATCACACTCAGGCTGTGTTTGGCTGCTGCTTCGGCATAGACGACCGCCTCAATCAGCGAATTGGACGCTAAACGGTTTCCTCCATGCAAACCGGTGCATGAGCACTCACCCACTGCATATAGACGGCGAATTGTCGATTGCCCATCCAAATCCACCTTGATTCCTCCGCACATATAATGCGCACACGGAGCGACTGGAATATAGTCCTTCGTAATATCAATGCCAATACTGAGACATTTGGCATAAATATTCGGGAAGTGATGTTTGGTCTCTTCGGGGTCTTTGTGCGTTACGTCAAGGCACACATGGTCAATCGCATGAATCTTCATCTCGTTGTCAATCGCGCGAGCCACGATGTCACGAGGCGCAAGAGACAGACGCGGATCATATTTCTGCATGAATTCTTCGCCATTAGGAAGACGCAATATTCCACCATAACCACGCATCGCTTCAGTAATCAGATAAGCGGGATGTGTCTCTTGAGGATTGAACAAACTGGTCGGATGGAACTGAACAAACTCCATATCTTTAACCATTCCTTTTGCCCGATAAACCATCGCTATTCCGTCTCCTGTTGCTATTTCGGGATTAGTAGTAGTCGCATAAACGGCCCCTGTTCCGCCGGTTGCCATCAGCGTAATTCGGCTCAAATAGGTATCTATCTTCTGCGTTTCTGGATTAAGGATATAAGCTCCGTAACACTCAATATCCGGAGTCCGGCGCGTCACACGGACACCCAAATGGTGTTGCGTTATGATTTCAACGGCAAAATGGTGTTCCAACACATCAATATACGGATTATTGCGCACAGCCGCCATCAGTCCGCGCTGAATCTCAGCCCCCGTATCATCCGCGTGGTGGAGAATACGAAACTCGGAATGACCTCCTTCACGATGCAAGTCAAACGAGCCGTCATCCTTCTTGTCGAAATTCACACCCCACTGGACTAATTCTTCTATACCTCGTGGCGCATTGCGAACTACCTGTTCCACTGCCGCCGGGTCGCTCAACCAATCGCCGGCAACCATCGTGTCATGGATATGTTTCTCAAAATCGTCAACCAGCATATTGGTCACTGACGCAATACCGCCTTGCGCTTTCGCGGTGTTGGCCTCTTCAAGAGTTGTCTTGCAGCACAATGCGATGCTGTATTTACCTGCACGTGCTACTTGCAGCGCAAAACTCATGCCTGCCACTCCGCCGCCAATAATTAAAAAATCATACTTTTTTGTCATATTTTTGTTTGTTATGCTTTACATAGTGCAAACACACTGAATGTGGCTCCTCTGAACGATTTCATCGCCTGCAAACAAGCTTTCATCGTCTCTCCTGTAGTAATCAAGTCGTCCACAACAAGGATATGTTTATGGTACATCTGTTCGGGATGGTTTACAGCAAAGGCATCGGCAACATTCATTTTACGATTTTCACCACTCTGCAAGGCCTGTTTGGGTGTGTTCTTAATGCGCGTCACATGCGTCGTATCAACCGGTATATGTGTTATCGAACTAATCCCCTTTGCGATATATTCCGATTGGTTATAACCGCGTTCTCTCATGCGCTTTGGATGAAGAGGCATCGGCACAATTACATCGATGGAATCGAAGAAATCTGCATATAGCAGTTCCATCGCGGCTTGACGCCCCAATTCATAACCAATCATCGGCTGGTCGCCATACTTCATCAGATGAACCATGTCACGAACCGGATGATCTTTTTCAAAGAACATGAACGCAACTGCCCGTTCTAAATGGTGTATCCGTTTGGCCTCTGCGCGCGAATGAGCTTCGCCCCATAATGCCATTTCTGTATTATTATCCTGAATAGCAGCTTGTTCCGTACGCGGTAAGGATGTCAAGCATTGCCGGCAAAGGACGTTTTCTTCTTCTCCGATATATTCTTCACACATCGCGCAACACTTCGGGAAGAACAAACTCAACAATGCCTTACGCAATACAGATGCCATGATTACCCGACATTGAACTGACTACCTCCGATGAATTCGCGCAAAATCGATGTCTTTGGTATGTATGATGCCTCCAATCCTTCAAAAAAACTGAGATAGTATAGCAACTGCGAAGCTACTTTGTATTCCTCCTCAGCAGCAGGAACAGTCTGCAAGGCAGTTTCTACGGTATAGCGTATTGCGGGTAACTCATACAGCATTGATGTGTCAAATTCCGAATCTGCTTCACATCGGAACGGCTCAATCCATTTCTCTTCTCCTTCACGCACCGAAGGCCAGGAAGCGATTGTCATCTGCGGACTCTTTCCACGTGTACGCAAATCACGGCTCATGCGGCGCAAAAGACGATGGACAAACGTAGGAATCCATGTCTCTCCATCCAAAGAAACCGGACTCATCGGAGCCGCATAAATCTTGTACTTGCATGCCGGATCAATATGCTCCGTTAAAATAGGGTTCAGGGCATGAATACCTTCAATAACCAAAATGGCATCTTTGTCCATTTGCAATGTATCACCCTGGTACTCACGCTTTTCCTCTGCAAAATTAAACGTCGGCAAGGCTATCTCTTTACCAGCGATTAACGCTTTCAAATCTTCTTCCAACTGCTTCAAATCAATCGCATAAACCGACTCATAATCTTTCTTGCCATCCGCCGTTAGCGGCGTAAGCGTGCCGTCCACATACCAGTTGTCCAAAGAAAGAGCCACAGGCAGTTTCCCTTGTGCCAGTAACTCCAGACACAACCGGTGCGATGTACTTGTCTTTCCGCTGGAAGACGGACCTGCTATCAACACGACACGTACTTCCGGCCGCATACAAATAGCTTGAGCTATACGGGTTAACTGTTCCGCATGATAAGACTCCCCATCTGCCACTAACTCTTTCGCGTGACCGCTTTCTATCATCTCATTGATATAGGCTACTCTTCGTTTCTCTTCCGGTATCATAATTTGTAATTTTCATTGCGGATCTACATCCACTATTATTTTGCTGTTTTTGTTCGATGGAATCGAGCATATATAATCTATTGCTTCTTTTATACGCCTCTTAGCTTCCGTCATATTGGCTCTGCTTTCGATTCGGAGTGTCAGTTCGCGCAGCGTATAAGCTTGCACGCGCTCGATGGAAGGTACAATAACGGCAGACACTCTGTTCCCGAAAATCTTAACCAGATGTTGTTGCAACTGGACAGCCAAATCTTGTACACGAAGTGCATTATGGTCTTTCATCTGGAGCCGGATTATCCGATAAAACGGAGGATAGTTGAACATTTCACGCTCTGCTATCTGCTGTTGGTAAAGACTATGGTAATCATGGTTTTGTACCATCTGCAGCACTTTGTTCTGCGGGTCAAACGTCTGGATCCACACCTCGCCTTTTGTTCCTTTTCTGCCGGCTCTGCCTGCCACTTGCTCCAGCATTTGGAATGCACGCTCATAGGCACGAAAATCCGGTTGGTTGAAAAGCGGGTCAGCATTGAGCACAGCCACTAATCGGACATCGTCAAAATGCAAACCCTTTGTTATCATCTGCGTGCCGACAAGGATATCGCACTCATGGCTCGCAAAAGAATTGATGATATCCTGATAAGCGGATTTGTTGCGCGTCGTATCCAAATCCATCCGGAGCACACGAGCTTGCGGAAACAGATTCTGTATCTCGTCTTCGATGCGCTCGGTGCCAAAACCCAACATCTTCAGCTCACCGCCGCACTGCGGACAAACAGACGGAACAAGCGTACGGTAACCGCAGTAATGGCAACGCAGTTCATTTTCCTTTTTATGCAACGTCATCGGCACATCGCATTGCACACAGCGTGGCGGTTGACCACAAGACGTGCACTGTATCAAAGGAGCGTAACCTCGGCGGTTTTGGAACAAAATAACCTGTTTATTGTCCTCCAGACATAGGCGGATTCGGTCCACTAACGGGTCACTGAAATGACCATACATTTCTTTCCTTTCATACTGACGCTTGAGATCAACCAACTTGATATCCGGCAATTCCACTCCACCGAAGCGTTCTGTCAGCGAAACCAATCCATAAACGCCTTTTAATGCCAAAAAGTACGATTCCATCGAGGGTGTCGCTGTGCCAAGCAACACTTTCGCCCGATGCTCCTTGGCCAAAACGATTGCCGCCGCACGTGCATGGTAACGGGGAGCCGGCTCGGCCTGTTTGTAACTCGGCTCATGCTCCTCGTCTACGATAATCAGACCGATACGGGGAATGGGCAAAAACACCGCACTCCGTGCTCCGAGTACTACAAATGCCTTTGAGTCTGCTTGCTCATTCAGTACTTCGCGGTACCGCTGCTCGCGTTCGGCATCGGTAAAACGGCTGTGATACACCAGTAACCGATCCCCGAATATACACTGCAGACGACTCGTCAACTGAGTAGTTAGAGCTATTTCCGGCACAAGGTACAACACATTTTTTCCTTGTGCGAATTGCGCTTGTACCAGATGAATATAAATATCGGTCTTACCGCTGGACGTAACACCGTGTAACAGAACAATATCTTTTCCTGAACGCCAATATGTCTCGATTTCATCGGTGCAACGGGTCTGCGCAGGAGATAAATCATGCAAGGGCTCAATCGGACCTGAATAGGGTTTGAGACTTGTCCGGCGCCGCTTGGGAGGATTTGTAAGACGCTTGTCCAAACCGTTTGGAAGGGCAGCGGACATCACTTCGCCCAGTGTGCACATATAGTAACTGCTCATCCATTGCCATAATGCCAACTGCTCGCCAGAAACCGTAGGTGCATCTTCCAATACCGATGAAATCGGACGAATCTTGCGCTGAAAAGATTCCTCAACGGGTTCCGGATGCTCGCGCAGCACGACACCACGAATCTCCTTTTTCATCAGCGGTACGATAACTCGACTTCCGGCTGAAGGAACGGACATACCATCCGGAACACTGTATGTATAACAATCGCGGATGGCAAGAGGCAATATGACGTCAATGTTCCTCACCAGCTATCGCCCTGTTGTAACATGCACGGCATAATGGCTCATAACTCTCGGTTTCACCGAGCAAAACACGTTTGTCGGAAGCAACCAAGCGATGGCTCACATATGCCAAATCACCGCAATGGACACATATAGCGTGTGTTTTATACACATCATCCGCTATCGCCAATAGAGCCGGCATCGGGCCAAATGGAACTCCGCGGAAATCCATATCCAAACCAGCCACTATAACGCGTATTCCGCGATTTGCCAGTTGCTGGCAAACCTCTACGATTCCCATGTCAAAGAACTGGGCCTCGTCTATGCCGACTACATCAATATCCTCAACCATTAGCAAGATATTCTGGCTGCTGTCAACAGGAGTGGATTGAATCACATTGCGGTCATGGCTTACCACATCTTCCTCGCTGTATCGAACATCGAGAGACGGCTTGTAAATCTCTACACGCTGCTTGGCAAACTTGGCACGCTTCATGCGGCGAATCAATTCTTCCGTCTTGCCGCTGAACATCGAACCGCAAACAACTTCGATTGAGCCTCGGCGTTGTACCGGACCTTTTGTGTCACGTTCTGAAAACATATCTTAATCTTTTATTCTAATCTAATCGGATATCTTGCGCATTCATCTGAAGTGTCGTACGGCCTTTGAACGTGTTTTCCTCCAGATAAAAACATACATCTACGGACTTACCGTTTTGCAGGTGAATAGCCTTGCCCCCCTGACCGAAAGCGATTCCGTCCATTGCTACCACACGGTCTGTCAGATCAAGATGCAAATGCTTGCCGTCACTCACAGCGCGCGTGTTGCGGTTGTTTATCAAGTTGCGGCACAGGAACAGCGGACGCTCGTTGCCAGGTCCGAACGGTTCCAGGCATTGCAGAATCTTGTACATCTGCCAGTTCATGTCACTCAACTCTACCTCAGCCTCTATCTCCAATGTCGGACGCATCTGTTCTGCCGTTATATGCGAAGCAACATATTCCTCGAAGCGGCGCTGGAACTCAGGCAAGTCCGATTTGTGCATGCTCAAACCTGCGGCAAACTTATGACCACCGAAATTGGTCAACAAATCGCGGCAGGAATCAATCGCCGTGTAAATATCGAAATCACTGACCGAACGCGCACTCCCGCTGATGATATCATCCTCACCTGCTGTCAGTACAATGGTCGGACGGTAATACGTTTCCGTCAAGCGGCTGGCGGCTATCCCGACAACACCTTTATGCCAATCGGGCGAATAGACAACAGTTGTACATTTGCTCGAATTCATCGGGTCTTTTTCCAACTGTTCCAAGGCTTCATCGGTCGTCTTGCTGTCATAATCGCGACGGTCCTGATTGTAGGAATCGATGTCTTGCGCAAAACGCAATGCAGCCTCAGCATCATCCGTAATCAGCAAACGAACAGCCTCTGCGCCGCTCTTGATTCGCCCGGCGGCATTGATTCGCGGACCGAACTTAAAAACCAGATCGTTCATCGTAACAGCCTTGCCTTCGATACCCGCAACCTTCATAATGGCCTGCAAACCAACCGACGGTTGCGCATTCAACGCACGCAAACCATAAAATGCAAGGATGCGGTTCTCGCCCGTAACAGACACAATATCACTTGCTATCGACATGGCAAGCAACGGTAACAAACGATACACTTCCTGCATATCCAACCCGCGGCGAAGCGCGTACGCCTGAACCAGCTTGAAACCGACACCACAACCGCTCAAATCCTTGAATGGATACAGACAATCAGCGCGTTTCATGTTCAGCACAGCTACTGCATGAGGTATCACATCGCCCGGTGTATGATGATCACAAATGATAAAATCCACACCTATTCGGCGCGCATAATCCATTTTCTCAACGGCCTTGATACCGCAATCCAACGCTATTACCAAACTGCAACCTTCGGCTTTCGCTGTGTCGATACCTTTGGTTGAAATACCATATCCTTCCGTATAACGGTCTGGAATATAGTAAATTAAGTTATCCGTCTGTGTCCGAAGAAACGAGTACATCAACGCCACGGCCGTTGTTCCGTCAACGTCATAATCGCCATATACCATTATGCGCTCATGTCCGTCTATCGCACGGCAGAGACGGTCAACGGCCGGACCCATATCGCGCATCAGAAACGGATCGTGCAAACTGTCCAGCGACGGACGGATGTACGCACGTGCTTCTGCGGCGGTACGTATCCCCCGTTCGGCCAGAATACGACCCGCTACGGAACTGATTTCCAACTCCGCACTCAATCGTTCTGCGGCTACTTGCTCCTCAGAACTTAACTCCCGTATATGCCAGTTAATTTCCAACTATTTGATTTTCAATTGTATAATCATCCGCTTCCTCCCATTGAGGCAGTACTTCACGGAAATGTCGCAACTTTTCAATCGATAACTCCACTATGCGCGTCGCGTGCTCATAATCTTCAAAGCCCGCAATATCCTTCAGCCACGTATCGTAAGCCACGGAATGGCCGTTGTAATCGAGCTGCAAACCATCCGTGCCGACCATGTTCACGCCTATTCCGTAACAATGGTTTTCCGCCGAGCGCGCTGGCAAAAGAGCATCCCAGTACTGAACACGGATGGTCGGCCAGCATGCCACACAAATCAAAATATCGTACAGATTCGCCTTGTCCTGACGAAGCCACACCGGAAAACGCAAATCATAACACACAGCCAGGCGGATTTTCACGCCACGGAAATCAAAAATCGTTCGCTTGTTTCCCGGAGTGAAGAACTCCGCTTCGCCGCCGCTGCGGTACAAATGATGCTTGTCGTAGTACTGAGGCGTGTCGTGTGGACGGAAGATGAAACCGCGATTGTACAAACAGCCGTGGTCGGTTACCATCATCGAACCCACTATCGCCAAATCATATGTGTCGGCCATCTGCTGCAAGGCTTGCGACGTCTTGCCCGTAACCCATTCATCAGCCAAACCCGGACGGTCCGTGCAGAATCCCGTGTTGAACATCTCAGGTACAACGGCCAAATCCGCTTGACCCGATATTGCACGCAAACGCTCATCCAGCAAACCTATATTGGCTTGCGGATCCGCCCATTCTATCGGATATTGAAGAAGTGCTACTCTCACTAATTACCCTTTACCAATTACCCGTTACTTCTTCTTTGAAGAAGTTCCTCCACCTGCTATCTGCTCGCGCATGGTCGTATCGGCCTGGATGTTCTGCATGCGATAGTAGTCCATAATACCGAGATTGCCGTTGCGGAATGCCTCTGCCATCGCCTGAGGAACCAAAGCCTCTGCCTCGATTACCTTCGCACGCGCCTCTTGGGCTTTCGCCTTCATCTCCTGCTCGCTCGCGATTGCCATCGCACGACGCTCCTCTGCCTTCGCCTGAGCAATGTTCTTGTCCGCCTCAGCCTGGTCCATCTGCAACTGGGCACCGATATTCTTACCCACATCTATATCCGCGATATCGATACTCAGAATCTCAAACGCGGTACCGTCATCCAAACCCTTGGACAGCACTAATTTGCTGATGGAATCGGGATTTTCAAGCACTTGCTTGTGGCTCTCGGCACTACCAATCGAGCTGACTATACCTTCTCCTACGCGCGCTAATATGGTGTCCTCGCCGGCGCCTCCGACCAACTGGCGGATGTTCGCACGTACGGTCACACGCGCTTTCGCAATCAGCTGAATACCGTCTTTCGCAACAGCAGCTACCGGAGGTGTGTCTATCACGCGGGGATTAACACTCATCTGCACGGCCTCAAACACGTCACGGCCGGCCAAATCTATTGCCGTCGCCATCTGGAAAGACAAATCAATACCGGCTTTGCTCGCGGATACTAATGCGTGAACCACGCGCTCGATATGACCGCCCGCAAGATAGTGTGCCTCCAAGCCGTCACGCTTAACCTCCATCAATCCGGCCTTGTGAGCCTCTATCATACAGTTCACAATCTTTGTCGGCGGTACCTTGCGAATCCGCATCAGAAACAACTGAACCAAACTGATGTGAACGCCGCTGACTACTGCGTTAATCCACAGCATAAAGGGAACATAATAGAAGAAAATAATCAACGCAACCGCCACCAGCGCTACGATGATAATACTTAATGCATCCATAATTTATTCGTTTTTAAATAATTCCTTTTTCAAAATTCTTCCCAAACTCTCCCCAAACTCTTCCCAAACCCTTCCTAAACTCTTTCGACAAACCCGCTACAAATTTACGACACGCTATCGAGATACGAGTATGTGATTAGTAGGTGATTAGTAGGTTATTAATAGGTGATTAAGCCGACGTCACTATGACGCTGAAGAGCTCTCATCCTTCTTCAGTTTGTTGTTGGCCAGCTCGACATGACCGTCTATCTTCGTGTCCAAGGCCATTTTGTCCAACGCACGGCTCCGGACAAAACCCCATATGGCAAGACCCGACAACAACAGACATGCCGCTAACGTAATATAACCCGCCATATGGCTTATCAGCAACCATGACGCCACTACCGAACCGATAAGGCAACCGAAACCGCAGATTCCCGCTATGCCGAATCCCGGAAGCAGAAACATCTCCGCTAATAATAGCGCGACGCCCGCGAGCACTAATAATACAACTAAAAAAACGTTCATGCAAGTCCTTTCTGTAAAAAAAATAAAAAAATTTTCTCAAATCGGCTGCAAAGATAATAAATATCTTTGACATATGCAAGTAAAAAAAATAAATTTGCACAAATAAATTAATTATTGTACTTTTGCAGCGATTTTTTTGAGGGTTAAACTCGCTTTTTTGTGAATATGAGCAAAAATTTGGTTATAGTTGAGTCTCCGGCGAAAGCCAAGACCATTGAGAAATTTCTCGGCAAGGACTACCATGTTTTAAGTAGTCAGGGACACGTGCGCGATATCGAACCGGTCGGCAAAAACTCGCTCGGTATTGATTTCGAACACGGTTACGAACCCCATTACGCGGTCGAGCCGCAGAAAGAGCACCTGATCGAGCAACTGAAGAAAGAGGCGCAAAAAGCCGATACCGTCTGGCTCGCTTCCGATGAAGACCGGGAAGGAGAAGCGATTGCATGGCATCTGAAAGAGGTATTGGGCCTGGATAAAAAGGACACAAAACGTATCGTCTTCCATGAAATTACCAAGAACGCTATCCTCGAAGCCATCGACAATCCGCGCGATATAGATTACAACCTTGTAAACGCGCAACAGGCGCGACGGGTACTCGATAGAATCGTGGGGTTTGAGCTGTCACCTATATTGTGGAAAAAAGTAACTACCGGACTTTCGGCCGGACGAGTACAATCGGTTGCCGTACGACTGATTGTCGAAAAAGAACGGGAGATTGAAGCCTTCCGTGCATCGTCCGCATATCGAATT
>Ga0247610_10003924_pt1 | contig 16058 bp, 15 predicted proteins | sample 174DNAGHGhighgp2_FD_193483 | JGI IMG/M metagenome (GOLD analysis project Ga0247610, IMG submission 193483) | Sheep rumen microbial communities from Palmerston North, Manawatu-Wanganui, New Zealand - 1742 DNA GHGhigh gp2 | ecosystem: Host-associated > Mammals > Digestive system > Stomach > Rumen... | reverse complement strand
CCGCCTCAGAGTGTCACCCGTATATGCGCCTAAATCTGCATATGCGGTGTATTTTTTATCCAGTATATTTCTGTATTCGGAGTCTGTACACTGACAGTCGAACAAATAATCCGGGTTGCCTGTCAGCCTGAATTTTATGATATCATCAAGAGTTCTTCTTGAATAATCATCACTCAGCAGTTCAAGTACTTTTTCGTGTTTTGTTCTGTTTGATTCATAAAAGGTTTCGTCAAAAAGAACATCTCCGCAGAGCGGCATGTCCGGAATGAGAGTTTCATGGGACAACCTGACTTTTTCAATGTTGTTAAGAACATTTTCCAGTCTTGATCCAAAAGCGACAAGACAGAGAAAATCACCATACAGTTCTTCAGCCTTCGACAATGTCAGAATCTCTTTTCCCCTGAACATTTTTCCGCTTCGGTAAAAGTCGTCGGATACGAAATACCCGGACACCTGTTTTCCGAGTGATTCAACTTTCTGAGCAATCTTGTCAGCTCCGTCTCCTGTTCCGTAGAAAACTATATGCTTTTCCGTGGATGCTATTCTGTCCCAGATGTAATCTTTAAGCATTGAATATCTTTCTGAATGCCGGATGATTGTAAATGTATTCAGCAATCAAAGCTTTGCAGACTGCATTCGGATGAACTCTGTCATTGCCGAGAAGGAAGCAGTTGCCACCGTTTTCAAGATACCAGTCAATTCTTGACTGAACGTCAATATAGTCGATGTTGTTCTTTGCTGCGAGGTCTTTGAGTATTTCATTGCAGTTGTCGCAGTCTTTTCTCATAGGATCGTTTCTGTTCAGTTCAAAGAAAAACGGAGAAATAAATGTCGGAATTGCTCCTATTGCCCTTGATTTGTCTATGCATGTCTGCATGTTTTCCCTGTACTGTTCAGGAGTTGTTGCACTGCTTGGCGTAAGCGGACAGTCAAGTTTTCTCCAGCAGTCATTTATACCGATAAGGAAGAATATGAAATCCGGTTTATACGGTGCAACGTCTTCGTCGAAACGGCTGAGCATTTTTGTGCTTGTGTCTCCGGAAACCGCAGCATTGAAATATCTGATGTTGTTTTTCGGAAAATCCGCCCATGTTCTGCAAAAAATATTGGCAAGATAGCTGTCGCCCATTTTTCCAAATCCGTCACCAATAGGTCTTGCTCTGCCTACGTCTGTTGTGCTGTCTCCGTCAAATAATACTCTAACTACTTTTCTGTCCATGATAATGTCATGCCTCCTTGACAAATTCTTATACTGATTATATCACAAGTTGCATCAATATTACAAATAATTAACATTTCTTGTCAGTAATGGAATAATGATGTATAATTAATTCCGATATTGATTTTGGATGGTAGAATATGGACAACAGCATTGAGGAAAAGAAACACAAAAAGTCGATAATACCGAACATACTCACATCACTCAGACTGATTGGCGCTTTGGTGACCATTTTTTTGGCGTATGATTCCACAGCATACTATATTGTTTACGGAGTCAGCGGACTGACTGATGCATTTGACGGACTTATTGCTAGAAAAACAAACAGTTCGAGTCAGTTTGGTTCCATTCTGGACAGCATTGCGGACTGGGTTTTCTATCTGGTGATGTGCTATAAGTATTTCACACCGCTGACAAAAGTGATGCCGGTGGTTTTCTGGGTGCTTCTCGGACTCGCAGTGGCTGTGAGAATTGTCACATACACATATGTTTATGTCAGATTCAAGAGATTTGATGCGATTCACACATACGGGAGTAAGCTGACAGGTGCTTTCACATTCCTGACACCTTACTATTTCCTCATGGGCATACCCGTAATCGGAATGATGATAACCGTTGTAGTAGGACTGCTTGCATCAATTGAACAGATGATAATTCATTTTATGTACAAGGATTATGACGAGAGCATGAAATCCATATTCCTTCTAAAAAAGAAAAAGCAGGAAAAAGTGGAAGAAAACTAATTGTTCAGAAAGGTTGGGCCGGTAATCTGCGCCATTGATTATGAGTGAAAAGAAGATAAAAGGTTCATTTATTGGCGGATATTCAAAAAAGGAAGTCAATCAGTTCATCTCAGACATGAGCTTGGATTTTAAGCGCCAATCCGATGAAAAGAATGCAACGATAGAGTTTGAACGTGCAAGAGCAGAAAAAGCCGAAGAAGAACTGAAACTTGCAAATGCAAAACTGGATGAAATTGCTTTAATGGCATATAATGCCGAGCAAAGACAGAAAGAACTTGAAAAAAGAATTTCAGATCTTGAAAAAAACAGGGTAATACTGAGCGACAAACTGGATGAAATGGCAATTTCGGCCCAGACAGCAATTGCCGATCTTGAAGAGACGAGAAAAAGGTTTGAGCAGGAATGTCTGAAGAATGAATTCAATGAAGAGAAACTTGATGCCCTGGCATGCGAGACGTATGAGATGATGAGGCAGTCAAGAGCATCTGACGACATATATCTGAAAATTGATCAGAAAATAGAAGAGATTTTCAAAGAGGCGGACGAAAAGGCAACAGAGATAATCAAGCGTGCCCAGGCGATTGCTGACGAACTTGTAAATGAAACAAAGGAAAAGACAAAATACTACAGAGCAAACCTTGAAGACAGTTACAAGAATGCAATTACTGAGTATAAAGAGAATGTAAATGCAGCCGTTGACAATCTTTTGAGAACGGTATCCGAAGGCAGCAATGAACTGAATCACAGAATCGACAGTGTTGAAAACATTGACAACACACCGAAAAACACACAGGTAGCGAGTGCGGTTGAACCGGAACAAAGCAGCAAAAAAACTGCTGCAACAAGAGTTGATTACATTTCCTCACTGAATGAAAAAATAGAAAAGTTTTTCAAGGGAGCAATCAATGCACTCAACTCACTTATAAGCAAAAAGTGATATGAGAAGAATTAATGTTGAAGAACTGCCGACAGTCGGAAGACAGTTGGCTGCCGGGGAGACGGTGCTGCTTTCCGGAAAAGTCTACTGCGCAAGAGACGCAGCGCACAAAAAGCTTTTTGAATTGAAGGATTCAGGAAAAAAGCTTCCGCTGGATCTGAAAAATGCAGTAATATATTATGCGGGTCCGACTCCGGAATTCGGAGGCAGAGCCGTGGGCTCATGCGGACCTACCACATCTTCCAGAATGGACAAATTTACTCCTGAATTGATAAGTATGGGAGTGATAGCAACAATCGGCAAAGGGAAGAGATCTGCAGAAGTCGTTGAGGCAATCAGGATTTACAAGGCTATGTACTTCTGTGCTATCGGAGGCGCCGGTGCAATTGCAAGCCAGCATATTACAAAATCCGAGATTATCGCTTTCCCTGAACTCGGGTGTGAAGCGCTGAGATTATTTGAATTTGAAGATTTCCCTTTGATTGTCGGTATAGACTGCAATGGTAACATTGCAATGAAAGCGTAAATCTTTAGAAAGGTTATGATATGTCTGACAAAAAGTATGAACATAAAGTAATAGCTCAGAATAAAAAAGCATATCATGACTATTTTGTTCTGGAAAAATATGAAGCAGGAATTTCTTTGTCCGGGACAGAAATCAAAAGCATCAGGAACGGAAGAGTAAATCTGAAGGATTCCTACTGTGAGATTAAGGACCTAGAAATGTTTGCGGTCGGAATGCATATCAGTCCTTACGAAAAAGGCAACATTTTCAACAAGGATCCGTACAGGGACAGAAAACTCCTGATGCACAAAAAAGAAATATTGAAACTGTACCAGAAATCTGGTCAGCAGGGATGTACGATTGTTCCGTTGGCTCTGTATTTCAACGGGAAATTCGTCAAACTTGAAATTGGTCTGTGCAAGGGCAAGAAACTGTATGACAAGAGAGAGGTGGAAATCAAGAAACAAGAACAAAGAGACATAGAAAGATCAAAAGACAGATAACTCATGGGTCCGTAAAGGTTTCGACGGGGAATGAGAGATATGATAAGCGAGCGGAGATGAAGAACCTCCTTAAATCTTCAAACTAAAATTAAACGCTAATAGAAATACTTTAGCTTACGCTGCCTAAGTTGCAGCGTTGTCCTGTCAGAGAGTACCGCGGCTCTGATTTGGGCATGATTCAGCGGTGAACATGAATGGTGAGTTAGTTTTTGCAGCCATCATGCATCAAAAAACTACCAGTTCAGGTTTTCTGTCAGCTGAGGCCTGCATTGGGAACTTCATAAACTGAATGCGCTCGGAGAAGGTCATAAGGATTGTTTTTCGGACAGGAGTTCGATTCTCCTCGGATCCACCAATCAAAACAAGGACATTTTGTATGTATCAAGCCATGCAAAATGTTTTTTGTTTTTTGTAAGCAGTGATGTGGGTTTTTTCAGAAAATGCGAATATAGGAATTGACTAATCACAAAGCGTCCATTTAAAAAATACATGGTTCTGTTTCAACTTTTTCGATAATAATTATAATCTGTGGTTCCATCCGGATGTGCATGATAAATTCCAATACTACGGATGAAGACATTCTCAACACGCCTGACGAGCTCGATAGTATTGCAAAAAAACAAAACGAAGCCCTGTTGAAAACAAAAATACAGAATTAATAACGGATTGAATAATAATCGCATTTTGGCCATGATACACAATCGGGGCTCTTTTGTTGATTTTTTACACGCCCGTGCTCAATAATTTTCCAATTTATATATTTTATTTTTCACGCGCATGTGATATAATGACCAAGAATGGTTAGTCATTCATCAAGATTTATTTATAGGAGTTGTATATGAGCAATATTCAGGAAGGGGCATACAAAAAGATTGTTGAGATTTGTAATACTTACAAAAACGAACCAACACCTTTGATGCCAATTTTATCGGCAATCCAGAACGAATTCGGCTACATTCCGCTGGATGTACAGGAAATCGTTTCCAGAGAGATTGGATTACCGGTTGCAGAAATTTACGGAGTTGTAACATTCTACAGTTTCTTCAGTTTGAAACCAAAGGGCAAATATGTTATCGGTGTTTGCCTTGGAACAGCATGCTATGTTAAAGGTTCACAGCAGATTATCGATAAATTCTCTGAACTTTTACACATTAAGCCGGGTGAGACAACTGAAGACGGTCTGTTTACTTTGTCAGCACTCAGATGCATTGGTGCATGTGCACTTGCACCTGCTATATCGATTAATGGAAAAGTTTACCCCAAGGTAACTGCTCCCGATGTAGACAAGATAGTCAATGAATACAAAGCTATGGAGGCAAATGCGTAATGGAAAAGATAGTTACCGTACAAGACCTTGATAGAAGAATTGAATGCTGTACCAAAGAATTTGGAAGCAAACTCGACGGAAAAAAGGGAAAAGTAACACTGTGTGTCTGCGGTGGTACAGGTTGTCTTTCAAACAGCAGCGAAGACATTAAAACAGGTCTCGTTGAATACATTAAAGAAAAAGGTCTCCAGGACAAGATTGACGTCAACTTTGTTGGCTGCTTCGGATTCTGCTCACAGGGACCATTCGTCAAAGTATTGCCTGACGACACTCTTTACAGAGCAGTTAAGGTTGATGACGTAAAGAGAATTGTTGACAGTATAGAGACAAAAGAGATTTTGGAAGATTTGCTTTATGTCGATCCACAAACTCATGAAAAAGTAGTAAAACAGGAAGATATTAACTTCTACAAAAAACAGGTCAGAGTAGCACTTCATGGTTGCTCTATAATAGATCCGACAAATCTTGATGAGGCACTTGGATTTGACGGCTTCAAGGCTTTGAGAAAAGTCCTGGTTGACATGACACCTCAGCAGGTAATCGACGAAGTACTTGCTTCAGGCCTCAGAGGAAGAGGCGGTGCAGGATTCCCGACCGGCAGAAAGTGGCAGTTCGCAGCAAATGTTGAAGCTGATCAAAAATATATAGTATGTAACGGCGACGAAGGCGATCCGGGCGCATTCATGGACAGATCAATTCTTGAAGGAAACCCCTTCAACGTAATTGAAGGCATGATGATTGCAGGTTACGCATTCGGCGCATCAGAAGGATATTTCTATGTTAGAGCTGAATATCCTGTAGCAGTTGAAAGACTGTTGAATGCAATCAAAGTTATGGAAGAAGCCGGATTGCTCGGCGACAATATCATGGGCAGCGGATTCTCATTCAGAGCTCATCTGAGACTTGGTGCAGGCGCATTTGTATGCGGTGAAGAGACAGCATTGCTTAACTCAATCGAAGGCAAGCGCGGTATGCCAAGACCGAGACCGCCGTTCCCGGCAGTTAAAGGACTTTGGGGCAAGCCGACATGCGTTAACAACGTTGAAACACTTGCAACTGTTCCTTATGTTATCAGAGTCGGAGCAGACGATTTCAAGAAAATCGGTACACCTACAAGCGCAGGTACAAAGGTATTTGCTCTTGGAGGAAAAATCAACAATGTCGGTCTGGTTGAAGTTCCTATGGGAACAACTCTCAGAACATTGGTTTATGATATCGGCGGCGGAATTCCGAACGACAAGAAATTCAAAGCCATTCAGACAGGCGGTCCTTCAGGCGGTTGCTTGACAGAAAAGGATCTTGATACACCGATTGATTACGATTCACTCGTACAAAAGGGTTCAATGATGGGTTCAGGCGGCGCTATCGTTATGGACGAAGACAACTGTATGGTAGATGTTGCTAAATTCTACATGGAATTCATCAGAGACGAATCATGCGGAAAGTGCACATCGTGCCGTATCGGAACTACAAGACTTCTTGAAATGCTGACACAGGTTACAGAAGGAAAAGCAACCGAACAGACATTGAAAGATATGAAAGAACTTGCACAGGTTATCAAGTCAGGTTCACTCTGCGCTCTCGGTCAGACAGCTGCCAACCCGATTCTCAGTACAATGGCCAACTTCCCGGACGAATATGCAGCTCACGTAAATGAGAAAGTATGTCCTTCACATGTATGTAAGAGCCTGATGCAGTATGTAATCGATCCTGACAAGTGCAGAAAGTGCTCCAAATGTGCCAGAAACTGCCCTGTAAGCTGTATTACAGGCGTTCCAGGAAAAGAACCATACGTCATCGATCAGAATAAGTGTATTAAATGTGGCACTTGCTTCACAGCTTGTCCGTTTAAGGCAATAGATAAAAGGTAGGAGGATGGAAAAATGAGCGAAGAAATCAGAAAAGTCAATGTCAAAATCGAAGGTCATGTTTATTCTGTTCCTGCCGATTTAACAATTTTGGAAGCAGCAAAACAGTGCGGATTCAATATTCCTCATCTCTGCTATTTAAGCACAGGTAAATGTTCAACAGCAAGCTGTCGTGTTTGTATGGTTGAAATCAAATCCGAAAGAGGAAGCAAATGCTTTGCATCATGTTCCTACCCGGTATCTGAAGTTCCGGCAGAAAAGGGATTTGAGATTCTCATTTCCTCTCCGATGGCTGTTAAAGAAAGAAGAACAAGCGTGGAGCTTCTGCTTTCAAACCACAATAAGAACTGCCAGCAGTGCGTTAAGAACCAGACATGTGAACTTCTCTATGTTGCAAACGTGGTTGGCGCAAGAGAAGGAAAGTATGCCGGAAGCAAAACTCCGACGACATACGACGATCTCGGTCCCGGAATCAGAAGAGATACTTCAAAATGTATCCTTTGCGGAAGATGTATCGAGAGATGTAAAGAAGCTCAGGGAATCGGTATTCTCGGATTTGAAAACAGAGGATTCAAAACAATTGTTGGTCCTGCTGAGAACAGATCTTTTGCAGAATCACCCTGTCTGCAGTGTGGACAGTGCGTTCTCGTTTGCCCGACAGGCGCTTTGACAGAAGTTCCTGAAATTGAAAAAGTTGACAAAGCCATGGCAGAAGGCAAGTACGTAATCGTACAGACAGCTCCTGCTGTAAGAGCTGCAATTGCAGAAGAGTTCGGTCAGCCTATCGGTACTCCCGGAACAGGAAAAATGGTTGCCGCTTTGCGCAGACTCGGTTTTTACAGAGTATACGACACAAACTTCGGTGCAGACCTTACGATCATGGAAGAGGGAACAGAACTCATCCACAGAATCAAAAACGGCGGAGTACTTCCTCAGATTACATCATGCTCACCTGGCTGGATAAACTATCTTGAGTATTACTATCCGGAGGTTATTCCTAATGTTTCCACATGCAAGAGCCCGCACGAAATGCTCGGCGCAACAATCAAGAGCTACTGGGCACAGCAGAAGGGAATTGATCCAAAGGATATATTTGTTGTTTCAGTAATGCCTTGTACAGCTAAGAAGACAGAGGAAGTTCGTCCTCAGAACTCAGTTGACGGTTTACCTGATATTGATGCTGTTCTTACAACAAGAGAACTTGCAAGAATGATTAAGAGAGCCGGAATCAACTGGAACTTGCTTCCTGAAGAAGACTTTGATCCGGATTTGTTAGGCGACTATTCAGGCGCAGGCGTAATCTTCGGTGTAACAGGCGGTGTTATGGAAGCTGCACTGAGAACTGCAAACAAAGTCCTGACAGGCGAAGAAGCTGACATGCTGAAGTTTGAAGCAGTCAGAGGCCTTGAGGGTGTTAAGGAAGCATCATTCAATTTGAATGGTGTAGAACTTAAAGTTGCCGTAACAAGCGGAATGGCAAATGCAAAGCCGCTTCTTGACCAGGTTAAGAACGGAACAAGCCCATATTCATTCATTGAAATCATGTGCTGTCCTGGCGGTTGTATAAACGGCGGCGGTCAGCCTTATGTCAAACCTCAGTATCTGCCGAACGAAGACATCGATATTGAGCATACATACAGACAGAAACGTGCTGCTGTTCTCTACAGCGAAGACGAAAGACTCTCAGTACGTCAGTCTCACAACAACCCGCAGATTCAGGATCTTTACAAGAATTTCTTTGGTGAACCATGCAGTGAAAAAGCAGAGAAGTATCTGCATACATCATACAATGCAAACAGAGTAAAATTCCCGAAAAAATAACAAATAGTCAGCAAAAAAAATACCGGCACGATTTTCGTGCCGGTAAATTTGTAACTGGAATTACATAAGCTGTCTGAACATAGCAACAACTTCTGCGTGTGTAGCCTCTTTGGGATTTCCCGGATAGCATGCATCATTAAGTGCATCAGTTGCGAGACTGTCAAGATCCTCTTCTTTTATTTCCTGACAAACTGTAGGAATTCCGACCTTGACACTCAATGCTTTTACAGCTTCGATAGCTGCGTCCCTGTATTCAGCCTGACTCATTGATTCAACGTTTTTCACACCGAAAACTTTTGCAATTTCTCTGTATTTTTCGCCTGTCGCATCCTTGTTGAATTCCATTGCAATCGGAAGAAGCATTGCGCAGGCTTTTCCATGCGGAACATCATAATATGCTGACAGAGTGTGTGCCATTGCGTGGTCGATTCCAAGACCAACATTGGAGAATCCCATGCCTGCAATGTACTGTGCCAAAGCCATGTTTTCTGATCCTTTATCATCGCCTTCAACTGATTTTGCAAGGTTGTTAGCTATCAGTTCAATTGCTTTGATATGGAACATGTCGCTCATTTCCCAAGCTGCTCTTGTTATGTATCCTTCAATTGCATGTGTGAGAGCATCCATACCGGTGAACGCCTTAAGACTCTTTGGCATTGAAGCCATCATGTCCGGGTCAACAACAGCGACGATCGGCATGTCGTGAGCATCGACGCATACGAATTTTCTCTTTTTCTCAACGTCTGTTATTACATAGTTGATTGTTACTTCAGCTGCTGTTCCTGCTGTGGTTGCAACTGCTATGATAGGCAAGCACGGATGTTTGGTCGGTGCCACGCCCTCCAGACTTCTCACATCACTGAATTCGGGGTTTGTTATGATTATACCTATTGCTTTTGCTGTGTCCATCGAGGAGCCGCCGCCTATTGCAACAATACAATCTGCCTTGGCTTCTTTGCAGGCTTTTACGCCGGCCAGAACATTTTCAATTGTCGGATTGGGCTTGATGTCACTGAAAACAGTATAGTCTACATGAGCCTCATCCATGAGGGAAGTGACCTTTTCGGTTACTCCGAATTTAACAAGCGAAGCATCACTTACCACCAAAACACTTTTGAAACCTCTTCCTTCAATTTCAGGGACAATATTGTTAATTGCTCCGTGACCATGATAAGATGTTTCATTTAACATAAAACGATATGCCATTTTCTATCCTCCTTAAAGATACTGGAACTATTTTACCATTTTTTTGATTGCAAAGATATACCCTTGTTTCTTTTTTCGGGCAAAACAATTCGAAAGAGCATTTTCTTTTTTGTGCAACATGGCTTGATTGTCCGAATTGGGATGGTGCGGACAATGAAAAATATTGACTTATGGTACTTAAATAAATATAATATACAGGTCAACAAAAGCGAGGTAAATATTTTAAAATGAAAAATACAGAGCCGAAACATGTCATATATGATATGGATTCTGTTTATGACGGAGTAGTCAGACAGGCCCAGAGATATGGCGAAAAAGCAAGGTATTACTACAGAGAAAACGGCGAAGAAAAGACACTGACATACAATCAGATGCTTGAGCATGTCAACTATATTTCTTCAGGACTCGACTCTATGGGATATTCGGGTGCAACTGTTGTAATGACAGGTGAGTCGCATCCGGACTATGTTGCAGTTTATGACGCTGTGGTATCTATAGGCGGAATAATAGTTCCGCTTGATAAAGACATTACGAACGATCAGTTCTCTGGTTTTGTCAATGTGACAGAAACAAAAGTTGTCTTTTACATGGCTTCTTTGAATGACAAGATTTCAGACAAGCTGAGTGAAATGACAAACGTTGAAAAATTCATCTGCATAGCATCAGGAGATCTGAAGCTTCCTGAAGATGACAGATTCATGAGATTTGAAGATTTCTTTGAAATCGGGAAAAAGGCTTATGAGTCCGGAAACAGAGCTGCAGAAAATCATGAAGTTGATCTCGATGCAGTCTGCGCAATCCTTTATACTTCCGGTACTACAGGAACAAGTAAAGGTGTAATGCTTTCACAGAACAATCTGGTTACGGCTACAATAGACTCAGACTACATTATGGCTGTCATGGAAGATGACGTATTTGTATCAGTTCTTCCTTTCCATCATGCTTATGAATTTGTATGTGCTCAGTTTGCTTTACCAAATACCGGAGCAACAACGGCCATCAACGACTCCATAAAGAATGTATTGAGAAATTTCCAGAAATTCAAACCGACTGCGCTTGTTCTTGTTCCTCTGTTCGTCGAAACTCTCCACAAGAGAATCTGGGCTGAAATTGAGAAAAAGGGAAAAACAAAGACGGTCAAGAATGCAATCAAAGTTTCCAATGCGTTGAGAAAAATCGGAATTGACAGAAGAAGAGTATTATTCAAAGATATTCTTGCAGCATTTGGAGGAAACCTCAAACTTATTATATGCGGTGGCGCTCCGCTGAGAGCAGATCTTCTCGATGATTTTGATGCATTCGGCATTGAAATCTGCGAGGGATACGGCATTACGGAATGTGCTCCTCTGATTTCCGCAAACCCTGTAACCTGGAGAAAATATCACTCAGTCGGTCTTAAAGTTCCGCACATGGAAATTAAGATAGATAAAGAAAATGAAGAGGATGAGACCGGCGAGATCCTTGCAAAGGGTCCGGCAGTATTCAAGGGATATTACAAGAATCCTGAAGCAACTGAAGCTGCTTTTACAGAAGACGGCTGGTTCAGAACAGGCGATATCGGTTACGTTGACAAAGACAACTTTATCTTCATTACCGGACGCAAGAAAAATGTTATCATTCTTTCAAACGGAAAGAACATATTCCCGGAGGAACTTGAAGAGTATATTACAGCAAGCAATCTGGTTTCTGAATGTGTCGTGGTAGGAAGAAAGAATGAAGCAGGAGAGACATCAATCTGGGCTTTGGTTTACCCCGACTACGAGGTACTCAAGGACAAGACAAAAGAAGAAATTGAGTCTGCCATAAGAGCTGAGATTGACAATGTCAACAAAAAACTCCCTGTTTACAAACACATACCCAATGTGGAAATAAGGGAAACTGAATTCGAAAAAAATACAACAAGAAAAATAATCAGATACAAGATTAAATGAGGGGAGAAAAACCATGTTCGATGAAATAAAACAAATTCTCGTTGACCAGCTGACTTTGGATCCTGAAAAGATTACACCGGATGCAAAACTTGAAGCTGATCTCGGCGTCAATTCACTTGAGTTGGCAGAACTTGCATTTAATTGTGAAGAGAAATACGGCGTTGTTTTCAAAGATGAAGATCTTCACACTTTGATTACTGTCGGGGATATTGTTGAGTATATTGAAAAAAACAGAAAATAATAGATAAAAAATCGGTGCGGTTATCACACCGATTTTTCAAAAAAGGAAATATATGAATAAATATGATGATGTTTACAATTACTCCAGGGAAGAAATACCTTTGATGGAAGGTGAAACCGTGCTCTGGAAAGGAAAACCCAAGAAAGTTGCTTACATTTTCGGTCAGGCAAGTCAGGGATTTGCAATTGCACTTCTGTGGCTCTGTATTGACGCTTTTGTCATTTCAAATGTATTTGCAACCGAAGATGGTCCGTCGCTTCTTTTTATAATTCCATTCTTTGCACTTCACCTGATGCCTGTATGGATATGGCTCAAGAATTTTTTGACCGCCAGCAAAAGATGGACGAATACATACTATTGTGTTACGGACAGAAGAATTCTCATCAGTGACGGGTTCTTTGCCGAGAATTATCACACAATATACTATAAAGATATCCAGTCTGTAAATCTGCACATCGGCTTCTTTGATAAAGTATTCAACACCGGAGATGTTATGCTTGAACTGAATTACAACTATACAACAGACAGCAGAAACAAATCCACAAACAAAGGCGGTTTCTTTGATATATCCGATTTTATGAAAGTGTATAAATTGGTTCAGAAAACCGTTCTGGATGTTCAGGCAGATATGGAGTACCCGAATGCATACAGACCTGACAGCAATCCGGGATACAACACAAAATACAATAATTGGGATAATTGAGAGTTCTCCAAAGAGGGAACTCTTTTTTTGCGAATTAACAATGAATTCACAATTATTATATTTTATTTTTGTACTAGATATGATAAAATATATGCGTAAGAGATTTCATGATGGAGGTGTATATTATGAAAAACTTGAAACCCTTTGATTTAGGAATAGCAGGAGACGGTGTCGTATATCGCAATCTGGCACCTGCAGTATTGGTAGAAAAAGCACTTGCAAGAGGAGAGGGAGTTCTTTCCGATAAAGGTGCATTGGTAGTAAAAACAGGAAAATATACGGGACGCAGCCCCAAAGACAAATTCTTTGTCGACACACCGTCAGTTCATGACGAAATTGCATGGGGAAGCGTAAACGTTCCGATTTCAAAAGAAAGATTTGATTCAATCAAATCCAAGATGCTTGCTTATCTGCAGAACAAAGAACTGTTCGTTTTCGATGGTTTTGCAGGAGCAGACAAAAAATACACAAAGAAATTCCGTGTCGTAAACGAAGTGGCTGCTCAGAATCTGTTCATTCATCAGCTTTTGATTCGTCCGACTGCTGAAGAACTTGAAACATTTGAACCTGATTTCACACTGGTAGTTGCACCGGGATTCAAATGTGTTCCTGAAGTTGACGGAACACACAGTGAAGCTGCAATTCTCGTAAACCTTGAAGGCAAAGAAGTATTCATTGCAGGCTCACAGTATTCGGGCGAAATCAAGAAATCCGTATTTACAATCATGAACTATGTTCTTCCCAAGATGGGAGTTCTCTCAATGCACTGTTCAGCAAATATCGGCGACGATGGAGAAAGCGCAGTGTTCTTCGGACTTTCAGGAACAGGAAAGACAACACTTTCAGCAGATCCGAACAGAAAGCTCATAGGCGATGACGAACACGGCTGGTCAGACGACAGCGTATTCAACATTGAAGGCGGATGCTATGCAAAGTGCATTAATCTCTCTGAAGAAAGCGAACCCGAAATCTACAACGCAGTAAGATTCGGTTCTGAACTTGAAAATGTTATTCTGGACGAAGAAACACGTGTTCCGGATTATAATGACGGATCAATTACAGAAAATACTCGTGCAGGATATCCTATAGAATTTATCCCGAACGCAGCAGTTCCGGGCGTAGGCAAACAGGCCAAGACAGTAATATTCCTTACAGCAGATGCTTTCGGAGTACTTCCTCCTATCTCCAGACTCGACAATGATGCTGCTATGTATCATTTCGTTTCCGGATACACAAGCAAACTTGCAGGAACAGAACGTGGAATCACTGAGCCTCAGACAACATTCTCAACATGTTTCGGTGCTCCTTTCTTCCCGCTTGATCCAAGTGTATATGCAGAAATGCTCGGAAAGAAAGTCAAAGAAAACAATGCAAGAGTGTTCCTGATCAATACAGGATGGAGCGGCGGCCCGTACGGAGTAGGCTCAAGAATAAAACTTCGTTACACACGTGCAATGGTAACAGCTGCTTTGAATGGTGAACTTGACAAGGTTGAATACAAGCACAATGAATTGTTCAATGTTGATGTACCTACAAGCTGTCCGAATGTTCCTTCAGAGATTCTCGATCCTAAGAGCACATGGGCAGATAAAGAAGCTTATGACAAGACAGCCAAAGGACTTGCTGCAAAGTTTGTAGAAAACTTCAAGAAATATGACAAGATGCCGGCCAACATAGTAAATGCCGGACCAAGAGGCTGATAAAGACCAAAGATATTAAAAATCCCACAGGCTTTCCCTGTGGGATAATCCCTATTTTTTTGAGGAAAAACATGAAACTATACAATACACTTACAAAAACAATAGATGAATTCACCACGCACGAAGATGGTGTTGTCAAAATGTATACCTGCGGTCCGACCGTATACCATTTTGCTCATATAGGCAACCTCAGAACATATATGATGGAAGATGTTCTCGAAAAATATCTGAGATTCATAGGCTATGACGTAAAGAGAACCATGAATATTACCGACGTCGGACATCTTACCAGTGACGCCGATACCGGTGAAGATAAGATGGTAAAAGGTGCCAAAAGAGAGCACAAGACGGTAATGGAAATTGCCAAGCAGTACACAGACGCCTTTTTCAAAGACTGCGATGATCTGAACATCAGAAAGCCTGACATCATTGTGCCGGCAACAAGTTATGTGGGAAAATTCATCAAAGTCATAAAATCGCTTCAGGAAAAAGGGTATGCTTATGTTTCCGGAGGAAACGTATATTTTGATACATCCAAATCCGAGAATTACGGTCAGCTTGCCGGATTATCCGACAACAAGGAAGATCTCAAAGTCGGTGTAAGAAGCGATGTCGACGAGGATCTGAACAAGAAGAACAAAAACGATTTTGTTCTATGGTTCACCAAATCCAAATTTGAAGACCAGGAACTGAAATGGAACAGCCCGTGGGGAACCGGTTATCCGGGATGGCATATCGAGTGCAGCTGCATAAGCATGGAAAATCTCGGAGAATACCTGGATCTGCACTGCGGCGGTGTTGACAATATTTTCCCGCATCATACAAATGAGATTGCACAGAGCGAAGCATACATCGGACACAAATGGTGTACACAGTGGTTCCATGTTCAGCATCTGAACGATCAGTCTGGAAAGATGAGCAAATCCAAGGGAGAATTTCTTACTGTATCACTGCTCAAGGAAAAAGGATACAACCCGCTCGCATACAGGTTTTTCTGCTTGCAGAGCCACTACAGAAAACCTTTGACATTTACTTATGACTCGCTCGACAACTGCGCTTTGGCATATAACAAACTGTATGCAAAAGTGGCTTCTCTCGGTACTGAAGGAGAAGTAGACAAAGACAGGCTGGCTTCATTCAGAAAAGCATTCACTGACTCAATGGACTTTGATCTGAATACAGCACAGGGAATTACGGTTTTGTATGATGTGCTGAAATCGGATGCAAATGACGTCACCAAGCGCGAAGCAATAAACGAAATTGACTCTGTCTTTTCTCTCGGTCTCAGGGATGCAAAGCCTGAAGTCAAGAGGGAAGTTGACGAAGCCAGAATAGAATCGCTGATTGCAGAAAG
>Ga0247610_10003923_pt1 | contig 16059 bp, 13 predicted proteins | sample 174DNAGHGhighgp2_FD_193483 | JGI IMG/M metagenome (GOLD analysis project Ga0247610, IMG submission 193483) | Sheep rumen microbial communities from Palmerston North, Manawatu-Wanganui, New Zealand - 1742 DNA GHGhigh gp2 | ecosystem: Host-associated > Mammals > Digestive system > Stomach > Rumen... | reverse complement strand
CAATTCAAACATCACAATTTCAACAATTCAAACATCACAATTTCAACAATTCAAACATCACAATTTCAACAATTCAAACATCACAATTTCAACAATTCAAACATCAAAAATAAATATCAAATCAAATCAATTCAAACATCACAATTTCAACAATTCAAACATCACAATTTCAACAATTCAAACATCACAATTTCAACAATTCAAACATCACAATTTCAACAATTCAAACATCAAAAATAAATATCAAATCAAATCAATTCAAACATCACAATTTCAACAATTCAAACATCAAAAATAAATATCAAATCAAATCAATTCAAACATCACAATTTCAACAATTCAAACATCACTTTCAACAATTCAAACATCACAATTTCAACAATTCAAACATCACAATTTCAACAATTCAAACATCACAATTTCAACAATTCAAACATCACTTTCAACAATTCAAACATCACAATTTCAACAATTCAAACATCAAAAACAAACATTGAAATACAAAAATAGATTTGATATTTTTTAATATATTTTAATTTGTTTCTTGTCAATATTTCCAAATTCAACATATTGTCCAGGCAATAAATTATATCTTTTACCTTCAAATGTAATAATTATTGTTCCTTTTGGTTTATTATCAAGTCTATCAAGTTTGCTTAATTTTTCAACTTTTTGAAGGTTAATTTCACAAATTTCAAAGTGTTTCCTTGATTCATCCCAATTTTCAGGATTCTTACGATTTTCAGGTGTTTGTTTTAAATTTGGATATTTCCAAGTTGAACTTTCAATTTTTAATGTTCCATTATCATTGAAATATTTTTTAGTTTTTCCATAATTACTGCCTGATTGATATGCTTGAACACAACCCCAATAAGCATTAATATGGTTTGAATCATCAATATCATCAAATTTTGTATTATAAATCTTTTCATAATCTTTATTTATATTAATAATAACTTTAGCACGAGTATTACTGTATGTTTTATTTTGTTTATTTTCTGACATTTATTTCTGTTTGATAATAAAAAAATCATATTTTATTAATTAATTATTATGTTTCCATTTATAACCACAATCTAAACATGTAAAGAAATCAGTAGCACCTTCATCAGCGCTTCTTTGTTGTTTAGTTATACAATTTACATTTTGTTTATGACATTTAGGACATATTTCACTACAATTTTTAATCATGGTCTCAACATATTGATGTTTGAAAAGTGATGTATCAACATTATTATCAATGTCTTCATTAATTTGATTTCTTATTTTATCAAGTATAGATGTCATTTAATTTATTAAAAAAAAATAAAGTTTAATAGTGAGTGAATTTTATCTGACATTATCATTTAAAAATCAATTTCAATTTATCAATTTTATATTTCACATTTCAAACATCATAATTTCAATTTTAAAAATCAAACATCATAATTTCAAATTCAATTTCAATTTATCAAACATCAAATTTAAAAATCAAACATCAATTTATCAAACATCAAATTTAAAAATCAAACATCAAATTTATCAAACATCAAATTTAAAAATCAAACATCAAATTTAAAAATCAAACATCAAATTTATCAAACATCAAATTTAAAAATCAAACATCAATTTCAATTTTCAAAAATCAAACATCAAATTTAAAAATCAAACATCAATTTCAATTTTCAAAAATCAAACATCAAATTTAAAAATCAAACATCAATTTCAATTTTCAAAAATCAAACATCAATTTATCAAACATCAAATTTAAAAATCAAACATCAATTTATCAAACATCAATTTCAATTTTCAAAAATCAAATTTATCAAACATCAATTTATCAAACATCAATTTTCAAAAATCAAACATCAATTTATCAAACATCAATTTTCAAAAATCAAACATCAAATTTAAAAATCAAACATCACAATTTCAACAATTCAAACATCAAATTTAAAAATCAAACATCAATTTATCAAACATCAAATTTAAAAATCAAACATCAAATTTAAAAATCAAACATCAATTTATCAAACATCACAATTTCAACAATTCAAACATCAAATTTATCAAACATCAAATTTAAAAACCAAACATCAATTTCAATTTTCAAAAATCAAACATCAATTTCAATTTTCAAAAATTAAATCATCACAATTTTCAAAAATCAAATCATCACAATTTCAACAAATTCAATTTCAATTTTCAATTTTCAAATTTATCAATTTCAATTTCAAATTTATCAATTTCAATTTCAAAAATAATTTCATTTTAATTTCAAAAAATTTATTTAAAATTCATCAAATTCAAATTATAATTATCATAATCTAAAACCAATAACATATTCTCAATACAATTATTAGTAATTATTATGTTTGAATTACATTTAAAATATACAATTGATGAAATGTTGTCACGATATTTTGAAATTAAGATTATTCCTTTTTGATTCAATAATGCTTTTCTAATATCATCAATTTTTAATCCTGATAAATTTATAATTCCTGATTTTTTAGATACATCATCTAATTTAATTTCTTGTAATTTTAAATTTGATAATTCAGTTTGTGAGTCAAGAACAACACCAAAATTTAATAATATTGATAAATCAATGTTTGAATTTGTAAAATTATTAACTTCAATTCCATAACCAATACTTAATTTTTGAATTGCTTTATTTTCTAAATCAACATTTAATGGTAATGTTTGTCCTAGTTTATCACTTTTTTCAAATGTTGGTGTATGTTTAATTGATGTACCATGATAAGATAAAAATTCAGTATCAATAACAGAACAATATGAATGTAAAACATCTGATTTTGATTGTGGTATAAATCCATAATATTTAATATTTTTGATTTCATTTTTGTTTCCAATTTGGTCTAAATAGTTAATAAATATTTTAGGTGATGCGGTTGATTTATTATCCTTTAATATTACAACAATTTTATCTTCTGGCAATAATTCATTTGTAATTGTATCTCTTAATTTAGTTGCTACAATTTTTTGTGATTGTTGTGATATTGTTTTTGTTTCTTCAATACTATATAATCTAAATAAATCAAAATCTATACTTGAATATTCAACATTTATTAAAACATTAGCATCAGGCAATATAATACTTGATTCATTAAATGAAATTATTTCAACATCATTACCTAAGATACTTCTTATAGCAGCATATGGATCGGCATAATAAATACTTGATGGAAATCTCAATTCAATAGTTTTTTTATAATTCATTTTAAATTAATAAAAAAATTGAATGATTCAGTCATTTTAAATTTTAAATCAAATCAATTTTATCTAACATTATAATTTATCAAATCAATTTCAATTTCATATTTCACATTATAATTTTAAATCAAATCAATTTTATATTTCAATTTTATCTAACATTATAATTTATCAATTTCATATTTCATATTATAATTTTAAATCAAATCAATTTTATATTTCAATTTTATCTAACATTATAATTTATCAATTTCATATTTCACATTATAATTTTAAATCAAATCAATTTCATATTTCAATTTTATCTAACATTATAATTTATCAAATCAATTTCAATTTCAATTTTATCTAATATTATAATTTTAAATCAAATCAATTTCAATTTATCTAACATTTCAATTTTAAATCAAATCAATTTCAATTTATCTAACATTTCAATTTTAAATCAAATCAATTTTATATTTCAATTTTATCTAACATTTCAATTTTAAATCAAATCAATTTCAATTTTATCTAACATTATAATTTTAAATCAAATCAATTTTATATTTCAATTTCATATTTCAATTTTAAATCAAATCAATTTTATATTTCACATTTCAATTTTAAATCATTTCAATTTCAATTTCAATTTTATCTAATATTATAATTTTAAATCAAAGCAATTTCAATTTCAATTTATCTAACATTTCAATTTTAAAAATCAAACATCAATTTTAAATCAAATCAATTTCAATTTTATATTTCATATTATAATTTATCAAAAATAAATTTTTCTGACATTATAATTTTAAATGAATCAATTTTATCTGGCATTTTCAAAAATAAATATTTCAATTTCAAATTTTAAATAAATGTTGATGTATCAATTTTAATATCTGGAATAATATCATTACTATATAATTTATTTAAATCATGAGCTGATAAAATTAAATTAGCATTACTATAAGGTTCTCTAAACATTAAATTATATGCCATCATTAATTCAGGAGTCGAAATATTTAATGCTTGTGATATTGATTTCCAAAATTTAGAATCATAACCAATTGTTTTAAATTTTAAAATTATAACATCAGGAGGAGGATATTTTATTAATGAAACATAAATATATTGTAATATTGAATTTAATTTATCTAAATTAGAGGTTTGATTCATTATTTTTGAATTAAAAAATTAATTTAATAAAACAAAAATAGATTTGATGTTTTTTAATGTTTAAAATATATTAATTTCTGCTACCTTACTAAGATATTCCAAATATTCTGAAAACAACATATCCTGTGCTGTATCCATTTGTATATGATGAATGTAAATTTCATCCAATTCTTCATCGTATTCTTCTTTATATTCTTCATCTAAATCAAATACATTTTCTAAATACCATTTATTAACTTCTTTTTCTTTCAATTTATCAAGAAGATATTTAAATCTCTTGAAATTGAATTTATTTTTCATTATATTAACACGAACATTACAATTTTCAACAGAATTTATTTTAGCATTTTCACAATATTTTAATAACACGAATGAAACTTTAACTCCAAAATATGTACAGATATTAAGAATTTCATTTGACATTAAATTTATTGTGTAATAATCTAAAGTATCATTTTGCTTTTTCAAATTAACTGAATAATACTGACCATTTTTCTCAATATTTGGAATAGCAAACATATTTTCATTAATTTGGAATATATAACATTTTGTATCTTTGTTACCATTTAATATTAATTTCAATCCTTCAAAATCAACAATAGTATATACAAATTTATAAACTATTCTATCAAACATTAAATTAAGTGCTTCTTTAATACAATCAAGTGAATAAGTATTATTAGTAATATACTTTCTAACAACAGCATAAACTGAATTATTATTAACGCTCATTAATTTCTAAATGAAAATAAATGAATCAATTTTCATTTAAAAATAATAAATCAATTTATCCAATATTATAATTTTAATCAATTTCAATTTTATTAATGAATTAAAATATCTGATATTATAATTTTAATCAATTTCAATTTTATTAAAATATCTGATATTATAATTTTAATCAATTTCAATTTTATTAAAATATCTGATATTATAATTTTAATCAATTTTATCAATAAATCAATTTTATATTTCAATTTTATCAATTTATCTGACATTATAATTTTAAATCAATTTCAGTTTCAAATTTGCCTAAAATCTATATCAAAAATAAATTAATTTATCCAACAATATAATTTAAATAATCAATTTATCAATTCCTATTGAATCATTTAATTTGAAATTATATTGTTTTGCTAAATTATTAAAGTATTCCATATTAGTACATTTTTGTTCAGAAATACAAATTTTATTATGTTTATTCATTAAATCACTTACTTTTTCAAGCAATTTGTCAGAATTAGGAATTAAATTTGTTTCATATCCTTCACATGGAGTTAATGTTGTATGTTTGTCAGGTTTATATATATCATGAGAATTTCCATTTAAATGAATAAATGTATAATTATTTTTAAATAATTCAAGAATATCAATAATTTGTTGTGTAGTTAATCCATTGCTAAATAAATGAGCTGTATCAATAATAATATCAAATCCAACTTTAATAATTTCATTAAAATATGATAAAGTAAAATCATAAATATCTTCATGTTTGATTATATTCCACATTGATTTACAAAATGCTGGCATTTCAATAGCAATTTTTAAATTTGAATTCGAAAATATATGTTTTATTATATTTAATCCTGCTGTAAAATATTTCATTGTATCTGGTTTATCTGGTCCATGAATTAATAATTGACAAACATTTAATCTTTGACAAACTTCAAAGTATGATTTTAATAATTCAATTTGATAACTAGATGAATTAAATATTTCTTCTTTAAATGGTATAACATCATATCCTGTATGTAATAATATTTTTGTAGGTGTTGAGACTTGATTAAATTTTAATGAATTTATAAATCCTGTTCTTGTTGGCATTATTTGAAATACTTGTTTTTGTAATTGCTGAAATTTATTTTGTGATGTTGTTATTGTAAATGATAACATTTATATTTGTGAAATAAAAAAATAATTGTGTTGTGTTGAATGAATGAAATATAAAATTTAAATACAAAAATATAAATTAAATCAAACACTCAATCAAATACAAAATCGGTCATTTAAAATTTAAATACAAAAATATAAATTAAATCAAACACTCAATCAAATACAAAATCGGTCATTTAAAATTTAAATATAAAAATATAAATTAAATCAAACACTCAATCAAATACAAAATCGGTCATTTAAAATTTAAATACAAAAATATAAATTAAATACAGGTTCAGCCATTTAAATCAGTGAAAAATACAAAATATTAAATATCATATTTATAATTAATATTATTTATTGAATCATATACAGCCATATAAGGGAAGAATATAATTGCTAAATATCTATAAAATACAGATAATATTTCACCTCTACCAACAGCATAACGAGGAATGTTATTAGTTGATAATCCTTGACCTTGAAGCAATTTAACTTTTAATGCTGAATGAATGATATAAATATTCAAGTCTTTTAAATTTTTATTGTTTGATATTGCTAAAATTATTTTTCCAACTGAATATTTAGACATTACATTTGGAGAGCTCATTAATCCATTTGCTGCTATAGCATCTATACATTCATGATTTTGATTTAAGTTTGATTTAATATTTGATGTTTTACGTCCTGGTAATATTACAAATTTATTATCCGTCAATGAATCCAACATTGCAGAATTGCCTAATGATATTCCAGACATTGGCTCTTGATGTACGGATTCAGAATTTACTTCAAGTTTATTTGAATCAACAGAAAATGAAATATCATTAAATATTGGTGATTCAGCATTAATAATTATGTTTTTAATTGATTCTGGATATTTTGATATTTCTTCAATTATATTGTTTAATTCTAATTCTGAATCTGAATTAATAATTTTCAATGTATCAGGAGCAAATGAAATATCAAAATTTTTCAAAGCATATTCTGAAACAGCAAAATTAATTGATTGAATTCTTGATTCTTGATAATAAATAGTCATTTAGATATTTAAGAAATTAAATGAAAATTTAAAATTTGAATACAAAATATAAATTAAATTGAATTAAATACAAAAATATAAATTAAATCATTTAAATCAATGAATCAGTAAATTAATTGTGTTGTGTTGAATGAATGAAATATAAAATTTAAAAATAAAATAGAATCAATTAAATCAATTAAATCAAATACAAAAATAGAATCGAACACCGAAACCGAAGTCAAACATAATTATATTTTATTAATAATACATTCTCGGCCGGGGTATTAAAACTCTTAGAGCTCTAACACCATTTTTAAATCAGTGAATCAATTATCATTTAAGAATAAAAATAATTAATTAAATCAAATACAAAAATAGAATCGAACACCGAAACCGAATTCAAACATAATTATATTTTATTAATAATACATTCTCGGCCGGGGTATTAAAACTCTTAGAGCTCTAACACCATTTTTAAATCAGTGAATCAATTATCATTTAAGAATAAAAATAAGAAATTGAATTTAATAAGTAAAAGTATGTCTGCAATCATCACTTGTACATACAAATATTTTTAATCCTGCTTGATTTCTTGACATTCTACATTTAGATATTTTACCTTTATTTTTACAAATTGGACATTCAACAAGAGTTAAAGCACAAGTCATATCATGGGCACATCTTTTAAATTTATGTAATCTTTCATTTAATAAATCATTGGACATATTAACAGCATTTGAAGATTGACATTGATTTTGGTTTGAATCTCCAGGACCACTTGAAGATTGTACATTATAAACAATTGATGTTGTTAATGAATCTCCATCTTTGATTAATATTGTTTTCTTACCACATTTTGTACAAATACAATTACAATCTATATATTCTAAGAAAGCATTACAACAACCAGAAATAATTGATGACATTAAGTCCTTTAAATAATTGAAAAAAATGTATTTGATTTGATTTTGATAATTGAGGAATATTAATTATAAAAATTGATAATTATGAAATATAAAAATATGAATTGAAATTGAGGAATATTAATTATAAAAATATGAAATGTGAAATTAATAAATTGATAATTATGAAATTAAGAATTGAAAGTTGAAATTAAAACATAAATTAATGATTGAGGAATATTAATTATGAAATGTGAATTGAAATTGAAATATAAATTAAGAATTAAAAATAACTTACAAAAATATAAATTGAAAATTGAAATATGAAATATAAATTAAATCAAAAATATAAATTAAAATATAAATTTAAATTAATAATTAAAATCACAAAATTTAAAATTTACATACCTAATGGAATATCATTTCCCATATTTATATTATTTACATCATAAACATTGTCATTTGAGAATGATTGACCAGATGAATAATCTTCATCAACTCCCATTTGAACATCTCCATAATTAATAGCATTAAGTGAATTAAATGTATTAGGTTTATAGAAAATTAAATGTATTGTATATCTTACACCTGTTGATTGTCTTCCAGTAACAGAACTATAAACTCTATAATCAAAATCAATACTCATGAATATTTTTGCTAGAATTGCCTTTTGTGCTGGTTGTCTAATTTCATCAGGTGTTCCTATTCCTGGAGCTGATACAAGGTCTAAGTAATCTTGAACAGTCATTGGAGTTGGTGGTTGATTTCCCATTTCTGGAACCTTTCTCATTGTCTTTTGACTTGATTTGTCAGCACATTTAAGAACATAATCAGTATAAATGCTTTGACCTTTATAAGATTGACCATTTGAATTTCCAGTATATTCTTTAACATAACAAGCTGAACCCATATATTGGAAATTTGAAATTGATATTAAATTTGCGTATGACTCAAATATTTTATTATATTGTACTTGATTTGCGTCATTTTGATATTCTGATTGATGTTCTATTATATATTGTCTTTTCATACTAATATCATCAGCAAATATATCAATTATTGATTGTGGTTTTGGTTTTGCTCTTCCAAATGTTTTTGCCATTGTAGCATTATATGTTTTAATGTATCTTTGGTCTAGTGTTCCTGGTGCTGGTACTTGATTAAATTTAATATAATCATTAATTCTTTTTTGTGTTTCTTGTGGTACTTCACTTTGTTGTTGATTTACTTTTGAATTAATCAAATAAGCAAATTTTGTTAGCATTGTTAAATCTGTATCATCAGGCTTTGGATTAAAACATAACATTTTACACAATAAACACATTTCATATGCTTGTGATAATTGGTAATTAACAACACATTCATTAATAATTGGATTTGAAGTTGAGTCTTGTTTTAATATTCCACGAGATGATGGAACTTTTTGAAGTACTTTAAATTTATTAACATAATCATTAATGCTTAATTTTGTTTCAGCAAGTGGGAAAAATCTAAGTGATGTTGTTAAATCATTTGAACCATCATCATCTGTAAATACAATTTTATTTGTGAAATTTCCACTTTGTGTTTTATAAACTATTTGTGGTGACATAATTTGATATCCTGGACGTTGGCCTGGAATATTTTTAGATGCTAAGAAATTAGCAAATGTTGGTTTTTGAATGCCTGGTAAATCAAACCATGGATTAACTATTGCTAATTGTGCTTTTCCTGTTAAGTAATCTATGATTTGTTCAGCAGGTTGAATAGTTAATATAGGTACGTTAATATTGTATTCTTTAGCCATTTAAAGTTATATAAAAAAATATATTTAATTAAATGTGAGATTGAGAAAAATGTGAAATGTGAAATATGAATGTGAAATTTGAAGTGAGAGATAAATATGAAATATGAAGTGAAAGATAAATTTGAAGTGAAAGATAAATATGAAATGTGAAGTGAAAGATAAATTTGTCTGACATTATAATTTAAAATTTGAAGTGAAATATAAAATTGAAATATGAAATCAATGATGAATTTGAAGTGAAAGATAAATTTGAAGTGAAAGATAAATTTGTCTGACATTATAATTTAAAATTTGAAGTGAAATATAAAATTGAAATATGAAATTAATGATGAATTTGAAATCAATGATGAATTTGAAGTGAAAGATAAATTTGAAGTGAAAGATAAATTTGAAGTGAAAGATAAATTTGTCTGACATCATAATTTGAATTTTGATTGTTTGAATTTTGAATTTTGATTGTTTGAAATTTGAAGTGAAAGATAAATTTGTCTGACATCATAATTTGAAAATGAAATCAAAGATAAATTAAAAATAAATTTGTCTGACATTATAATTTGAAATCAAAGATAAATATGTCTAACATTATAATTTGAAAATGAAAAATAAATTTGTCTGACATTAATTTGAAATCAAAAATAAATTTGTCTAATATTATAATTTGAAAATGAAATCAAAGATAAATTTGTCTAACATTATAATTTGAAAATGAAAAATAAATTTGTCTGACATTAATTTGAAATCAAAAATAAATTTGTCTAATATTATAATTTGAAAATGAAATCAAAGATAAATTTGTCTAACATTATAATTTGAAAATGAAATCAAAAATAAATTTGTCTAATATTATAATTTGAAAATGAAATCAAAGATAAATTTGTCTAACATTATAATTTGAAAATGAAATCAAAAATAAATTTGTCTAATATTATAATTTGAAATAAATATGAAATCAAAAATAAATTTGTCTAACATTATAATTTGAAAATGAAATCAAAAATAAATTTGTCTAATATTATAATTTGAAATCAAAAATAAATTTGTCTAACATTATAATTTAAAATCAAAGATGAAATGAAAGATAAATTTGTCAAACATTATAATTTAAAATTAAAAATATAAATTAAACATTTAAATTATAAATTATAAATTTAAATATCAATATCGTTATTAATAGCTTCTACTTCACCATACACAGGAATCGATTCATTTACATTTTCATTTACATTTTCAGTTTCATTTTCTGTTGCTTCTTCTGACCTTTGAGTATCCATCCAATTTGTGTCAGTTTCAGTATTTTGTGGTTTCTTTCTTGAAGATGTCTTTTTAGAATTAGCAATAAATGTATTAAATCCTGGTAAAACTTTTAATTGATTTGTTGCTGGGTCAATTTCTTGTGTTTGAGTGTCTTGTTGTTGTGTTAAAGCAATTAATGTATTAAACATATTTTGGTCTCCTTCAATTTTTGTTTTAATTGATTTAAGTTGTTCTTCTGTCATTTGAACTCTATTTGTAGCAACAGCATATTTATGAATATTTTGAAGTGTTGCTGTTTCTATTATATCTTGTTCAATATAATCACATGTTGGTTGAGATTTAATAATTGTTTCAACTCCATTTGTTTTAACTTTCTTTTCTTTGACTCCTTGTAATTTTTCAATTACTGAAGCATCAACAATTTGACTATTAACTGGATTAATTTTAGATGTTTCAATTTTAACAATGCTAATTTGTGATTTTGGTGGTTCTTTAAGTTTAAGATAAGCATTAACATAAAGCATATCAGCTGGATTATAATCTTTAGCATTGAGTCTTGAATAAAATTGTTTAATAGTATTGAATGAGTTGATGTCTGTAATTGGATTATTAATAATGCTATTAATGTTGTATGTTTGAATAAGACTATTAAGTGTATTAGATGAAATTGAATCATTTTGATTTAATAATCTTGGAATAATTGGTTTTGGTTGTTGCAACACCAATTTATGTTTAAATATTTGTGGTTGTTTTGGTGTATTTTGTGTTTCTTCATTTATTGTTTTTGGTGTTGTATGTGGTTTTAATTTCAAATCTGGCAATTGTTGTTGTATGTATGATGTATTTTGTAAATTATTAAGTTGTGATAATAATTGTTGATTATATGATGTAGCAACAAAGAGATTGAAAAGCATATTTGATGTATGATTAATAAATGTAGGAGCAGTAAAGAATAAGAATGGAATCAAATATGAAATTGTAAGCCATTTACCTCCTTTATCAGTGAGAGGATAAGTATTTGTATTATGTACAACAATTGGTTTGGCTGGTTTATCAGTTTCAGTAACTGGAGTTGCTACTTTATAATAAGTTTTAAATGCTGTAATTGATTTATCTGTGATGTTGTAATATTTCTTTAAATCTGCAATTGAAACTTGATAAATCTTTTCCTCAAATGGTTTAATTTCAGATAATTTAACAGATAAAAGCATATTATCAAATAACATAAGATTTGTACCGGATGCTGGATCGCAAATTAAATGATGTTTAATTGGACAAGTTGAAGCAAATGGTGAAAATAAAGTTTCAGTGTATGAATACATTGGCTTTGATTGAGAAATATAAGTAGTCAATGAATTACGTGATGTTGTTAAAATATCATATGCTTCTGTTATTTGTGTTTTAGATGCTGTTTGTTTTGTGTTTGAAATTATCTTTGATTTTGGTGCTCTTTGTGTTTTTTGTTTTGGAGGGATTGTTGTACTATTGGTAGCAAAGTCAGCATTTTGGAATATTGATTTATTGTTAAATTGAGGTTGTTGTTGAGAAAATTGAGAAAATTGAGGTTGTTGAGGTTGTTGAGGTTGTGGTTTAGAATATGGGGGTTGAGAATTAAAGGTTGATATTTGTGGAATGTTTGAAGTGTTAAAGTTATAAGACATTTAACGAATTTAATATTGAAATAAAAAAATAGTTTGGGAAATTTTGAATTTTGATGAAATGGGGGGGGATATGAGGGATGAAATGAAAGATAAATTTGTCTGACATTATAATTTGAAGTGAAAGATGAAAATCAAAAATAAATTTGTCTGAAATTATAATTTGAAGTGAAAGATGAAATGAAAGATAAATTTGTCTGACATTATAATTTGAAGTGAAAGATGAAATGAAAGATAAATTTGTCTGAAATTATAATTTGAAGTGAGAGATGAAAATCAAAAATAAATTTGTCTGATATTATAATTTGAAGTGAAAGATGAAATTATAATTTAAAAATAACAATTTAAAATCAAAGATAAATTTATTCATCAGAATTATCATCCGAATAATCTTCATCTGAATTATCATAATCATCATCTGAATCATCTGAATCTGAATCAGAATAAGTTCTTCTATTTTTATTATTCTTAACTGTATTATAAATTAAAACAAATGCTATTACTAAAATAATAATAATAATTGGAATTGCTATTGCTGCTATTAATGCTATTCCGGTTGTTTTAAATACACTGCTTGTATCTTCTGACATTTTTTGAGCTGTATCTGCTACATCACCTGATATTTTACGTGTTGTTTCACCTATTTCATTTCCTATTCCAGCAATTATTCCTCTTCCTTCAGCTTTATTATCAGCTATAATATCATTTTTCATTTGTTCTTTTTGCGAACCTTTAAGTGTGCTTTTTTCATTTGTTACTAAGTCTAATAAATTAGATGAAATTGATTCTGCTTGTTGGTTTAATTTGAAATCAATATCCGAATTGTCATCAGCCAAGAAATTACCACCTTCAAAATTATTTACAGCACAAGTAGCAACAGCAAGTTTTAAAGCTTGATTAAGTTTTTGGATATTGCTTATATTTGTAGTATTGCTATTTTCCAATGAAATATTAGCTGCTGCTGTTTCTTGTGATTGTGCTATGTTACCATCATTTTTAACTGCTTGAGCAACATTCATTAAAGCATCTAAAGCAACATCCGTGTCGGCGTCAGAATTCATGATTTTATCAATCATTGACATATAAGTTTGAGCTGCTTGAACATTGGCATTTTGATTTAAGTCAATTTTAATTTTACTTCCTTTAGTTGCTACTACATTAACACGGCCAACAGTATTAGAAGCAGTTGTTGTTGATTCTATTGAAGTTTCAATGTTTGTAAGTGTTTCATTTAAAAGATTATATACTTGTTCTGTTTTATTACTGAATGATGTTTGAACACTTGGATTTGAAGAATCAGAACCAAATAAAACATCTGATACGGTTTTAAATATGCCTTTACCCATTTAAATTAAAATGAAAAAATATTAATTGTGGGTGAAATGAGAATAGGTGAAATGGGAGATGAATAGAGATGAATAGAGATGAATAGGGATGAATAGAGATGAATAGGGATGAGAGATGAAAAATAAATTTGAAATATGAAATGAAGAATTGATAATTTAAAAATGAAAATATGAATGAAATTAAAATGAAAGATAAATTTGAAATATGAATATGAAATCTGACATTATGATTTGAAGTGAAAGATAAATTTGAAATTTAAATATGAAAAATAAATTTGAAATTTAAAAATGAAGAATTGATAATTTAAAAATGAAAGATAAATTTGAAATTTAAAAATGAAGAATTGATAATTTAAAAATGAAAGATAAATTTGAAATTTAAAAATGAAGAATTGATAATTTAAATATGAAAGATAAATTTGTCAAACATTATAATTTGAAGTGAAATGAAATCTGACATTATAATTTGAAATTTAAAAATGAAGAATTGATAATTTAAAAATGAAGAATTGATAATTTAAAAATGAAAGATAAATTTGAAATTTAAAAATGAAGAATTGATAATTTAAAAATGAAAGATAAATTTGAAATTTAAAAATGAAAGATAAATTGTCAAACATTATAATTTGAAGCGAAAAATAAAATAAATTTGTCTGACATCATAATTTAAAAATGAAAGATAAATTTGAAATATGAAATGAAAGATAAATTTGAAATTTGACATTATAATTTAAAGATGAAATGAAATCTGATATTATGATTTAAAAATGAAAATATGAATGAAATTGAAATGTGAATAAATTACAAACAAAAATATTTTTAATTAAATTCAAATGAAAAAATATTCTCAAAGTAATTTTACTCAACAATTAGAACATGAAATTAATAGAATCAAACATATTATTAAAAATCCTAAATTAGTAGAAGACAAATTTGATGTTTTAATCAATTTACATGAAGGATTGGAAGATATGATTAATAATTACTTTGAATCAAGCAGTAAGAAAGTAATTGAGGAAGTAGAGGAGGACTTAAATAAATACTGTGATGTATTTAGAAAGAGATGGAGGGATGATTTGAAAAATTTGGATGGATTAAATATGAGTGTGTTAAAGTTAAGAGCATCAAGCGTCTTAGGTCCTTCGGAGTTAAGAGAAAATAAGGAAGAAATAAGAATAACAACATGGAACGATTTAAAACAAAAAAGCATTGACAAAATGAAAAATGAAGTAGAACTATTTGATGAATCTATTTATGGTGAATTGAACGAATACGCAAACTCAAAAATTAAAGAAGAGGACTTAGAAAGAAAAGAAATAAAGGAAATGATTAAAATGTATAATGAGATTAGGGAAGAGATAGAAGATGGATTGGATGAAATTGTTGATGAAGTTGAAGGAATGGAGAAGAAATGGATGAAGTTCAGAGATAGATTAGAGGATAAGGGTAAGAAATGGTTAGAAGTGATGTATGTTTGCCATTTAAATTATTTAGATTCTGTAATGAAAAAGAAGGAGTGTGCGTTGAGAGTGAATGGTGAGGAAATTAAGGGAAAGCAGAGTGAGTGGTTAAAGGGGTGGATTGAAGGGGTTGTGTAGATGATGAAGAATATGAAGAGAGGTGGGGGTGATTATAAAGAAAATAATTTTTTAATATATTTATAAAAATGATATGTATTCAACAAAAAATGATTGAAACTGAAAATATTTTAAATAAAAATGAAAATAAAGATAAATATGAAAATAAAGATAAACATGAAAATAAATTAATTGTTATACAAAATAAAATCGGAACACAAAATGAAAATTTACAAATTAATAATGAAATACAAAATGATAATTTA
>Ga0247610_10003921_pt1 | contig 16061 bp, 9 predicted proteins | sample 174DNAGHGhighgp2_FD_193483 | JGI IMG/M metagenome (GOLD analysis project Ga0247610, IMG submission 193483) | Sheep rumen microbial communities from Palmerston North, Manawatu-Wanganui, New Zealand - 1742 DNA GHGhigh gp2 | ecosystem: Host-associated > Mammals > Digestive system > Stomach > Rumen ... | reverse complement strand
AAAAAAAATTCGATTTTATTTGCAAGTTTTCAGATTTATGTCTATATTTGCACCAAAAATGCGACTCCTACTGGGGAAGCTATGAAAAATTGAGAGAAAGAAAGAAGTATCAACATTTAGTTTTTTTTATTAATTTAAATTTTTTAATCGTATGAAAAAAAGATTATTTAGTACTCTGCTTATGGGAGCTTTCTTCATAGCTTCTATGAGTATGTTTACGTCTTGTAAGGATTACGATGATGACATCAACAAGAACACTGATGCCATCGCATCCCTTACACAACAGCTCAACGATCTGAAGACCGCTCAGTCGACTCTGACTAGCGAGCTGAATGCTGCGAAGAGCAATTACGATCTGCAGATCACGAATCTGACGACCGAGATTGGCAAATTGCAGAATGCTATGCTCACTGCTCAGTCAAGTATCAGCGATCTGCAGACTGCTTCTGGTACTCATGCAACTACGGAATGGGTAGTGAATCAGAACTATGCTACTCAGAAGTGGGTTGATGAAAAGGGCTTTGCTACCGAGTTGTTTGTAACGAGCCAGGGCTATGTTACAACAACCGCTATGAACGAGGCTATCAAGGCATTGGATGAGATCTATGCAAAGAAGGCTCAGCTCGACGTCATCAACGAGGCCATCGATGGTCTGAAGACTCTGATCGCTGGCAAGGTTGACAAGGCCGAGCTGGCTGAACTCTCACAGCAGTTCACCAACCAGATCAGCACCATCAACGAGAAACTCGCTGTGCTGCCTGGTCAGATTGAGGGTGTGAAGAAGTCTGCTGACGACGCTCTCGAGGCTGCTAAGACCGCTAACAAGAACATCGACATTCAGAAGGGTATGATTGACGAGCTGACCAAGGCTCTCTCTGGTAAGTCTGATAATAGCGAGCTGAACAAGCTGGCTAACACAGTTACTTCTCTGAATGAGGTTGTGAATAACAACAAGGAGCTTCTGAAGTCTCTGCAGGATGAGATTAATGTTATTAAAGGCAACATGCCTAACACTAACGAGACGCTCGTTTCTGCTATTGCCGCTCTGCAGGGTCGTGTAACCGCTCTGGAGGGTATTGACTGGGCTAAGATGCAGTCTGATATCGCAGCTGCTACAACTGTAGGTCAGGTTCAGACTCTGATTCAGGCTTCTGAGGAACAGCTCCGTTCTGAGATTCAGAAGGCTACTGGTTTCACCTCTGAGGCTATCTCAGTTCTTAACTTCCTCGTTGAGAAGGGTCTGAGCAGCATCGTGCTGAAGCCCGCTTACTATCTCGGTGGTATCGAGGCTATCGACCTCCCCATGGTGGTTCGTCAGCCTGAGATCTTCCTGAATCCGAATGTATGCCCCAACATGAACGAGAAGGGTTACCTCTCTTCTGCTTACTTCCCCAATGGCACTCCTGGCAACAAGGACCTCAAGCAGGTTGATCCCGCCGAGGCAGCTGCTCTTGGCAAGCCCTGGGTACAGCTCTCTAAGGCTTCTGAGTGGAGTCGTGGTGACGAGTACGAGCAGTGGGTGAACCTGAAGGGTCAGGTTTCTACAACTGAGGAGGCTATTCACTGGCCCGACGGTCTGGAGAACTTCCTGCCTGCTAAGCTCGGTTCGCTCAGCGATACCTATTCTTATTGGGACAATCAGAGCGGTGTGCTCTTCAACGGCAACTTCGCTTACAACTACTTCCGTTATGTGGATATCATTCCTCTCGGACACGCTTGCTATCACATCAACCCGACATCGGCTAACCTGCAGGATCTGGAGGCTAAGTTCTACATGAACTATCCTTACATGACTCTCGCTACTCGTGACGCTATCAACGAGCCTGCGGACATGCTGTATCAGGACAAGGAGCTCACCAAGCCCGTGTTCACCAATCTGCAGAAGTACTACAATGCTGAGACTGGTATCCTGAACGTTCCGTTCCACCTGAACCTCCAGAACTACCTGAACTCTTGGGCACGTAACATCATCCAGGCCTATGACGCCCGCAATGGTGTAGGTTCTGCTGCTCACTATCTGAATCAGGAGGGCTACGGCTCTGAGATTGGCTCTGTCAACTACGGTGCTCATGACAAGGGTTCTGTTTATGCCGCTACTGGCGTGAACTTCGACAACGCTTGGGACAAGCAGGCATTCCCCGTTGACGGCTATGACACTGGCCTGAACGAGCTTTCATTCAAGATGCCGTTCGCTGCTCTTCAGATTTCTGGTAAGGTGAATGGTGAGACCCGTTCTATTACTTCTGACTATGCTGCTATCACTCCGTCGTTCATCCAGCTGCTTGCTTTGGCTGACAACGCTCCTGAGCTGAACCTCGCTCCCTCTTGGAGCACTATGGATCACAACATGGTTGAGCGTAACCACCTCTATCGTTCTGTACAGGAGGCTATCGACGGTGCTGCTACTCACCAGCTCGTTTACGATGATGAGCAGGGTATCAACCTCGACAACTTCATTGAGGCTCACGCTTATCGCTTCGGCACCATGTTCAGCCGCGACATGCCTCTGACACAGGAGCAGCTCGAGGAGCTCGGTCTCCGCTTCGAGTATGCACTCGTTGACTGGTACAGCGACAAGTACGAGGATTCTCAGAGCGCACACGCTACTCTGATCAATACCGATCGTAAGTGGACTACCCGCTATGGTAACAGCGAGGGTATCGTTCCTGAGGAAGCTAATGCATTCACTGGTAACACCATCGTTGCTAAGGTTGTTGATCCCGAGACTGGTGTTACAACAACTGAGGTTGGTGATGTTTCTTGTATCGGTCGTGAGCCTATCGTTCGTGTTATGCTCGTTAACCGTGACTACCTCGGTGAGGATCACATCCTGTTGAAGGGTTATGTGAAGTTCCGCATCGTTCGTCAGCTCGAGAAGCCCGAATTCGTTGAGTTCGCTCTGAATCCCGACAACCAGCCCGTATTCATGGGTTGCATCAGCACCACCGCTGGTACCGTATTCTCTGGCCTGGCTGCTGCTAGCTGGTCACAGATGGAGCGTTACATCCTTGACAAGGTTCATCCTTATGGCGACAAGACCGGTAAGGAGCTGAAGCTCTCTAAGGCTGAGTTCGATCAGATGTACATGCTGGAGATGAATCCTGGTTATCTGGGTGCTAAGCGTTACATCCGCATGAACGACAAGTTCTATGATGAGGCTACATATGTGAAGGAGCTTGAGGCTACCTATAAGACTGGTGGTCTGACTCTTGAGCAGGCTGTTCTGCAGAACATCGAGTTCGCAAAGGCTTACTATCGTGCATTCGCTGGTTATGTTGGCTACACTGGTTGGGTTGGTACTACCTCTGACAATCCTGGCATCACCTTCCTTGGCCTGAACGACATCCTGGCTAAGCAGCAGAACGTTCTGTTCTGGGTTCTCGGTTGCACGAACAACGCTAATGCTCACACCTATATCAACGGTTCTGTTTCTACTCCGCAGGCTGACGAGCGTTACATTGAGTACATCGCCGGTGTTGGTCCTGACGGTAAGTCTACTCAGACCATCGATACCTATGTGAAGTTCATACCTCGTAACGGTGTCAATGCTAATCCTATCTATGTACGTCTGTACATCCCCGCTGGTAAGCTCCTGTGGGCTGCTGGTGAGATGACTAACCACGATCCTGCTTACTGGTACAAGTATAATAAGGAGGATCACGTTTCTAAGGCTGATCTCGCTGCTAAGACCACGAATTCTCCTGTTGCTGAGGTTCACGTGAACACTCCGATCCAGAAGACTGGTTACACCGTTCTGAATGAGAACGACTACATCCAGGATATGTCTATCTACTTCGTACAGGGTAAGAATTGGGGTATCCAGTTCACCAACCTTGTGAAGAACAGTGGTTACAACCTGGCTATGTATCCTGGCTTCACTGGCAACGTCGAGGGTAATGCTGAGACCACCAACCTGACTCAGGATCGTGTATCGTTCTACTTCACCTATCCTAGCACTTCTAAGAAGAATGCTGAGTTCGATGCTGACTATGTAACGAACACTCAGAGATTCGACTCTCGTGCTCAGGCTGACACATTCCGCTACACCAACAACGGTCGTACACACGCTGTGAAGGTATGGCAGGTACGTGGCCACAGTGGTAAGAAGTACACTCTGACTCTTGCTAATAAGGACTTCGCTACTAACAAGATCTACACTTGGGAGATTAAGCGTAAGCTCGATACTAAGGAGGTTCGCGATTACGGTCGTGCTCTCTATGAGCAGTTTACTTCTGGTTCTGCTTCTAAACTCTGGACTGATGGTACTCATACTCCTACTGTTGAGGATGTGAAGAGTCTCTATGGATTCGTTGGTCCTGTTGAGCGTGGTAACGTCATCGTTGCTATCCGCGAGGTTGGCTACAACATTCCTAACGATGTATTCAAGAGCGGTGGCCTGAGTGGCATGGGTTACAACCCGATGACCGAGGTTATCTACACTGAGCCCGTTGAGATCTGTCAGCTGACTGATAAGGCTAACTGGGGTGCTAACCGTGAGGATCTGGTTCTGACCACAAGCACGACTGTAGCTGTTCCTAACAACAACTACTTCCGCTTCCACAACAACGCTATTGCTGAGGATATTCTGAACAACCAGAGCAAGTGCAACAACTATGCTCCTTCAGCATTCGGTCCTGAGGAGGCTATGGATTGGAGCAAGTACGATGGTGCATTCACCGCTTATGTTGAGGTTGCCTTCAACGACGTTGATGCTTGCGCTATCTGCGACGAGGGCTGCTACGAGATCTTCGACCCGAACAACACTCGCTTCTTCAACATCCGTTGCGACCGTCCTGTTTACATGACTGGTTACAAGGGTGACGACCTGAAGCAGGATGCTCTGAACAATGAGGTTTCTACTCAGCTCAGCTTCAACTTCGAGGATTGGCGTCCTTACACCATCTCTACCAACTATGCTTCTGATGGTGACAAGTACGTACTTGGCAGCTACTATGAGCTCGCTCTCGATGCTGATTACTATGGTGGTGTAACCAATGGTTACAAGAAGAATAAGGGTAATGGCGATTGGAACTGGATTAACATCCCGCAGCAGCTGCTCGATGAGATCCGTACCGATGCTGGCATTGAGGATGATGATACTCAGAACCACTCTCACGGCATCAAGACCTTCGTTGATGAGGCTAATGTTGAGTGGGAGTACAAAGAAGCTTACGATCCTTCTAAGCTCTATGATCGCATCAAGATCAATGCTCTGCCTGTTGCTTCTCGCTTCGCTACCAATGCTCACCTGCAGGGTGGTAATGGCCTGAACGCTGGTCTGTACCTCTATGCTGCTCCGAGCGCTTACACTGGTTCAAGCACTGATAAGGCTGTTGTTAATGTTGGTGGTAACAAGCTGTGGTATCGCAACACCGATGCTCACGTACGCTCGTTCAACCTCTACATCCCCTGCTACTGGAGCTATGTATTCGGTAATGGTGAACTCGCTGCAGGTAAGGTATCAAGCTTCGTGAATACCCTCGTTTCTAACAGGATCTACGGTGCTGATTACTGGAATGGTGCAACTGCTGGCTATGCTAAGTCTACTCCTGCTGCTCCTGTTTACGTTTACTTCAAGGATCGTCGTTACTACGACACCAACGAGGTTAACTATAACTTCCAGGATTGGATGGTTGTAAGAGTCATTCGCACTACGAACTCTCACTAAGCATTAGATGATCGAACGTAATTTGAGTAACATCAGATTATAGAATAATCTCAGAGGGGTGTCAACTCGTTGGCACCCCTTTTAAACAAAAAATAGCAAGTATTACGCAATGAGAAAAAGTTTATTATTCACATTTGCCGTGATTCTGCTGCTCACGATGGGCAGTTGTGGCAAGTCAACGAAGAACCAGCCTACCATGGGCGAAATGCTCGACTCTGTATCCAAGATACACATGGAGATGTCGCAGCAGGACTCCGCCGAGGTGTTCTCACTGGTCAACGAGTATCTTGACAAGCTGCGCCAGGACAAGATTGACGAGGCCGTGGGCATGATTTACTTCCTTAATAAGAAACGCGAGATTGTTAACCTCCCTGATCCTGACCTACGTAGGACAAAGGCTATGCTTACTCGCTTCAAGGGTGTAAAATATGACCTCGATCGTATAGTTTATGATCAGGAGACTGATAATATTGCAAAGTATACAGTCACCCTGTTCGAGAAGGAAACCGGGGATCCCCGTCCCAACACCATCTCATTTATGCTAAAACCCATTCGCCGTGATGGTAAGTGGTACTTAACTTATTGTGATGATGTTTCCGGTAACGGTACGAATTTGCCCAATTAATAAGTGAATAGAATAACGGTAACAAATCTTTTAAATAGAAATTGTTATGAGATCATTGAAAACGATTCTGGCAGCTGCCCTCCTTGCTGTGAGCGCATCTGCAATGGCTCAGGCCACGAAAGAGCTGCCCGATGGCACGAAGCTCGTGTTCCAGAAGCATGCTTTCCTCGATATTCAGGGTGGTCTGCAGCACACGCTCGGTGAAGCAAAGTTCAGCGACCTGCTCAGCCCGAATGTACAGCTGGGTATCGGTTATCAGTTCTCACCTGTCATTGGTGCCCGTCTTCAGGCAAACTTCTGGCAGTCTAAGGGTGGCTGGAATACTGTTTATAACGGCCTGGCCCTGAACGAGGACTATAAGTGGAACTATGTTGCTCCTGGTATCGATCTGATGATCGATCTGACCAACCTTATTGGTGGTTGGGATCCTCAGCGTTTCCTCAGTGTGAATGCTTTCCTTGGTGCTGGTGCTAACATCGGTTTTGGTAACGATGAGTTGAACGACCTCGTTGCTAGCCCTCGTTTCACCCGTTTCCAGCAGGCTGGTTACAAGGCTGAGTATCAGTGGGACGGCACTCAGGTGCTGCCCTTCGGACGTGCTGGTCTGCAGGCTGCTTTCCGTCTGAGCGATGCTATCGCCCTGACTGTTGAAGGTAATGCCAACATCCTGTCTGACAAGTACAACAGCAAGAAGGCTGACAATGCCGACTGGTATTTCAATGCACTTGTCGGTCTGAAGGTGAATCTGGGTAAGAGCTACACAACTGTGCTGCCTCCTCCCCCCGCACCCGAGCCCGAGCCTTATGTGGAGCCCGAGCCCGAGCCCGCACCTGCACCCGTTGTTGAGAAGATTGAACCGATTCGTCGTGACATCTTCTTCCTGATCAACAAGACCGACATCCGCGAGAGCGAGGCTCCGAAGGTGAAGGACATTGCTGATTACCTGGTGAAGTATCCGAAGGCTAAGGTTGTGGTCAATGGCTATGCTGATGCTGGTACTGGTAACGACAAGATCAACGACCGTCTGGCTGCCCTCCGCGCTGATGTGGTGGTGAAGGCCCTGAAGGAGCAGTATGGTATTGCCGAGAGCCGCATCACTTATGACAGCCATGGCTCTCGTGTTCAGCCGTTCGCCGAGAACGACCTGAACCGTGTCACCATCTGTGTAGCAGAATAATCTTTTTTTATACAGATTTAATCTGTGCGATAAACTGAACGGGGAGAGGTCGCGACCGTCAACAGGTCGGGTCCTTTCCCTTTACTACTTAAAGCTGAAAGATGAAAAAGATTTTAACTTTCACACTTCTCCTCTCGTTGATGGTAGGAATCACAGCTTGTGGTGACCGTAAACAGTCTGCCCCTGGTAATGTGAAGCCTACTAAAGCTGTATTTGGCGTGTTGGGATCTAATAAGTATTACTTTGAGGATCTTAAGCGTAAGGATCGTAAGGTAAAGCATACGTTCACAGTCAAGAACGTGGGCACCGATCCTTTAGTCATCAATGATGTGAAGTTGAATTGCAGCTGTCTCAAGGCAGACTATACAAAGAAGCCTATTGCGCCCAATCAGACTGGTGAGGTGACACTCACAGTCATGCTGGATAAGTTGGAGGATGGTCATTTCCGCAGGGTGGTCTATGTCTATAGTAATGATAAGGATTCGCCCTTCCCATTGGAATTGTTCGGCGATCTCTGATATCGTGAGTAGGTTTCTTATGATAGAAAGAACAATCGTTAACATCAAAAATCATTTTAATTATGAAAAAGAACATTTTAAAGAAGAGCTTGGTGTTTGCTTTCGGAGCAATCATGCTTGCGTCTTGTGGCGACAGTGACAATCCTTCGATTGACTACAACCCGCCCGCATCTCACGTTCCTACCATTCTGCAACAGAGTTGGTTTGAAATGTTAAGTGGTTATTATCATGGAAAGGAGTTCCCAACTCCCACGATGACCACTCCTGTTACAAGTGTGAATCTGAGCACTCCTATCATCGTGGATGGCGTTGCCTATGCCAATATCACGATCGTGTCTGCTTCCAAGTTCCGCCGTTTCTTCCTCGGTGTGGAAGGTGTTGAAGAATACTGGGAGGTATTCCCTTCAAGTCCTGAGGAAGCCAGTGGTGGCACACAGGCATCTATGACTTTTGATACAGAGACTGGCGAGTGGACTTACATCATCCCCGTGAAGTATGTCAGTACCACGAATACAGACTTCCCCATCATATTGTCTGCTGAGGATGCTGATTGTAACATTACGGACCTGGTTGCTGTGACTCCGACTCCTGTTCCCGGTCCTACACCTCCAGCTCCTACGCCTGGTGAGGATCCCACACCGGTTACTCCTGATCCCACACCTGAAACACCTCCCTTCCCTGGTGTAGAGGGTGCTCCTGAGGATCTGCATGTGTTCATGACCTTCGACCAGCAGAACGACCTCGACCTGTATCTGCTGCTTCCCAATGGACATGAGATTTTCTGGAAGAACCTGCGACTAAACAAAGGCGGAAAGGTGGTCTACAAGATGGACCTGGATGCTTATCACTTCTCTAATCCCACCGATCCTACAATTGAGCATATCTATGTTCCCAAGAAGTGGGTGATGGCAGGAACATATATTGTTCGTGTGAACCTCCACAAGTGGGAGTTTGCTCCTAACACGCTGACCAATTGGAAGGTCTGGGCTACTTATGACAAGAAATTCGTGAAGGATGATCTGACAGGTAAGACCTATACTTCTTCTGACCCGATAAAGGGTAAGTTTGCTGCTGATGCGACTACGCATCCTGTTCAGAAAATTGATATTCCTTCCCTTGCAGATTTGGGAGAAGAGACATTGGTCATGAAGTTTACTGTAACAGAGACTGAAGCCGGTTATCACGGCACTCCTTGGAAGTAAGGAAATAGAATGGTTAATATCTGTTTACTATGAACTAAACGATAAAGGCGGCGCATTTGCGCCGCCTTTTTGCTGCCAGTAGTAACAGGCTCCGTTACCTTAGGTAACGTTAATCATTACCTAAGGTAATAGCGTCCGTTACCTTAGGTAACGTAAAGTCAGTATTTTCGGGCGTATTTTCCGGTACTATCAGGCCATCGCAGAGGTGGATGGTGCGGTCGGTGAGTGTGGCTAACTGTTCGTCATGGGTGACAATGACAAAGGTCTGACCAAAGCGGTCACGCAGGTCGAAGAACAGCTGGTGGAGTTCCCGTTTGTTCTGAGTGTCAAGAGAACCTGACGGTTCATCAGCCAGAATAACAGCAGGATTGTTGACCAGCGCACGAGCCACGGCTACGCGCTGCTTCTCTCCACCAGATAGTTCCGCAGGCTTGTGGTGGGCACGGTCACTAAGTCCCATGAACTGCAGCAGTTCTGTAGCCCGAGTCTTAGCCTCTCGCTGTTTTGTTCCGGCAATGAAGGCAGGAATCATGATGTTCTCCAAGGCCGTAAATTCCGGCAACAGCTGATGGAACTGGAAGACAAAGCCTAAGTGGCGGTTACGGAAGTCTGAGAGTGCCTTTTGGGAAAGGGTAGTGATGTCAACGGAGTCGACACATACGGAACCGGTGTCAGGGCGGTCAAGGGTGCCGATGATTTGTAACAGGGTGGTTTTTCCGGCACCGGAAGGACCGACAATGCTGACTATTTCGCCTTTGTCGATATGGAGGTCAATGCCTTTGAGAACCTGGAGCGAGCCGAAGCTCTTGGTGATGTTTTGGAGGGTTATCATGATTTTTTTGAATGGTTGTTAGGGTGATTAGGGTTGTTAGGGTGATTAGGGTTGTTAGGGGGATTAGGGCTTATTGCGATGTAGGAGACGGAGGAGGGTGTCGTAAAGAGAGGTATCCTCGCGGTGCTGGGCCTCGGTGAACGACATTGCATCTTCCTTCGGGCCTCCATACTGGTCGGGGAAGACAATCATGAGGTTCTTGCCTGAGAAGTAACGCTGCAGTTCATCGGGCAGCCGGTCAATGGCATTCTTATAGGAAATAGTACCGCGTCGTGCGGTAACCACCACGAAGAGATGGTCGTCGGCGATGGTGGATGCCAACTTGGGCAGTTCGTTCCAATGGATCATGGGTGTGAGCGTGACGCGGATGGAGGGGTAGTGGCTCTTTATGTAGTTGTTGATGAGCACCAGTGACTCTTGCCGGCCGTGGAACTCTGTATGGCAGTCCAGATTATCCGCTAGACGACAGATCCGCTCCAGCCAGCGATGGAAGCCAGGCTCAAACTCCGCTCGTGAGGGCACCGCCACCTTGATGCGCCGCAGGGTGTTCAACGGCTGGACGAAGCGTACAAGCAGGATCTGACGGTTCAGTCCGTTATACAGGCTTTGTATGAAGTCTCCCCAGAATCGTGGACTCTTTTCCGTATGGACGTGCATTCCCATGATAATCTCAGAGCATGCAAACTCCCGGAAGGCGTGTTTGATGCCGTTGGCAATATTGGTAGCAAGGCGTACCTGGGTGCGCATCTGCATATCGGTGGCAGCTGCTTGCCTTTGCAGCTGTTCTAACAGACGCAGTCCCTGTTCACGGGCAATGGCACTATGCTCGTCATCGTAAACCACATTGAGGGCTATCAACTCACTGCTCTGGTCGCGGACCAGACGTGCCAGAGAGAGAAGGTTTGGGGCAATGTCGGGGTATTTGACGCAGAGGAGGAGACGGGATTCGGAGGAAGGGGAGGAAAGGTTGTTAGGGTTGTTAGGGTGATTAGGGTTGTTAGGGTGATTAGGGTTGTTAGGGTGAGTAGGGAGGTTGGGAGTGGAGATGATGAGCTGCTGGGCAGCATGCTCCGTCATCAAGGTGGAGATGATGCAGGTGACGAGTATCATCATGACTACGCCGTTGAGCATGTCGTCGTTGACGAGGTACTGTCCGGGAGCCACTTCTAAACGCATGCCAACCATGATCATGGCGATGGCACCCGCTGCGTGCGCTGACGTAAGACCGAACATCATGTGGGCATCAGCCTTGGACAGACGAAAGAAGAGGGCGGAGAGATAGGCAGCAACAGCCTTGCCAAAGGTTCCGAAGAAAGCAATGAGGAATACCACCCACAGCACCTGACCGCCATTGAAGAGCGTACGGACATTGATGAGCATACCCACACCGATGAGGAAATAGGGGATGAAGAGTGCATTGCCGATGAACTCTATTCGATTCATCAGGGGTGAGACGTGTGGGATATACCTATTTAATATAAGACCAGAGAAGAAAGCACCGAAAATGCCTTCCAGTCCGATGAAGTCGGTGAGCGCTGCTGAACAGAACATGATGGCCATGACAAAGATGTACTGCATGACAGCATCGCTGTAACGCCTGAGGAAGTAGCGTGAAAGCCTGGGAATAAGCAGCAGAGAGCCTGCAATGTAGACAGCGAGCTTTATGATGAAGAAGAAAGCCCCAATCAACCAGTTGGTGCCAGCCCCTTCTGTAGGATCTTCAAAGGCGGAAGGCGTCTGTGCCAAGGCAGCAATCATGACAAGAGCCAGAAAGAGGGAGATCATGGATGATCCCACGGAAAGACTCACGGAGGGATGGCGCTGCAGTCCGTATCGTCCGATGATGGGGTAGGCAATCAGGGTATTCGAGGCCATGATGCAGCCTAAGAGAAAAGAAGCCTGTGTAGAGTATCCAAGCCAGACGGTAGCCATGAGGAAAGTGAGGCCGAGTGGCACGAAGCAGGTGAGTAGTCCGAAGATGAAAAACCGGCGACTGTTACGCATCACGTTCTCCAGGTCCATCTCCAGTCCGGCGAGGAACATGATGTAATAAAGACCTACACGGCCGAACAGCTCGAATGAGCTGTCACGCTCCAGGATGTCGAAGCCATGGTGACCGACAACGATACCCGCCAGGACCATGCCAATGATATGTGGGATTCGCAGCTTACTCATGATAATAGGTGCGAACAGCACAATGAGCAGAACCACGAAGAATATCAGGGTCGGGTCGGTGATGGGGAAGTGGAGCATGGGGCTTTCTATAAGAGGGTGGTGGTGGCGACAGAGTCGGCGCAAACAGTGGAGAGTGGAGGACTACTTGTCGTAGGCGTGGAGAGGGTAGTCTGTGGTGAAGTGGAGTCCACGGCACTCTTTGCGTTCCAAAGCCCAACGGGTGATAAGATAGCCCACGTTGATCATGTTGCGCAGTTCGCAGATGTCGCGGGTGGCACGGACACGCTTGAACAGACGCTCGGTCTCCTCGTAGAGCATGTCAAGACGATCCCAGGCACGGTGCAGACGCAAGTCAGAGCGAACAATGCCTACATAGTTGGACATGATCTGGTTGACCTCCTTGACACTCTGCGTGATGAGCACTTTCTCCTCATTGGTCATGGTACCGTCGTCATTCCATTCAGGTACGCGTTCGTTCCAGTCATAGAGTTCTGCATGGGCCACGGAGTCACGGGCAGCTGCATCAGCATAGACCACAGCCTCGATGAGAGAGTTGGAGGCCAGTCGGTTACCGCCGTGCAAGCCTGTGCACGAACATTCACCCAGTGCATAGAGACGTTCTATGCTGGACTGACCGTTGAGGTCAACCTTGATGCCACCGCACATGTAGTGGGCAGCAGGGCGGACAGGAATATAGTCCTGTGTGATGTCAAGGCCGATAGACAGACACTTCTGGTAAATATTGGGGAAATGCTTTTTTGTCTCAGCAGGATCTTTGTGGGTGACATCGAGACAGACGTGGTCGAGGCCATGAATCTTCATCTCCTTGTCAATGGCACGGGCGACGATGTCGCGGGGAGCCAATGAGAGGCGCTCGTCGTATTTCTCCATGAAAGTCTGTCCGTTAGGCAGTTTCAGAATGCCACCGTAACCACGCATGGCTTCTGTGATGAGGTAGGCAGGGTGGGTCTCCTTGGGATTGTGAAGCACAGTAGGATGGAACTGCACAAACTCCATGTCGGCCACAGTGCCCTTGGCACGATAGACCATGGCGATGCCATCACCGGTGGCGATGACAGGGTTGGAGGTGGTGAGATAGACAGCTCCGGCTCCACCCGTACACATGACAGTGATCTTGGCAAGGTAGGTGTCAACTTTCCCTGATTGTCCGGCAACGTCCGGGTTGAGCACATAGGCACCGTAGCACTGGATGTTGGGCGAACGGCGTGTTACACGGACACCGAGGTGGTGCTGTGTGATGATTTCCACGGCGAAGTGGTTCTCCTTGATGTCGATTTCCGGGCAGGCGCGAACGGCCTCCACCAGTCCCCTCTGAATCTCGGCACCGGTGTCATCGGCATGGTGGAGGATGCGGAACTCCGAGTGCCCGCCTTCACGGTGAAGGTCGAAGGAACCGTCCTCCCGGCGGTCGAAATTGACACCCCAGTCCACGAGTTCCTGTATCTGTGTTGGTGCGTTGCGTACTACTTGCTCTACGGCAGCACGGTCGGAGATATAATCGCCCGCAATCATGGTGTCCTCAATGTGCTTGTCGAAGTTGTCGAGTTCGAGGTTTGTGACACTGGCCACGCCTCCTTGGGCAAACGAGGTGTTTGCCTCGTCGAGCGAGGTCTTACAGATCATACAGATGCGTGGATGGCGGGGAACACCAGGTGCGAGTGGGGGAAGTGCGCGTGCCACTTTCAGTGCGTAGCTCATACCTGCCACGCCAGCACCAATCACAAGGAAGTCGTATTTGTAAACCATATATTTTACAATGAGAGTTGAACAATGCGTGTAGAACGTTGCAAAAGTACGATTTTTTTTGTAATTTTGCAAGCGAAATGAGAAAATATATCTTTTTATTCATCATGGCAGCCCTTGTGCTGCCGATGAAAGGGCAGATAGCCGGTGAGAAAGCCCCGATAGCTGCTGCCGAAGAAAAAACGGTCAACGTAGCAGACAGCCTGTCGGTACTGATGACAGACACGTTGCCTTTTCCCCAGAATATCCGTCAGCGGTTGGATACACTTCTGACAGCGCGGATGCTGGACCGTTCGCAGGTGGGACTGATGGTCTATGACCTTACAGCCGATAGCCTGATCTATGCCTATAACCAGCGTCAGACCATGAGACCTGCCTCCACGCAGAAGCTTGTGACCGCTATCACCGCCATTGACCGTCTGGGAGGCAGCTATCAGTTGCGTACCTCTTTATATTATCAGGGCACCATCAGCAACGCTACACTTACTGGTGACCTGTATTTGGTGGGTGGAATGGACCCTGCCTTCGGACGCGACGACCTCATGGCTTTTGTGGAGAACTTGCGTGAACAGGGTATTGACACTATCCGAGGGCGTATCGTAAGCGACCGCTCGATGAAGGATGAGCTGTTGCTTGGTGAGGGTTGGTGTTGGGATGATGATAATCCTGTGTTGTCACCTTTGCTCATCGGTGGAAAGGATGAGTTGTCCATCAGACTGCTCAATGCTTTGAAGAATGATGGTGCAGTGGTGACAGATATCACTTTTGCAGAAGGGTTGTTGCCTGCCAAGGCACAGTTTATCTGTGCCCGGACGCATACCATTGACCAGATACTGACCAAGATGATGAAGGACTCCGACAATCTGTATGCAGAATCGATGTTCTACCAGGTGGCTGCCAGTAACGGCAACCATCCTGCCAAGGCCAGCCATGCGCGGCAGCAGATAGAACGGCTGATCCAGAAGGTTGGCCTGAATCCTGCTGACTACAAGATTGCCGATGGTTCAGGACTGTCACTTTATAACTACCTCTCACCGGAGTTACATGTGCGGCTGTTGCGCTATGCCTATCACGATAAGAATATTTTTGGGCATCTGTTGCCAGCCCTGCCCATAGCAGGCGTGGATGGAACCCTGAAAAACCGGATGAAAGGAACTGCTGCAGCAGGAAATGTACGGGCGAAGACCGGTACGGTAACCTGTGTATCGTGTCTGGCAGGCTATTGTGTTGCTGACAATGGCCATGACCTTTGTTTTGCAGTCATGAATAACGGGGTGATGAAGGTCAGCGACGGGCGTGCCTTTCAGGATCGCGTGTGTCGGGCACTCTGTGCACCGCAGGGACAATCGCTGAAGCAGGCCATCGCACCAGTAGTGCCTGTGGTGACACATAAGACAAAGGTTCCCAAGAAACCGCAGAAGAGTCTGAAGAGCACGAAGCGGAAGAAGAGAAGAAGATGAGCGGGTTTGCAAGAGAGCTGATAGCCTGGTTCCGAGAGAACGGCCGTGAACTGCCATGGCGACAGACACATGATCCTTATGCCATCTGGCTGAGCGAAATCATCCTCCAGCAGACACGAATACAACAGGGCTGGGCATATTGGGAGCGTTTCATGCAGCGTTGGCCCACGGTAGAAGCGCTGGCAGAGGCTACAGAGGATGAGGTGTTGCGTGAGTGGCAGGGGTTAGGCTATTACAGCCGTGCCCGTAACCTCCATACCGCTGCCCGTCAAATCGTTGCAAGTGGTGGCTTTCCCACTACGCTTGAAGGTATTCGTGCCTTGAAGGGAGTGGGTGACTATACTGCTGCTGCCATAGCTTCCATTGCCTTTGATATTCCTGCTGCCGTAGTCGATGGTAATGTGTATCGTGTGCTCAGCAGGTATTTCGGCATCAGCACGCCGATTAACAGCTCTGAAGGAAAGAAGGAATTTGCCACATTGGCGCAGAGCCTGCTCGATGAAATAGAAGAGAAAAATCATACCTCTTTCCATTTTTCATCTTCCTCCTTATATAACCAGGCCCTCATGGACTTTGGGGCCATCCAGTGCACACCGCAGTCACCTCGTTGCCTGCTTTGTCCGCTGCAGGAGTCGTGTGT
>Ga0247610_10003920_pt1 | contig 16061 bp, 2 predicted proteins | sample 174DNAGHGhighgp2_FD_193483 | JGI IMG/M metagenome (GOLD analysis project Ga0247610, IMG submission 193483) | Sheep rumen microbial communities from Palmerston North, Manawatu-Wanganui, New Zealand - 1742 DNA GHGhigh gp2 | ecosystem: Host-associated > Mammals > Digestive system > Stomach > Rumen ... | reverse complement strand
AGTGTAGGGCAGCGCGACGGGCGTCATGGTGGTGGCAGTCTGCAGATTCGAGCTCCAGTAGCTGATGTCAGTGCTGCTGCATAAGGAGCGGACGTAGAACTCATAGTTGGTGGAGCTGTTCAGGTTCTGCACCGTGAACGGGTTGGTGCTCGCCGTGACAACTGTGGCTTCCGATGCGTCGTCCGGGTCGAAGCCGGGTGCACCGTAGGCAATCTCCCAAGAAGTGGCAGAACCCATCTCCGTCCATCCTAACTCAACGCTGTTGGTGGTGACGTCCACCGCATGCAGGTTGTGAGGCTTCGGACAGGTCGGGATGAACCCCACCTCGATGTTGTCCACATATCCGGAATTGTAGCTTGAAGCGGGTCTCGGAGCCATAAGGGCGATATAGTGGCCGTTGCCTGTGTAATTGTTGAGCGGGAATTCGTAAGTGGCGTATGAACCGGTGTTGGTGATAAGGGTATCGACGGGCACAAACGTTGTCTTGTCAGCAGGATTGCTGATGACGCCAATCACCAAGGTGAAGGTATAAGTGGAGTTGTTGCGGGCGTCGAAGGAGAGCTGCAAGGTGTTCATCGGGAATGTGTTCACATCGATTTCCGGAAGGATGGCCATCTGGTCGTCGTAGGTGCCGGAAGTCGTGTAGGTGTAGAAGCGCATGGCGTTGCTGCCGGAGGCGGCGTAGCTGGTCGTGTTGTAAACAATTGGGTAGCCGGAGTAGCTGGTGCTCGTGCCTTGGTTCAAGTTGTGCCAGCATATCGGCAGATTGTTCGTGGATACGGATGTCGTGGTGGCACCGCTCACCCCGTCGAAGTTCTCTGTGTAGGGCAGCTGGCTGATGGGTTCGCATTCGGTGCTCGCGGTGAAGACAGGGGCGTAGTTGCTCACGTCTCCACCACCGCAGTTGGCCCTGATGTAGAAGTCATAGACGGTAGAGGGGTTCAAACCGCTGACGGTGAACGGGTTGGTGCTGGCCGAAACTTCGGTGCCGCTGCCAATGGCGAAGCCGACGGGACCGTATTCAATATCCCAGTTAGAGGCCGTGCCGTTCTCCGTCCATCCTAACTCGACACTGGTGCTCGTGGAGCTCACCACATGCACTTGCGTGGGCTTCGGACAGGAGGGGATGTTCTCCAGCACGACGTTATCGACGTAACCGTAGTTGTAGTTGGCGGACGGTTGCGGAGCCCGGATGGCGATGTAGGCGCCCGGGCCGCTGTATTGGCTCAACGGGATCTCGTAGTTGGTGTAGCTGGTGGACTGGGTGGTGATGGTGGAGACGACCATGAAGGTGTTGATGTCCGTCGGATCCGTCATCACACCGATTTCCAGATTGAACGGATAGCTCGTGCCCAGTGCTCTGGCGTCGAAGGTGAGCTGTAGCGTGTTGATCGGCAGTGTGTTCACATTGATGGCGGGCAGGATGACGGTCTGGTCGTCGTAGGTGTTCGTGGGAGTGTAGGTGTAGAAGCGCAGGGAGTTGCTGCCGGAAGCCGCATACGACGCACTGGTGTAGATGATCGGGTAGCCGGAGTACGAGCTGTTGGTGCCTTCGTTGTGGTAGCTCCAGCAATAGGGCAGGTTGTTGACCGACACTGAAGAGGTGGTGCTGCCGGGGTGGGAGTCGAAGTCCTCCGTGAAGGGCAGCGTGGAGATCAGGGCGCAGGCGGTGGTGCCGTAGGCCATGCTCCAGTTGCTGTACTCGCCGCCGCAGTCGCTCCGCATCCGGACCGTGTAGGCGGTGCCGGAGAGCAGGTTCGTGATGGTGTAGGGCGAGGTCGTCACCGTGCCCTCGGAAGTCCAGGTCGAGTCGTCGGCACTCACTTCCAACTCCCAGGACGACTCGCTGTTGCCGGGCGCCCAATCGACCGTCAGGGTGGTCTCCGTCGCGTCCGTGATATAGACGTTGGGGGCGATGCAGGTCACCGTCGGGTCGCAGGCGAGACCGAAGCGTATGTTGTTGCGGAAGGAGTAGGAGGAGGCTGACTCGGGGCTGTTGAAGGAGAACGCGTCGTCATCGTTGTAATACTCCAAAGTCTTCCCTGTCGCGGAATGGGTGTTGAAGGTGTTGCTGTTGCTGGTCGTGTAGTCGCCGTCGTTGTTCTTGACGACCACCACGAGGTTGCGGTTGCCGCTGTAGTTGAACGGTGTGGTGAACGGGATCGTCAGCCAGTTGTCCGTCCCGCTGTTGTTGTAGGTGACGGTGCCGCTATAGACCAGGGTCAGCGAATCGAGCGGAATCCAGTCGTTGAGGGTGGTGAGGTCCGTCTCGGCCAAGTAGATGGACTGGTTGGACTTGGTTTGGGGCGTGGAGTAGATGTATTGGAAGGCGATGGAGTTGATCTCGCCGGAAGTGTTGACTTCATTGGCGAGATAGAGCTGTTGCGTATAGGAATAGTTGTAGTAGGTGTTCAACGGGATGTGGTAGCTGCCGGAGTTGCCGTTGCCGACCTGCGTGGAGCCGCTGTAGAGGCACGGGGTCGCGAAGGTCTTCGTCACGACCGGCGCGGTGCCCTCATCGCACTCGGAGGTCACCGTCAGCGTGTAGGCGGTTTCGGGGGTGAGGCCGGTGAGCATGAGCTGGTTCCCGGCAACGGACTGGGAGGACCAGTTGTTCATGCCGGTCTCGGTGTAGGCGACGGTGTAGGCCGTGGCGCCGAAGATGGCCGGAGTCCAGGAAACCAGTGCGGAGGTGCCCGCAATTTGGCTGACCGTCACATCCGTGGGGGCGCTGCACAACGGGGTGGTGGTGAAGTGGCAGACCTGGCTCCAGGAGCTGAAGTCAACGCCCGTGCCGCAATCCGCGCGCACATACACGTCGTAGGCGGTATTGGGATTCAAGTTGGTGAGCGTGTACGGATGGGCGCTCACAGGCTCGGGCGTACCGGTGGTAATCTGCTGGCCAGAAGGCACGACCACCATCTCCCAGCTCGTCTCCTGGCCGCCGGGCATCCAGTTGATGTCTGCGCCGGAAGCCGTGATGTTGCTGGCAATCACGTTGGTGGGCTTGTCGCAAAGCGGGGTGAGGTCAACCATCAGGTCGTCCATGTAGATGGAGTAGGTGTTCGAGGTGTTCACCAACTTCAGGGCGATGAATCTGCCGCTGCCTGTGTAGTTGGTCAGCGGGACCTCGAACTCCTCGAAGACGCCCGTGGTCGTGTTGTGGACTTCCTGAACCGAGACGAAGGTGCTCACGTCGGAGGAGTCGGTCATCACACCCACCTGGATGCTGGATGAGGTGGCACTGCTGGTGGAGCGCATCTTGAAGCTGACCTGCAGGGTGTTGATGGGATAGGTGTTCACATCCATGGCGGGCAGCACGGCATAGTTGTAGGTGGAGGAGGAGCAGTAGAAGTAGAGGGAGGCGTTGCCGCTGGCGTGGTAGGTGGTGCTGACGTAGGGGTAGTTGGTGCTGCTGCTGTAGTTGTTGTGGCGCAGCCAGCAGTCGGGATAGACGGCGGTGCCGGACCCCATGTTGTCGAAGTTCTCCATGAGGGGCAGGACGGAAATCTCGCCGCAGAGCGTCTTGAAGGTGCCTTGCCACCAGATGCTGCCGTCCGTGGCGGAACAGACGGCCTTCACGAACACGTCGTAGGCGGTGCTGGCGGAGAGGCCGCTGAGGTTGAAGGAGGGGGTGCCGCTCACGATGATGGCCGACGCCGCGTCAGGGTCGCTGATGGTGCCCGCGGGGCCATAGACCAACGCCCATTCGCTCTCGTCGCCGCCCGCCGTCCAGGAAATGTCGGCGGCATCGGTGGTGATGTTCGAGGCGGCGAGGCTCTCCACGTGGGCACACGTCGGGATGACATCGATGGTGATGTCGTCCACGTACATATAGTTCGAGATGTCCTGTGGGATGCGGAAGGCGATGTAGCGGCCGCTGCCCGTGTAGCTGTCGGTGTTCACCTCACGGAGTTGCCAGGTGTTGATGGTGTCCGGCGTGATGTTCTGGCCCACCTGCACGAAAGTGCCGGGGTCGTTGGGGTCGGTCATCACACCCACCTGGATGTAGTAGTTGGCCGAGGCCTTGCGCACCCAGAAACGGACCTGCAGGTCGGACATGTTGACGCTCTCGTCAAACTTGGGCGACGCCAAGTAGGAATAGTAGGAGCCGGAACCGTAGAAGTAGGCGGAGTAGTTGCCGTCGTGGTGCTGGGTGGAGGAAGTGTACGGATAATGCGAGGAGGTGTAGTTGGAACCGGTGGTCCAGCAGTCAACCATGTTGCCGGAGCCGCTGCCCGGGGCGCTTTCAAAGTCCTCGGTGTAGGGGATGCCGACGGCGGCGCACTTCGTGCGTGCCGAAACCATCATCCAGTTGCTGGATTCGCCACCGCCGCAAAGGCTCCTGATGCGGATGAAATAGTCGGTGTTGGGGGCTAAGTTGCTGACCGTGTAGTTGGGGGTGGTGGCGGTGCCTTCCGCCGTCCACGTCATGTTGTCGGTGCTGCTTTCCACTTCCCAGGAACCCTCCGTGTTGCCGGGTGCCCAAGCCACGGTGACGCTGTTGTCGGTGGTCCCCGTCACGTAGGGGTTGGGGGCGATGCAGGTGACAGTGTTGTCGCAAGCGTTGAAGAACTTCACGTTGCTGCGGTTGGAACTTGTGCTGGTGTTCGGACTGTCCGAAGTGGGGTTGCTGGGGCTCGGGTTGTCGCTGTCGCTGTAGTAGTAAACGGTGCGTACGGCACCGGCGTTGTGCGCCAGGAAAGTGTAAGAGCTGCCGTCGTATGCGCCGGAGTTGTCGTCCACCACAAGCACTAAGTTGTCCGAGCCATTGTATTGGAACGGGGTGCTGAGCACGAAGGTGTTCCAACCCTGGGAGCAGTTCAGGTTGCCGCTATAGACTTGCTGGAGCCCCGCGTTGGAAATGTAGTTGGACGAGCTGGAGAAGGTGGACTGGGTGGTGTGGCCCAGGTAGATGGTCACATTGGTCTTATCCGTCGAGGCGGTGGAGTATCCGTACTCGAACGCGATGCTGTCGATGGTCTGGGGACCGCCCATCTCCGAGGCGAGGAAGATCTGTTGCGAATAGGTGTAGTTGTAGTAGTTGTTCACCGGGATGTAGTAGGTGGAGATGTCACCGTCGGTGAAGGGGTCGCCGCCTGCCAGACAGTGGGTGGAGAAGCTGGCGAAGACGCTGTCCGCATCGCCGGCGTCACATTCGCTGAGCACGAACACGTCGTAGTCGGTGCTCGGGTTGAGGCCGGAGAGCATGAGGCTGTTGCCCGTCACCGACTGTGTGGTCCAGTTGTCCTGGCCGGCTTCGGAGTAGCCCACGGTATAGCCGGTGGCGCCGTACAGGGCGGAATTCCAGGTCACCATGGCGGAGGTTCCCATCACTTGCGACACGTTCACGTTCAGCGGGGAGGTGCAGAGCGGTTTGGTGGTGAAGGAGACCCGGAAGGTCCAGGCGCTGTAGTCGCCGCCGCAGTTGGCGCGCACATAGACGTCGTACTGCGTGTCGTCGGAAAGGCCGGTCAGCGTGTAGGGATAGTAGGAGACGGCCTCCGGGGTGCCGCTGCTCACGTCGGCGTCGTGGGGCACTGCGGTGATTTCCCATGCCGACTCGCTGCCGACGGGCGTCCAGTCCACGTCGCAGCCTTCCGTCGTGACATTGCTCAGGGTCACTGCGTCAGGTTTCTGGCACGAGGGGATCAGGTCGATGGTGAGGTTGTCGATGTAGGCGTATGCGCCGGCGGTGGTGTTCCGGTTCATGAAGGCGATGAGGTGGCCGTTGCCGGTGTAGTTGCTGAAGTTGACCGTGCGGTTCACCCATGCCGAGGCGGTGCTGCCCGGCATGATCGTGTCCACCGGCACGAAGGTGCTGGCGTCTGTGAAGTCGGTCATCACGCCCACTATCAGCCGGTCGCTGGAGGAGTTGGCGCGGTACATGAAGTCCGCCTGCAAGGTGCTGATGTCGATGGAGGCGTCAAAGGCGGGGGAGATGGCGATGTTGTAGGTGGTGGAGGTCGCATAGAAGTAGAGGGAACCTGTTCCGTCGTAGTGGGTGCTGCTCACGTACGGACGGTTGTAGCTGGTGTAGGTGTTGATCTTTTCCCAGCAGTCGGGATAGGCGTTCTCGCCGGTGCCGTAGGTGTCGAAGCCGTTCATGTAGGGTAGGGTGGCGATTTCCGAACAGGCTGTCGTGAAGGTGGTGGCACGCCAGATGCTGGTGTCGCCGGCACCGCAGTAGTTGGCCACGCGCACGTCGTAGGTGGTCATGGGCGTGAGTGCGCCCGAGAAATCAAAGGTGGTGTCCGTCAAGGTTGTCGTCGTCACATTGCCGCCGTCCCAGGTCTGGTCGGCCGTCTTGTATTGCAGAAGGTAGGTGCCGCCGTCCTCCGGGGTGTGCCAGGTGAGCGTGGCGCCGGTGGAGGTGATGTTGGAGACCGTCACGCTGCCGACATGGTGGCAGGTGATGGCGCCGGCGCTGATTCCGAGCTTGATGTGGTTCTTCTCGCTCATGACCGTGCCGGAGTAACTGCCGGGTGACAGTGGGTTGTAGTTGGTCCCGTCGCTATAGACGCGCAAGGCCATGCTGGAGGCGCTGAACGCGTAGCAGGACATGCCGCTGGAGTAGGATCCCGTGTTGTCGTCCATGATGAGGGCGAGGTTGCTGGAACCGTCGTAGAAGAACGGCACATCCAAGTCGATGGTCGTCCAGGCACCGGCGGCCATGGTGACATTGCCGGTGAACACCTGGTCGTTGGCCGTGACCGTGATCCAGTCGGTGGACCCCGTGAACGATCCCTTGGTCGTGTTGACCAAGTACATCGTGTAGTTACGGGTCTTCTCGGAGCCGTTGTTGTAGAAAGCGACACTGGTGATGGTGCCGGCCATGCCGATTTCATTCGCAGTGTAGAGCTGCTGTGTCAGGCTATAGTTGTAAAAGGAATAGCTGGGCAGATAGCTGTTCCCGGTCGTCCCGCCCGTGGACGGAATCTCCACAATGGTCTGCGCCGACATCTGCCAGGTACCCAGCCCCAGCAGGATGGTCAGCATAAAAAATAAAACTTTCTTCATAACGCTATAAATTTTGTGAATAATTTCCTTGTAAGGTTCGGGAGTGCGGGTGTCTGATACATAGAAATCGAAAGCCAACGTCATGCAACAAAATCGACATCAAAATTAAACAATACATTATTTTTATGGACGGATTTTTTATCAACAATGAAAGAATGCTTGTAATATGCTTTTGATGAAGTGTTTAGGTGTGTTAAGACGCGGAGTTGTCAACAAGACAGAAGGGAGGCGCGTCGCTTCCGACCAGGCCGATTTCGCAGAATACGGGCCGTTTTTCCGCAGAATCGAAAGGAATCCCGCACACCTGATGGCCTGCCACTTGGGCTGTCGGTTATAAAAAAACGGGCACCGGAAAATACCGATACCCGTTGGTTATACGCGCAGATACTTGTGATACGCGGAGATTATTTCTTCACGAACGTCTTTGTTACGGCGCCCGCCTCGGTGGTCACGCGCACGAAATACATGCCGTTGGCGAGGGAGGAGACGTTGATGCGGGTCGGGTTGTCGATGACGTTGACCGTGTTGACCAACTTGCCATAGACATCGTAAACCTCCATCATCTTGACGTTCAGGTCGCCGTCGATGCGGATGTCCACATACTCTTTCGCCGGATTCGGGAACAACGTCACGCTGTTCTCCAACCAATTCGTGATGCCGGTGGTGGTCACGTTGATGGCGGAGGACCAGTCGCTGAGGTTGCCGTCGCCGCAGTTGGCTTGCACCTGGATTTGATAGGTGGTGCCGCTAGTCAGTCCGGTGATGGTGTAGCTGTTGGTCGTGGAGGAGGCCGTGCTCAGCTGTCCGCCCGTCGGACGGTACTGGATGTTCCAGCTGCTCACGCCGGCATGGTTGTCCCAAGTGATGGAGACAGACTCGCCCTGCACGTCCGTGGCGGTGAGGCCGGTGGGCACATCGCAAGGTTCCACACCCTGTTCGAGGGTCGTGAAGGTCATCTCGTTGCCATAGACGGTCTGTCCGTTGAAGGTGATGAAGGCGCGGAAGGTGTAGCCCGTGCTGGGTGTCAGGCCGGTGAGGTTGTAGCTCAGGCCGCTGCCGGTGGCGTTCACCGTCTGGTAGGTGCCGCCCGTGGTGGTCTTCCACTCAAAGCCCTTGGCGGAAATCGTCACGTTGTCGGGGTTGGTGATGGTGCCGTTCAGGGTGGCGGAGGTCTGCTCGACAGCCGTGGCGGCCGTGGTGGCCACCGTCGGGTCGGTCTGCACCGGGCCGGAACCGGCCAGGGTAACGTTGATGTTGTCGAGGCTCAGGTAGTAGTTGTTGTATTGGCCGCCCGTGTATTTGAACACGATGCGGGCGTTGTTGGCCGTGGCAGGAACCGTGGCGAACTCCACCGTGTCGGTCGTCAGCGTAGTGGTCTGCGGGAACGTATCGACTTCCACGAAGCTGTTGGCGTCGGCCGGATCGGTCATGTAACCCACAGACAGCGTGCCGTTGCTGGTGCTGACGCCTTCATTACGGTAGGTGAAAGTGAGCACCTGCGACTGGAGGTTGTCGGTGAACTCGGGCAGGACGGCATACAGCGGGGTGCTGGCGCTGGAACGGAAGAAGAGGCAGTTGCCGGAAACCGCGTAGCCGCTGTTCGTGGTCAGGAAGGCCATCGGGTATTCATCGCTGTTCGTGCTTCTGTTCAGGAAGCTCCAGCAAGACGGCAAAATGTCGTTCGGATAGTCGCTCGGATAGGAGGAAGAGGAGGAGTTGGCCACATAGCCGTCGAAGTTCTCGCTGTAAGGAAGCGCCAAGGCTCCGCCGCACGGGGTGGCGGCGCCGACAGCCGGGCTCCAGGAGCTGTGGTCGGTGGCGTCGCAGACGGCGCGGACGTAGAACTGATAGGCGGTGGCGTCAGTCAGGTTCTGCACCTCATACGGATGCGTGGCGGCCGTGACCACGGTCGCGGTGGCGGGGTCCACACTACCTTCGCCGTAAGCGATTTCCCAGGTCCCCTCGCTGCCGCCGGGCGTCCAATCCAGCGTGACGGATGTGGCCGTGATGGCCGTGACGTTCACATTGGTGACGGCGGGACAGGTCGGAGGCGTGACGAAGTTGATCGGGTTCGACCATGCGGAATTGCTTCCGTCGGCACAGGCGGTCCGGACGTATGCCGTGTAGGCGGTCTCCTGGGTCAGCGTGGAGACGGTGAACGTGGTAGTTGAGGTCAGGCCGCTGATGGCGGCGATGTCGGCCGTCTCGCCGTTGGTGCAGATGGCGTATTCCCAGGCACCGTCAGTCGGCATGGCCGGGCTGAACGTGAAGTCCGCGCTGAACGGTTGGACGTTATCTACTGCCAAATCGTAAGGTCTGCCGCAAGTGGAAACGGTGATGACGATGGAGTCAACGACAGCGGCAGGGCTCGTGCCCACGGAGCTGTCGTTGTGCCACAAGAGATACAGACGCTTCGTGCTGTTGGCGTAACTGCCGTTGAACACGGCGGTGAAGTGCTGCCAGTTGCTCTGCTGGTTGAGCTTCTCGGCGAGCTGGACGGCTCCGGAGGGAGCGTCCGTGCTGCCGGCGGTGACATCGGACGGTGAGCCGATGAAGACGCGCAGGTAGTCGCAGCAGGATTCGCCAGTGCCTTTCCATTTGATGTCTAACTCGAACTCAGCGCCATCGCCGAACGCGAAGTCGCGGTAAGCCCACACGTTGGAGGTTGAGCCGGTGCTGTAGGTCTCGGAAGTACCGTCGTTAGAGATGAACAGTACGCTGTCGCTCTCGCCGCTCGGTTGTCCGATATACCATTTGTTCGTCTGCGTGCCGTTGACGATGGTCCAGGCGGCATTCTCCTCGCCGTCGTCGAAGGCGTGGGTGTAGGGCACCTGGGCGGGCTCGCTGTTCAGCAGGGAGAAGGAGATGACGCTCCAGTCGCTGTAGCCGTCGCCGCTGGAGCAGACTGTACGCACCATGGCGGTGTAGGAGATACCGCTCTCCAATGCGGAGGGAAGGTAGCTGTTGGTGGTCACGGTGACGGCCTGGGTGTAGTCGGGTGTCTGGTTGGAGGGATACACATACACCTCGTAGGTGCTTTCGCCGGGTACATCCGTCCAGTGGAGCTCGGCGTCCGTGGTGGTGACATTGGCCGTCAGGTTGGCGGGCTCATTACAGCTCGGAATTGTCGAGACGCTGACATTGTCCAACCAGTAATACCAGCTGCTGGAATTGGAGTTCTGGCGGAAGGCGATGTAAAGGTTGCCGCCGGAGAGCGCCGTGGAGTCGAAATTGACCGCATATTGGGTCCACTCGGTGTTGGCGGGTTGGATGATGCGCACCGACTCGAACGTGGTCACATCCGCCGGGTCGCTCATCACGCCCACTTCGAAGGTGCCGGAGTAGGTGGTACTCTCCGCTCTCAGCATGAACTTCGCGCGCAGGGTGTGGATGTCGGCGTCGAACGCCGGGGTCACGGCCGTGGTGGGCGTGGTGGTCAACGACATGAAGTAGAGACTGTTGGGGGAGGAGGCGGCGGAATAGCTGGAGGTGATGTACGGCGTACTATTGTAGGTGATCGGGAACGACCAGCATATCGGTCTGGTGGAAGAGGAGGCGGTGTAATTGTCGAAGTTCTCCGTGTAAGGAAGGTTGGTGACAGCACCGCATTCCGTGACGAAAGAAAGGGTGATGAAGGGGCTGGTGCTCACACCGTCCTCGCAGTTGGCGGCCACGCGCACCGTGTAGCTGGTGCTGGGCAAAAGGTTCGTCAACTCGTAGGGAGAGGTGGCGGAGGTGACTTCCGTCCAGTCGGCCTCGTTGTCGGCTTTGTAGGCGACAAGCGAGCTGGCGGCATCCGTGCTCCACGAAATCGTGGCCGTGGTGGTGGTGACGCTGTCGAGTGCCAGAGCAGTCGGGGAGTCGCAGTAGATGGCGTTAATGCTGATGTTATCGACAGCGGCGGGCGGCATGGTGCCGGAAGAGCCGTCGTTGCGCCACAGGAAGTAGATGCGTTGGACTGTGGTCTCGGCAAAGCCGGGCAATGTGGTGGTGTAGGTCTGGTAATTATCCTTCAGGTTGAAGTAGTGAGGGTAGGAGGAGTTAGCGGTGGTCTGCAGGGCGATGGTGCCGGCAGGGTTGGCGAGGTTGCCGCTTGTCAAAGAAGAGGGAACGCCGGCCGTCACTATGGCGGGTGCGCCCACATACACATTCATGAAGTCGTAGCCGCCTTCGCCGTAGCAGCGCCAGTCGAAAGAGAGAATGTAGCCGCCCGGGTTGGCCGGGAACTCGATGTCACGGTAAGCCCACACGGTGCTGGGGCTGCCGGTGTTGTAGCTACTCGTGGCGCCGTTGTCGGCAGAGATATACAGGGCGTGGGTGCCGCCGTTGTTGGTGGCGGTGCCCACATGCCACTGGTGCGGCTGGTTGCCGTTGACATAGGCGAAGGCCGAAGCCACCTCTGCATCCTCGAAGTCGCAGAAGTAAGGCAGCGTGCCAGGCACCTGCATGGTCATGAACATCGTGTTCATCCAGAAGCTGGTCTCGCTGCCGCAGTTGGCGCGGACATAGACCGTGTAAGGCGTGTTCTGGATCAAGTCGTTGGCCGTGTATTCGGGGGTGCCGTTCACCGTGGTGAAGGTCACCGTGTCCATGTCAACCGCGTCCGTGCCGGGCACGAAGGCGATGTCCCAGGCACTCTCGTTGCCGCCCGGCACCCACGTGGCTGTGGCGCCGGAGGAGGTCACATTGATGACCTGGAGGCTATCGACATGCTCGCAGGAGGGGATGACGTCGATGGCGATGTCGTCAATGTACATGAAGCTGCTGTAGCTCTGCGGGACGCGGAAGGCGACATGGTGGCCGTTGCCGCTGTACTGGTCGAGGTTCACCGTCTTGAGCTGCCAGGTGCCGGTGGCGTCGGGGGTGATGTCGCCGCCCACCTGCTCGAAGGTGCTGTAGTCGTTCGGGTCGCTCATCACACCCACCTGGATGTAGTAGGGCGTGGAGGTCTTGTAGGCCCAGAAGCGCACCTGCAGGCCGTTCACCGGGATGCTGGCGTCAAACTCGGGAGAAGCTAAGTAGGAATAGTAAGCGCTGGTGCCGTAGAAATAGACGGAATAGCCGCCAGAGTTGTGTTGGGAGCTGGAAAGGGAGGGGTACGAAGAGCTGTAGTTGGAGCCGGTGCTCCAGCAGTAAATTCGGTTGTCTGAGCCGGTGTTCTCCACATCGTCGAAGCTCTCCGTGAGCGGAAGGATGTTCACCACGGAGCAGATCGTTCTGGTAGCGGCCATGCTCCACGCGCTGGTCTCGCTGCCGCCGCACAGGGCGCGCACGCGGACGCGGACATCCGTGTTGTCGGGCAGACCGGTGAGGGTGTGCGGGTTCGAGACCGTGCCCTCGGAAACCCAGACGGAGTCGGTGGTGTACTCCAGCTCCCAGGAGGTCTCCGTGTTGCCGGGCGTCCAGGCCGCCGTCACGCTGTTGTCCGTGACGGATGCAATATACACATTCGGGGCGGCACAGGTGCTGGTGCTGTCGCAAGGCACACCGAAAATCACATTGTTGCGGTTAGCGGTGGTGTAGATGTTTGAAGGAGCGCTGGAGGTGCTGAACGGGGCGGAGTCCGTGTAATAATAGGTGGTCAGCACCGAGTTGGCGGCATGGCAGTTGAAAGAGTTGGACGTGGACCAGGAACCGGTGCCGTCCACTACAATGAGGGCGAGATTGTCGGTGCCGTTGTAGGCAAACGGCGTGCTGAAGGTGAACGTGTTCCATCCTGTCGTCAGGGTCACGCTGCCGCTGAACACCTGCTGGGCGTTGCTGGCGTCTAACCAGGAAGAGCCGGAGGTGGCGGAGGTGTGCATCAGGTAAATGCTGAGGTTACGGGTCGGCGTGGGGACGTTGTAGGCGTCAAAGGCGACGGAGGTGAGGTTGGAGGGACCGTTCATCTCCGAGGCGAGGAAGATTTGCTGGGTGTAGCTGTAGTTGTAGTTGGAATACGACGGGATATAGGAAGAGGTGGTGGTCCCGTTGCCAATTTCCAGGTCGCCGCCCACTAAGCAGATGCGGGTGTGGAAGGAGGCGAACACGCTGTCGGAGTTGCCTTCCGTGCAGTTCGAGGCCACAAACACGTCGTATGCCGTGTTGAGGTTGAGGCCGGAGAGCATGCACTGCGTGGCGCCGGTCACCGTCTGGGTGGTCCAGTTGTTGAGGCTGTCTTGTGAGTAGCCCACGGTATAGCTGTTGGCGCCGAAGAGGGCGTCGTCCCAGGTCACCAAGGCGGAGTTCGTCGTCACCTGGCTCACACTCACGTTCAGCGGTGCGGAACAGGCCGGGTTCGTCTTGAACGTGCGCTTGATGGACCACTCGCTGTATTCGCCGGAGCCGCAGTCGCTGCGGACATAGACATCGTAGGTCGTGTTGTCCTGCAAGCCCGTGAGGGTGAACGGGTGCGTGGAGGCCGGAACGGGCGTGCCCGTGTTCACGTCGGCGTTGGCGGCCACGGCCACCACTTCCCAAGCACTCTCGTTGCCGTTGGTGGTCCAGTCGATGTCGGCACCCTCGGACGTGTAGTTGGTGATGGAGAGGTCGGACGGTGCCTGGCAGTTGGAGATGACATCCACCTCCACGTTGTCCACGTAGGCGTAGGCGTTGTTGCCGGTGTGCTCGTTGCGGATGGCGATGTAGCTGCCCGTGCCCGCATAGTTGGCGAGTGAAACGACCCTGCGCTCCCAGGCTGCCGGGTCGCTGAATCGCGGATAGACGGTATCGACCGGGGTGAACGTGGCGGCATCGGTGATGTTGTCCATCACACCGATGACGAGCCGGTCGTTGTTGGAGTTGGCGCGATACACAAAGGAGAGTTGTAGCGTGTTGATGGAAATCGAGGGGTCGATAGAAGGCAGTATGGCAATCTGGTAGGTGCTGGCCGTGCCCGTGTAGAAGTAGAGGCTTCCGCTGCCTGCATAGTTGGTGGAGGATACGTAGGGGCAGTTGTTGCTCGTGGCTGTGCTGAGTTTGGCCCAGCAGGTGGGATAGCTGGTGGAGCCGGTGCCGTAGGTGTCGAAGTTCTCGGTGTAAGGAAGCTGGTCGATCGGGGCGCACTCCGTGGTGAAGGTGGCGCTTCGCCAAGTACTGGTGTCGGTGCCGTTACAGAGGTTGGCCACACGCACGTTGTAGGTGGTGATGGGGGTGAGGTTGTTCAACTGGTAGGTGGTGTCGGTAGGATAGACCGTCATCACGCCGCTGTCGTCCCAGCTGAGGTCAGAGGTCTTGTATTGCAGGATGTAGCTGCCGCCGTCCTCCGGGAGTCCCCAGGAAATCGTGGCGGCGTTGGAGGTGATGTTGGAAGTCGTCACAGCGTTGACATTGTGGCAATTGACAACCCCCGGCTGGTAGGAGAAAGTTGTCTTGGGAAGGAAATTCCTCTGCGAACCGCTAATGCTGGACAAGCTGCTGTAGCTGTATCCCTGAAAGGAGGCGCCGGAGACGTTTTCGCCATTCCAAGAGCAGGTCACATAGCTGCCTATCACGGTGTTGTATATCCCGACGAGCAGGTTGCCGCCCTGGTAGGCGTAAGGGGTGGTGAACGTGATGTTCATCTCGCCATTGGCAGCGATGCTCAAGGATCCGGTATAGACGGTGGTGGCACTGTTCGGATCGGTGAAGGTGTTGACGGTGGTTTCTTGCACTTCGGTCATGAAGACCTGGAAGTTGGCGATACCCCACGATACACTCGGCGTGGAGGAGTAGAACTTCATGCCGGTGATCTGGCCGCCGATCATGTCGTAGAGTTCCTCGGCAGGCATGACAAACTCGGCCTTCAGATAGGCGTCCGCATAGAAGCCGTACACGGGAACATAGCCGTTCGTGGCCGTCCCGTCGTGCACGGTCAGCGTTTCCTGCGCCGACGCCTGCCAGGAGCCGAGCCCCAACAGAATCGTCAGCAGAATCAGTAAATACTTTTTCATAATAATGGGTTTAATTTGAATATAATGTGAATGAATTTATCCTGTCTTTACTGCTATTTTTACGGCTGTTTTTTTAAGAATTTCCTATTTCAAAAAATCAAGCCCCAAAAATAGGTAATATTTGAAATATTATCGTTTATTTTTTTTCAACAATGTAGTGTTCCTTAAAATAGTTGTAAATCAAAATTTTAGGATATATGCGAAAGAAGTTATCAACATCTCAATGTGGTAAAAAAGGCTGAAGGATTCGGTGGCAAATGGGGGTTGCAAGCGCGGGGTTCGCAGGCCGTCAGTGTGTATCCCTTCGCGGCCGGCCATTCCTACCGATTCTGGCTGACCTGACGGCCTGCCGGTGCAAGCGGGTAAAGAAGAGCTTGCGAAACGAGAATTCCTAATTCCTAATTCCTAATCCCACTTTGTAATCCCCCACCGTCATCGTCTCCCGCTCGAACGCCACGCCGACCTTCACGACCTGGCGGCCTTCGGTCTCGTAGGGCAGGGCATAGTTCTTGCTGTTGATCTGGTCCAAGGCCTCCTGCGCGGTGCCGTTCGCCTTGAGTTCGAGGACGTAGGTGGTGTCGGGCATCTCCACCACGACGTCGGTGCGGCCGCCCGCGCACTTGACTTGCGTTCGTACATAGACATTCAGCATCGAGAAGATCTCAGGTACAGCGACCATTCGTAGAACCCTTCGTAGTTCTTCACCTCCTCCAGCTTCTTCTGGAAGCCCTCCACGTAGGGCAGTCCGGCGAAGTAGGCCTTCATCTCCTTCATGGCGAGGTCGATGTCGCGCTTTCTCAGGGCGCGCCAGAACTTCAGGGCGAAGCCATCCTGCACGTAGCTTCCGTCCAGCCCGACGTAGGTGGGGATCAGCCCGTCGATGAATCCCGTGCGGACCTCGTTGTTCGGGATGGACAGGATATAGGAGTTGGACTCCCGGTCGTACTCCTTGATGGTGAGGTAGCCGGTTTGGTAGAGCAGCGGCAGGGCGGTGTTCATGGCCTCCGGGGGGCGGTCGAAGGCGGTCGCCGAGGCTTCGATGCGCTCCAGCGTGGTGATGTCGGTGCGGAAATGCTGCATCTGGCGGATGAGGAAGGTGGGCGTGCCGCTCTCGAACCAGTAGTTGGCGAT
>Ga0247610_10003919_pt1 | contig 16065 bp, 31 predicted proteins | sample 174DNAGHGhighgp2_FD_193483 | JGI IMG/M metagenome (GOLD analysis project Ga0247610, IMG submission 193483) | Sheep rumen microbial communities from Palmerston North, Manawatu-Wanganui, New Zealand - 1742 DNA GHGhigh gp2 | ecosystem: Host-associated > Mammals > Digestive system > Stomach > Rumen... | reverse complement strand
TTTTAATTTATATAATGGATGTAAGTTATATGGCAATGGCGCGACATTAAAACGGCCAAACTTAAAAGAACCGCCGTATAATTATACAGATAATTAGATAAGAAGATTACGTATGTTTCCCATGAGCGGTTTAGGTGAAAATGTAAATGATTTATAGATTGAATTTAAAGATTTAACTATTGATTTTAATGCATTTGAAATGTGGGAATATACTGGTACGAGTGCTGATTATAAATATGAATAGGGTATTGGTATGTATTGTGGTGGTTCTGTAGCGCATCACAGAAAAATTTTAATTGATAATTGTGTCTTTTTAAATAACTATGCTAGTAATATTACTGTTGCTAATTATGTAGACATTATAATAACAAATAGTAAAAGTTTAAATTGCTTTAAAGGGATATGTACAATAGTTGGAAGCGGAATAAATGTATAGATATCTAATTGCTATTGTAACAGTGATTATGATTTTAATGCATTTTGGTATGAACCAAATGATTCTGCTGATTTAAAAGATAAAGATGGTATATCGCATAGCAATCCTATTGATAATTACTCTACAGTTAATATTGATAATTGCATATTTTATGGTAAAATTACTGGTTTAACCAACACTTGGGGTCGCTCAAGTATAAGTAATACTTTTATTAAAACTGGGGGTATAGTTTTTGCTCCACGAAAATAGCACATATGGGAATTAAATTAGGTTACTTTTTTAAATGCAAATACAGAAAATGATACTTATATAAATTTTAGAGGTTTTGGGAAGGTTATTGTTAATAATTGCGTTTTTAGTAGTGATTTTTTAATAGACGAAGAAAGAAAAATTGATTTAAATTCTTATAAAAAGGGGATTCAGTTTGGGGTCACAATTAATAGTATAGAATAGACTGTAATTGTACTTTTTAATAATTGTATTTTTTAGTAGTTTTCATATGCTTTTCTTTTTGAAACTTCATATACTAAAGCTAAATAGACAATTGTATTTAATAATTGCTTATTTAAAGAAATAACTAAGTAGCTTTTTGGTAGGTATCCTGGTTATAGTGCTGCCTATTTTGGAAGTTGTACTTTTAATGGTTGTGTTTTTGATGTAGAAGTGCCGATATTTGATATAAAGCCTTCTCATCCTTAGAAGATTATTTTTAATGGAAATGATTTTATTAATTTAAATAGTGGTAGTTTTGTTGGGATTGGAAATAATTTATTAATTTTAAAAGATGAAATTTGGTCAGTTCCGATTGAAATCGGGGATGGATACCATTGCATAGGAAAACGCACTACATTAATGGAAGAACCTCCAACATCTTCTTTTGTGGGCAGAGAGGGTGTCGATTTTGTAGAATTAACTGTTCCGCCATATTCAAAATATTAGTATATGGATGGTACTTGGGTTGAAATATAAATGATAAAACTACGAGAAATCTTTTAAATTTGACTTTCTAAATAAAATGTGATATAATATAATAGAAAGGAGAAAAAGGATTGTGAAACAACTTGAAATAGATTTTAAACAGATGTTAGATGCGATTGATGTTATATGTAGATTTTGCACTGCTACAAATTCAGTTAGATGCTTAAACTGCGGCGCCAACCTTACGATAAAGGAAAATTGGGATAAACTTACACCAGAGCAAAAAGCTCGTTGCGAATGTCCATGGAATGGAATTGAGAGCGAGAATGATACTAGAACTTTTGAATTTGGAGAAGATTAAATGTTTAAAGTAAAGAGAATAAAGACAGATGAAATTGTACAGGTATTAAGTGTATATTGTGATGAATATGGAAAAAGTTGGTTTTTAATCTGGGATCAAGATGGATGGCGTTGGCGCGCGGCTGATGATTTTTGCCCGCCCAATTATACAAAAAAATAGAGCAAGTAAAGGCTAATTTTACTTTTATTTTGAAGTAATATTAATTTTATATTAGAGCATGGGTAAACCGCGGCGTAAGCCATTCTTCGCTCGTACATTTACTGTGGTATACCTATGCGTATACTACTTTTTTATGGAGGTAATTAATATGAATGAGCCTTATGTTTTGGCTTAGTCTTTTAATCGTGCTAATATCCAAGATAGATTATGGTATGTGATGGATAGCGGCGATTTGGATGTTTTAAAAGCAAGTGAAAAGGTTATGTTTGGTGATAAGGTTTATATAATTAAAACAAAAGGTGCTGCTATTATGGGTAACGATGGCGAGTTTTACGAGATGTGAGGTAAACTGCCATGGATATGACAACATATTTATTAATGAGAGATAGATGGGGAAGTGGCAGTACTACCGTAAATTTATAGGATAAAAGTGTTACTCCATCTGATGTTGTGTAGTATATAAGCGCTGATAGTGGGTATGATGGGCTTAGTACGGTAACAATGGAAGCGATTCCAAGTGAGTATATTATTCCGTCTGGGACTATTAGTATTTCTGCGAATGGGAGTTATAATGTAGAAGCTTTTGCCAGCGCTGAAGTTTCAATAAGTGGTGGTGCTCGGACTTTGCAAAAGTTGGCTGAGTATATGGTCACAGAAAACGTATCGCAAATTGACATAACTGTAACCGATCAGATGCGGAGCTGCGAAGTGCTTTATATGGAATTTTCCAATCTAAACCACACAGAGGATTGGGTTTATCCAACAATCAATAATGCGATAGTTGGCGCGAGCGGGAATTCGTATACTCCAAAAGGAACGGTTAATAATGCCTTTTTTGCTATTTCGCCCATTTATAAAGCTCCTGATTACAGCCCGTGGGTTGTTATGATGGGAGGAAGTGGGATTACCCATGTAGGCGCAATGCAGATAACGGATCTAACGTCCATCAACATCAAGTTATATAACTCCGCTTCCGTCTTTCAAAGCGGGACTGTGAGAATTTGGGGGTATGTTGTATGAAAATTATGATTGACGGAGTAGCAAGAGATATGACAGTGGAAGAGGAGGAGGCATTTCGAGCCGAGCATATAAACCTGCCACCAGAACCGGCAGAACTATCCATCGAAGGCAAGGCCGAAGCGTATGATATTATCATCGGTGCGGTACAATAAAGTTATAGAGTAAAATCAGTTTAATTTTACTTTATAAATAACAAATATTTTATAAAGGGGGTGTGGTTGATGATTCGTGGGACAACCCCAACTTTTATATTAAAATTAAAAAATAAAGACGGTACACCAAGTACTATTGATCTTTCTGAAGCCAATAATGTATATTTTACTATCGCACAAGGTGGGAAATCAATTACAAAAACTTCGGAAGATATAGATATAGATGGTAATACTGTCTATGTATTTTTAGACCAAAAAGAATCTTTAAGTTTAAAAGAGTCAGTAAAAACAGAGGTTTAGTTGAACTGGACTTATAATGACCCAACTGGTGTGATAAAACGTGCGGCAACTAAAGTACGTGAAATAGTCCTTGATAAGCAACTTTATAGGGAGGAGATTCAATGATTTGGCAGTCATAGGAATTTGATTTAACTGTTGAAGAAGCCGAAGAATATGCTGCTTAGATTGGCTCTTTAATTACTGTAAGTGAAGTTTACGGCGGCCTCCCATCTGGTGGTAACGCTGGAGAAATTTTAATAAAAAATTCTGATGAAGACTATGATGCTATTTGGGGTATCATTAAAAATGGTGCAAATATTTGGTGGACTAACCATTTAATCACTCAAGGAGATACTACTATTTATGCAGCTAAAAGATATGTTATCGGCAGAACAGATATGTAGCCAGAAATACATGATTTTTTAGTCGGGCGAGACATAGAAGTGACAGAAGGTACTCCAAATGTTCTCTATGAAATTATTGGAATAAATTAGCTTGTTTATAATTTAAAACGTATTGGCAATATTGGAGAGAATGATTATAATAAGTTATTAAACAAACCACGGATTGATGGGATTGAGATAAATAAAGATTCTACTCCTACTAGCTTAGGTTTGGCTACGGCATCAGCACTGGAAGAAAAATATACAAAGCCGAGTGGTGGTATTCCAGCAAGTGATTTAGCTGAGGGGGTTATACCTGAGGTACATAATGTTCCTTCTGGTGGCAGTACTGGGCAAGCATTAATAAAAAATTCAAACGAAGACTATGATGCTAATTGGTCAGATATAGATAGTGAATTACCAGATGTTAATAACACTGATTATGGTAAGGTTTTGACTGTTTCAAATGATGGTATTTGGAATGCTCAATAGCCAATTTTTATGGTAACAATTACTAATAAAAATAATGTTTTTAGTGCTAATAAGACTTTTTCAGAAATAGCTAACGCCGCGGGACATAATATGATGGTAGTTGCTACATATGCTGGTGCTTATTATTAGTATTGTGGTATCGGCGGTGGGACAGCGGTTAGGCAATTTGTTCATATTTTTACAAGAAATAATGTATAGACAATTAAACTTTTTTCTGTAAATATTAGTAATGTTTGGACTTAGTATTAGTATTAGTTAGGAACATATAGTAAACCAGACTCAGGTATCCCGGCGAGTGATTTAGCAGATGATGTACATCTCATTCCTGCCGGTGGCAGCGAAGGATATGTATTAAAAAAGAATAGCAGTAATGATTATGATGTAATTTGGACAGAAGATAGTATAACTGAAATCAAATATTTTGATTTTACTTGGGATGGTGAACATAATCCAGTTCCAGCAACTGGAGTAACGGGAGAGGCTATTTTTGACGCAATTGCCAATGGGAAATTAGTATTTGCTAGGGTTACAGTTGGTGGTTTATCATATCCTTATATTTTTTCATTACATGCATATTATAGCAATACTCTTTTAGAATTTATTTCAATTAACGGTCCAATTACTGATATGTTAATGTATTCTGTATTTTTTGGGCAGGATACGTGGAGTATGCATGAATATATTATTCCAGACCCGGCACAAAATATCCCAGCAGATCTTGGGGTGGCTGCAGTTGGTTCCAGCGATGCCTTCGCGCGGGCTGACCATGTACATGCAATGCCTAGCGCCGCTGATATTGGGGCTTATGTTAAGCCTAGTGGTGGTATCCCCAAAACTGACCTCACGGCAGCTGTGCAAACCTCGCTGAGCAAGGCTGATACGGCGCTACAGCAGCACTAGAGCCTCGCGGACTACCGCACATCGCAAGCGCAAGATGAGATCGACCGGCAGCAAAACACTGCCATCGCTGCAAAGTACACCAAGCCCGCAGGGGGCATCCCGGCGAGCGATTTAGCCGCTGGCGTTATCCCAACCGTGCCGTCCAATGTGAGCTCGTTTACCAATGATGCCGGGTATCTGACGCAGCACCAGGACATTTCTGGAAAGCTGGATAAGGCGCAGAGCACGGCCAACGCTGGCAAAATCATGACTGTCGGATTGGATGGACAGGTCACTCCGGAGGATAACCGCTTTGTGGTCACGCTAACCCCGACAGCGCAGGATTACAGCGGAGAGATGGATAAAACTCCGCATGAGATTACTGACGCAGTTGGTGCTGGGAAAAGAATTATGCTTGATATCCCAGCATTAGGTGCAACCGTAGAGGCTACTCAGTTTTTTTCTTATAGTGGCGATACTTGCGCTTGCGCCTATGTCATTTATTCTATGCAAGGGGTTGGCAATGTGCTTATTCAAGTTATTACCCATCCCGGCCCTGCCCCCCAAGGCGTTAATGGGGAATACGGGACGAACATCTATCCCCTCGCAACAGGTCAATGGACAGGAGGCAGTTACTGATGGCGATTAAATATGTAGATGAAACCAAGCTTAATGCTGCTATGGCATACGAAGCAGGCAAGATCAGAGAAAAGCTTGGTAGTTCCGCGCAACTCGACTACGACTTTGAAAGCGGAAAGGGATTCGGTGACTACGTAGAAGCAATTCCCAGCGGTGGCGGGGGTATGCAGTTGATCGCCAACGGCACATTCACGGGGGCGGGTGTGCATATTGTTGAAATTCCCGTTGGCAAGAAAATGCCGCAGACGAATTTCATATTCAACTGTTGGGTGGATGGTGGCACGACTATCACCCCAACAGCGGGCACAGACAGAGTTGTTGTGACGCTGCAACAGTTGGTGCAAAAGCGGTTCTGCGGATTCGATCTTTCGACTGACGGCACAAAAACCATAGTATCGAAACTTACTTACCCCACGGTTGGCGCAGACGGGACGACTGTTACAAACAGAACGCCAAACGAGTCGTGCCAATGTGCAGGGTATGTCCGCCAGACTACTGTCGCAAATGAAACGCAAGGAATTCAATCAATTGTTCGCGTATCAACAGGCTTCACGATCAAGCTCTCCAAAAACAACCAGTATACTTTCTCAAACGGCATTACTTACAACTGGGAAGTCCTGTACATCGGCAGCGACGCGGCCAACGACATTGTGGAGGTGCCTTGATGGTCTACTTCAAGATGACAGACGAAAACGGCTTTGTCAGCGTCTCCACGCTCAATGCGGAGACGGGCGGCAACAGCACGCGGGAGGAGCATGACACCATCACGCAGATGTACCGCGAGGCAGAACCCGGCTATGGCGTGATCGAGACGGAAAGCGGCTTTGCCTATGCCAAGAGGCCGGAACCGTAGGAGCCGGAGCCGACGGTAGAGGACAAGGCGGAAGCCTACGACATTTTAATAGGAGGTACTCCATGACACCACAAGAAAGGGCGCGACAATTACGCCCATTAATTGAAAAAGCATCCATCAGCCTTTCTGATGAAGATGCATTACAAGGTATAGAATTATTCCCTTCCTGGGCGACTAATACTGAATATAACGTCCAAGATAGAGTGCGTTATAACGGAGCCCTTTATAGATGTGAACAATCTCACACATCTCAAGAAGGATGGCAGCCAACCCAAACTCCAGCACTTTGGACAGAAATTGCGGAGCCTGGGACTATTCCAGTTTGGCGTCAACCAACTGGCGCGCAAGATGCATATATGACTGGTGATAAAGTCCATTATCCAGATGCATATAGTCCTATATATGTAAGTACTGTTGACTATAATACGTGGGCGCCAAATGTATATGGTTGGGAAGAAGCTTAAGATATAGGCGTATTAAATTTAATACGCCTTTTATTATAGTTTGAGTAGAAGTTTTCTACTTATTTATTGAAAAAATTTAGTTATTTGAGGAGTGTAGATATGAGATACACACAAGAAATAATACTCGATTTAAATCCTAACTCAGCTCCTCCTATTGTCTATGCAAAATAGGGAGATGTAGATACAAGGGGATTAACTATATATGTAACTCAAAATTAGGAAGATTATGATCTTACCGCAAATGGAGTTAGTAGTGCTACTTTGCGAATTCACAAACCAGATGGGACTATTTCTTATGTTAGTGATCTTCCCATTCCCGGTTCAGGTAATGTAATACATATAATTTTTACAGAACAGAGCCTTTTAGTATCAGGCAGAGCCTCCGCAGATTTATTATTAAGTAATGAAAATGAATTATTATCTAGTATTAGTTTTGTTTTAATTATTTAGCCTTCACCTGGTGGGATGAACGGAGTCCCTTCAGAAAATGAATATAACTCTTTCCAAGATATGCTATCTAAAGCAGATGAAGTTACTAGCGCAGCAAAAGCTTGGGTTGTTGGCCCAATGCCAAGTTCCGATTATGATACAGCTAGTTCAAGCAATAATGCTAAATATTGGTCTGATCGAGCACATGATATTGTCAGTTCATTTGAAATAGGTGGTGTACAACTTGATATTGGTGACCCAGCCGTTCCTGGAACGAGAGGCTCTATAGATAAAGAGGGTACAAATTAGTTTATTTTTCACGCTCCCACAGTTAATCTTCATGCAACTGCTACTATTGCATCTGGTTCGGAGTTAGGGGTGGCTGTTGAAGTGCAAAATTATGATGCGGTTGAGTCTTCGCAGGAAAGTAATTTGTAGAAAAAATTTGCATTTAATTTTACTTTACCAAGCGTTGAAGTCTCTCTTTCTACTACTTTTGTTTCTGACGATAGCGGGAAAGCTGGTGATGCGGCAGCAATTGGCGGTTTTGTCGAAGCAGCAACAACTAATATCCCTTTAGACCATTTAGTTTCTGATTATGTAATACCTATAAAACATGGTGGTATAGGAATTAGTATTGATACTGCCGCTTCAAGTAGTAAAATAGCTACAGCCAGATCTAACGCATGCGATAATATTGGCGCGCAGCGAGCTATTCAAGTATATAGTAGTAGTCTCGCATCGGGCTCGGGTTCCCAAGCTTGGGCACCTAGTACGACTGGTGATATTTATAGTTAGACTATATATATTCCGATTGGAAATTATATTCGTCCAACCCAAGCCCCAGAGTTTATTGCTTCCCCAAATAGTGCAACCGGATGGAGCGCAGCAGCAGACGTCGGAATGGGCCCACCTACGGCAGCAGCTCCAACAACATCTAACGCTGGCGATTGGCCATTAACCTTCCAGGTTGAATCTGCACCAGATACAAATATTGGTATAACTGTTTATTGGTGGTGAGATCATGGGCGTTTGGTTAGGGCCAATGGGGTCTAATAAAGTTAGTTTTATTACTGAGGATGATTATGAATATACTAATAAATCAACCGCCTCTGTCTATGTCAGTGATGGATAGGGAGTAAATTGGGAAATCGTTTTAAAAAAAAGTGGGACATTAAAATTTAAGAAAAACCCAGGTGCTATTGATGTGTTTGCTGTCGGTGGTGGGCAAAGTGGTTATAATGGCACACCAAATGGTAGAAGAGAGAATAAAGGCGGAGCAGGCGGAAACGGCGGCGGATGTGTTACAAGTATAATTAGCAAAATTTTGAAAGGCAATTCATATCCTATTGTAATTGGTAGTTCCGATGCTAACACAAATGGATTTGGAGTAACAGCTGCTACAGCTGGAGGATCCCAAGGCGGTAATGGAGGTTACGTGTTGTGTACATAGACTGACCTTAGTAAACGAACTCAGCCTTCCAAGGGAAATAACGGCAGCTATGCATTTGGCGAAGTAAATGCATCAATGTCTTATCCGACAACCCTATTCGGAGCAGGCGGAGGAGGAGCATAGGCATAGTCGAGCACCGATATGGACTACTATCGAACCATTACCGGAAACAGCGCAGGAGGAACAAGCGGCGGCGGCGAAGGCGGAGTATACGATGGCAACGGTCACGACGCAACTCCCGGCACAGGTTCTGGAGGCGGCGGTGGTGGATCAGATCGCGGAACTGGATATTCTGGAGGAGCCGGTGGTTCTGGTATTATTATAATCCGCAATCATCGTTCATCCTAATTTCCTTCAAAATTTTATACCGCATATCAAAAATTCCTACTTATAATTGTAAGAGAAAAACAAAACTTTCTTCTAAATTATAAGTAGGAATTCTTATATTCCAAGGAGTAGTGCTATGTCTTATAATCTTAACAATAACTACCAACAGCAACTCCAAGATTTATCAAGACAATTCCAGCAACTCAATTCACAATATCAGACTCTTTAGCCCGCTACTGCGCCTCAACCATAGCAAATTACTATACCCATTCCAACTCGACAAGTATAGTACGTTGAAGGTATCAGTGGCGCTAAACTTTATTAGGATAATATGTAGCCTAATAGCTCTGAAATTATCATGGATAAAAACGAAAATGTATTTTACCATGTTTCAAAAGATGCTAATGGTACTCCACCGCGTTATATCCCAGTCGGGCGCTTCACTTTAGAAGAACCGCAACAAAATGAAGAGCCTATGTTTTTAACTCGTAAAGACCTCGACGAATTTAAAGAAGAAATTCGTCAGCTTCTTTCAAAGCAATCGCAAACTCCTCCTGCACCTTCAAAAATAATTACAACTTCTTCCTAAGGAGGCCATTGAATGAATAGTTTATTTGGTAGTCTTGGTAATGCTTTTATGAATATGTAGAAGGCGGCCGCGCCAACAGCAACGGCAGCTGCCACATCAAAAGCGCCCAATATCTTGATGCAAGCCATAGGCGCGGCACTTCGTCATGAAGACCCGCGTGAATTTATGGCTAACCTCGCGCAGACACATCCAGAGCTAAAACAATATGACCTATCTAATTTACAACAAACGGCTCAGCAGGTATGTCAACAGAAAGGCGTTGATATGCAATCGGCAATAAATTAGTTAGATAATATTACTTCTTCATTAACGTAATCAATCGCGACCCGGGAACGCGTTGAAATTTAATATTTATAGGAGACTTGATATTATGGGAAATTCTACAGGTTCTTTCTTCGGTTCTGATTGGCTTGGCGCCTTCTTAATCATCGCTGTTTTATTCGGTGGTTTTGGTGGCTTCGGTTTTGGCGGACGTGATGGTGGTTATGCAACTACTGAATATGTTCAGAGTGCATTAAATAATCAGTCTACTCAAACCGGTCTTCGTGATGTCCTTCTGTCCTCCGCGAACAACAATTATGAGACTGCTCAACTGATTAACGGTCAAACCAATGCTCTTATGCAGCAAGGTTACACCTATCAGTTATCTGCAGAGCAAAGATTCAACGCACTTCAACAGCAAATTGCACAGCTTGGCTTCCAGATGGATTCTTGCTGCTGCGCCATTAAGACTCAGATGCTTCAAGATAAATATGAGCAGCTTGAGAATCTGTATCGCACTGCACAAAATGATGCTAGCAATGCGGCTCAAACTCAACTCATTCTTAGCACTATGGGCAAATGGGTTGCTAACGCTCCCGCGGCTGCTTAATTAACGGTAGTTTAAGAGTGGGTAAATTATATTTACCCACTCGTTTTATTATGGAGGTATCGCTTTGAAAATTATTAAATGTTTAAATGAATTTATTGAAGAAGAAATTGGTGATGCCGAAAAATATATAAAAAAAGCTCTGGAGGTTAAAGACGAGTATCCAGAACTTGGTGATTTATTTAATAATTTATCGGCGGAAGAGTTAAAACACATGCAAGCACTTCATAGTGCTGTTGTTAAAATAATTGATAATTATAGAAAAACGAATGGCGAGCCGCCTGCGCCGATGCTCGCAGTCTATGAATATTTACATGAAAAATCTATTGATGAAGTAAAAGAGGTACGGCTTTTACAACAAATGTATATGGAGAAATAAAATAGCCCTCGGAGTTAATTCTCCGGGGACTTTTCTTATAGATTTAGAAGGTCAATAAGATTACTTAGGTTAGACCATGTGCGCGCGGCCTCTTCTCTGTCTACCGTTTTATGATAGGGGCCGTGCTTAGCGCAGAATTCATTAAGTGCTTTTGAATAATTCTCACGTGCTTCAACCAATGCCTTTTCGGCACGCTCTACTTTCATGGCATCTTCCTTGCGGGCATTATTCTTGTCATTAATTTCTTTTTCTGCCTTCTCAAGTTCTCTAACTGAATCATACATCTTCTTTGTAATTTCGCTATAGTATTTCATATAAATATCTCCTTTTATATTTATTTGTGGTTCCTGACCCACTAAAATATACAAGGTGCCAGAATAAATTTATTGGAACTGAGATAATTAATCTATCACTTTTCTAATCATATTTATATATGTAATTTGCTGTTCGCACCTTTATTATATTTATATTATACTACAAAAATTATAAAAAATCAAATTTTCTCAATACTTTTGGCACATTTCAAAAATTGATTTCTTTCAAAAATTATGGTATAATAATATCAGAAATGAAAAGGCGAAGCCTATATTATAATGTATAGAGGTAGTTATGGACGAAAAATTTAATTTATATGATAGTATAAATACTATGGCAGTAAGATGGTTAACGCACTTACATAAAACGCGCGCTAAAACATTAGGTATCCAAAAATTTAGTCATCATAATGACACTCATATTTGGTTCTTGCATATGCTTGAAAGCTACCGCGTTTATAATGAATATGATTGTTATTATGTAGATTGCAATATTTTTGAATATTTATATATTCGTTTTATTAAAGGTTTTAAAGGCGCGCGGAGACCAAAAAAGGATGGCTTAATGATTGATACAAGAGTATTTATCAATGAACTTACTGAATCATTTGGCGTAGATACTTTTGTAATTGAAGAAATATATAAGGAGTATTACCATGGTTGAAGTAGGAATACCTGTTTACAAGGCTAGAGATACACTCCCAGCCGCGCTTGATTCATTAGTTGCTTAGACAAAGAAAAATTTTATCGTTTGCCTTTCTATTGATGGAGACAATGAAGATTATAGTGATATAATTGGAACGTATCAAAATCGAGGGCTTAAAATTAGAGTTATAAAAAGCGATGTAAATCGTGGGGCTGGCGGCGCGCGGCAGCAAGTTTTTGATACCACTATATGCGACTATGTGATGTTTCTTGATGCAGACGATATGTTTATGCCGCGCGCGGTAGAAGTATTATATACAAATGCGAAGGCCAAAAACTACGATATATTGCGTGGAAGCTTTGTTCGTGAGCAAACTTCACAACCAGATATATTTATGTCTGCAAAACAGAATGTAATTACTTGGTTTCATGCAAAAATTTATAAAACGTAGTATATTAAAGATAAGGGCATTCGTTTCTTAGAAGAACTGCGTACTGATGAAGATGCTTATTTTAATGCAGTAGCCTGGAACTCTACAGAAAATAAGGGAGTAATTGAAGAAGTCCTATATATTTGGAGAGATAACAAAAATTCTGTCACTAGGAATCTTCCACGTAAAGAATACTTTTGTAAGAATTATATGAATTATATTCGTAGTTAGGTGGAAGCTTTAAAAACTTTGTATCGTATTAATGGACAAATTAGTAATAGTTTAGTTACTCATACTTTATTAAATATTTATTATTACTATATGAAAGCTCGTTTTTATAAATTGGATGAGTCTATTCCAGATGAATGTCTATCTACTCTACGAGATGAAAAATGGATGCAGATATGGCTTGCCACTGGAGAAAACTGGATTGAAGTTATAAATAACGTAAAGCCAGGCCAAGTTTGTGATGACACTTATGTTATATTTTATAACGAAACATTTAATTTATGGGCAACAAGGCTATTAAAGGAGAATTAATATGAAATGTGGAAGTGGACTTAGAGTTGTAATTGTTAACGGAAGACCGGGTTGCGGTAAGACCACTTTTGAAGATATGTGTATGGATATACTTGGTCTTTTATATTGTAAATCCCGTTCAAGTATTGATAGAATAAAAGAAATAGCTAGAGAAGGTGGGTGGAACGGAGAAAAAGACGCACAAGGCCGCAAGCTTTTGAGTGATTTAAAACGAATTTTTAGTGAGTATAATGATTTACCAACATAGGATATTATACAATTTTTAAAAGGTTGGGAAAGTGAATTAGAACTGTATAATGTTGGTAGTACTAATCATATACTTTTTGTTGATGTAAGAGAACCAGAGAATATAGAAAAACTAAAGAAAAGATTAAATGCGACCACAGTACTTATACGGCGGCCGGGTGATGATGATGTTGAAACGTCAAATGATTCAGACTTAAGTGTATTTAATTATAATTACGATTGCACCATTTTTAACGCTGGGAGTTTAGAGGATTTAAAATTTATTGCTCAAGCTTTTTTAAATTAGATTTTTTCAAAAAATTATGGTATAATAGATATATAAAATGAAAGAGGTTTATATATGAAAGGTTATGTAAAAGGTATAGATTGGATTAACGCGGAAGCGATGAAGTATTGGAGCTTCCCCGCGTCAACCGCGCCGGAGAAACGTAAACAGGAAACTCATAATATGATTTTCTCTGGTGAATATTTAGGCGCCATGAAAGTGGATGGCTACTATGAGCGTCTTATTAAAGACGAAGATGGTAACTGCTTTATGGTCGCGCGCAGTAAAAATGTGCACGGAGAGGCTACAGAGAAGTTGGCCTGGGTGCCGCAGATTCACGAGTTCATGAAGAGTTTGCCGAATGGGACTGTTCTACTTTCTGAGTGTTATTTACCTGGTAACGAAGGAAGCCAGAAGATCACTGGATTGCTTGGGTGCTTAAAAGAGCGATGCATTGAGCGGCAGGAGAAAGGTCAGAAACTTCATTTTTATATTTTTGATGTGATGGCCTATGATAATATTGATTTTACAAAAGATAAATTTATTAACCGTACTCAGCTTCTTGAAGAATTAATGAAGCGGCATTCTAATGAATATGTTGAGTGGGCAGTTTACTTTGAGGGGGAAGAGCTTTGGCATCATCTTCAGCTTTACTTGGCCGAAGGACGCGAAGGTATGGTAATTATGCGTAAAGATGCGCCTGTCTATTTTAAGCGGACGCCGGCGCGCGTAAGTCTCAAAATTAAAAAAGAGCTAAAAGAATCTATTGATTGCTTCTTTACGGGCCGCGCTGCAGCTCCAACGAAGGAATACACCGGAAAAGACATCGAACACTGGCAGTATTGGGTTGATATTGAAACAGACGAGCGCATTCCAGTCGGTGAACATTGGTTTGAAGTTTATAACCAAAATAAACCCTGGATGGCAGTAACAAAACCTTACTATATGAAATATGCTGGCAGTCTTGAGATTGGCCTTATGGATGGCGATAAAGTAGTTGGTATTGGCTATTTGAGCGGTCTTACTGATGAAATTAAAATGAATTATCCAGAATATAAATATCGAGTTATCGAAGTCGGCGCTATGATGTTGACTCCAGATGGAGCTTTGCGGCACGGGAAAATGCTTGGATGGCGTCCAGACAAGCCTTGGCGTGAATGCGGAATTGAACAACTTAGGAAATAAGAAGATCTCGGTCTTCTTTTTTCTGTATCATCTATATAATTCCAGCTACTTTAAGATATGAGTAAGATAGAAGAAAAATTTGCCGATATCTTCCAAACAGCTGGAATTAAATATGTCAGAGAAAAGACTTATCCAAATTTAAAGAATGGGTATTTGAGGTATGATTTTTACTTGCCGGACTTAGATACTCTTGTTGAAATTGATTCAATGTTACATTTTGAATTAGTTCCAAAATTTCATAAGACGAAGCATGATTTTACTCATGCATAGCAAAATGATAGGCTTAAAAATAGTTATGCTCTCTCGCATAAAATTCCACTTTATAGAATACCAGAATGGGAATTTCAAAATATAAATACAGCGAAAGATATTTTTTAGAAAAAATTCTTGGTAACGAGCCGTTTTTGGAATGACATAATATATAGAAAACATTAGGCTGGACAATAGCCTTAATTTTATGTGTGGAGGTCGTAATAGTGTTTTAGGGTATAAATTTATAGGAGGTTTGCAATGTAATTATACTAGTTAGTGCGGTAATTATTGCAGCAAAAAATATTTACGGGTTTTTTAAAAAACCAGTAGATGGCCTCCACTAGAAAGCGTAGACAGCAGAAGAAAAACATATTAATGAAGTAGTAGAAGCAAAAGTCCCAGAAATGCTAAAGAAAAATCAGGAAGAGATTGCTGATTCCTTAGAAGAAATAAAAGGATTGGTACTAGATTAGGGACAACAACTAAAGGCAATAAATGATTCAGTTAATATTCTAAATGTTTCACAAATGGATTTAATGCGATATAATATGAATAGATTATATTATAAATATCGCCCGCATAAAAAAATTCTTGATTGTGATAAAAAAGCTTTTATAAAATTATATAACGATTATCATGATATGGGTGGTAACACTTGGATTGATTAGTTGTATAGAGAAGTAATGTCTTGGGAAATTGTTGAATTTGAAGATGAATTAAAAACTTGATTTTTAATTTAAAATATGATATAATATACACAGATGGGAAAAATCTGTGTATATTTTTTTGGAGAGGAGAATGGGATATTTAATTGGAACTTTGTATGCTACAATGGTGGCAGCATTATTTATAAGTTATATTATTTATAGACGCTCTAATTTAAGAGCAGAATATAAAAGTTTAAAAAAAGCAAATGAAGAATTAAAAAAGTAGCAAGAAGAAGGGCTGACTTTTACAAAAAGGTTATTGGCATAGCAAGAGGAAATTGAAAGAGATATTACAGATGCTTGTAAAAAACGTGAAGCTGCGCAGTAGAGGGCGGCCGAGGCATAGTCAGCGACAGAGTAGTTGCTTGTGGCAGAACAGAGACGGCTGGCCGCGGAAATG
>Ga0247610_10003918_pt1 | contig 16068 bp, 13 predicted proteins | sample 174DNAGHGhighgp2_FD_193483 | JGI IMG/M metagenome (GOLD analysis project Ga0247610, IMG submission 193483) | Sheep rumen microbial communities from Palmerston North, Manawatu-Wanganui, New Zealand - 1742 DNA GHGhigh gp2 | ecosystem: Host-associated > Mammals > Digestive system > Stomach > Rumen... | reverse complement strand
CTAATGTATTAGCTACTATATGTCTTAATTTAGTTGTATTATTTATAACTTCAACATTGTAGCTAACAACACTCATATTATCCCTTCTTCAAATCTTCATTTCCTTGATTTATAATATATTCTTTAATATTATCCATTACATTATCACTAGCAGTAGCTATATAGTACGAAGGACTCCATATATGTCCTCCATATAATAGTTTACTTAATTCATTCTTATGCTTTTGATTTAAAAGTCTTGCTGATACACCTTTTAATGTTTTCATTACTACAGGAATAGAATCTTGTGGTGATAATCCTAATAATATATGAACATGATCTTTATCCGTATTTATTTCAACAAGCTCATAATTATTGTTTTTACAAATATTAGTAATAATGTCTATAAAATCATCTTTGATATCATCTACTAATATTTTATGTCTATATTTTACACACCAAACAATATGATAATATAAATCATAAACATAACATCTACCATGCTTCATAATGTGAATACCTCTACATATATTATACCATATTTAATGACATATGCATAGCAAAAAATAGATGTTATATACTTTAGTATATACTTTGAGAAAAATTACTGACATATGCAATATTATTTTATATTTCTTATTAATTTTTCTCAAAAATGATATAAAAAGAGCCTAACTCGTAAATCAATTAATGAGTGTGCGGCTCTAATTCATCAAACAGCTCTGAAAAAACACCTAAAAATATTTCAAAAAATAAATCAAGAATAAGTTCTATTAAAGCATCCATTATTTTCTCTCCTTCAACATACCTTAATTATACAAAAAAAAGGAGGTTTTTCAACCTCCTGTATTAATTTTTGCACACCAACTAATTCTCCTAGTTTATACTAACATTATCAATAGTCCCATAATCTATATCATGCTTAAATAGACTACATATCTAATGGTTTTGGTTTAATCGTAAAATCAATAGATTCCCTAGAATTTAAAGCATCATATACTATGATCATCTTTGTTTCTCCTATTTGATAAGATGTTTCTTCTTTATTATCAACTCTCCAATAAGAATCTACTATTTCACCTAAGCCATCTTCACTACTTAATTTCTTATATAATTCAACCTTATAGATTGTATCTCCTACATTAAGCTCTGTTAATGTTCCACGATTATCAACAATATATAAATCATTTACCTTAATTGTATATTTGTATTCTGCTTCATCAAATGTTAATTCAGTTAGTGAATATACAATATCTTTATTAAATAGATATTCATCCTCCATATTTTTTCTTATTATATTATCATGTAATACATAATAATCTTCACCACTTATATCATAAGAATTTGTAGATGTTATCTCATATCTTTTATATTTTGATTCACTGCTATCCATGTCTACAAGGGTATAATTTATTGTTGTTTCATTATGAAATGGTTTTTTTATTATTATTTTATATACTTCACTAGATGAATAATAAAATGGTTCTCTGACACTATAATATTTACCATTATATTTCATATATAGATCAGTTATTAAATTATTCTCATAATCAATATAATATACGCCACTTGTTTTTGGAGTAAATAAATAATATGCCACATCATCATTCCCATACACCTTAACTCCATTTTTAAATTGTCCATAGTTTATAGAGAATGTATATTCTAAATCACTTGATTCATTATTTGTTATATCAATATAATATCCTCCGCATTTTATATCCTTAATATCTACTGCATTATAATCATAATCATAAATATTATATTCTACTCCTTCACTTAAATTAACATCATAATCACCTGATGAATCAAGGCTTATATAATATTTTTTCATTTCATGTGAAGAAAGTGTTCCACTAACTTTATCCCCTACATTAATTCTTTCTATTCCTAAATATTCACTATCCTTAGTAAACTCAATTTTATTTAAATTATATTCTCCTACACTATTAATACTAATAAACATTAATGATGTAGTATCTGTTTTTTCCTTTATTCCATCAAAGCCTTCTCGATATTCTTTTCTTGATTTTAAGAAATCTATATCATCAATTACTTCATTCATTAAAATATATGCGTAGTGCATTTTAAGATTTACTACCAAATCCTTATTCACTAACCCACATACCTTTCCTCTTCTATTATATGTCTTAAATGTATCTCCTATTGTAAATGTTAATGTATATTCCTTACTATCAAGAGAACAAAGCTCTAAATCTTCTTTAAAATCTATACAATATCCATATGAGCTACTATCATATAATGTTGTGACTTCACCTTCACATTCCATAGTTAATACTACATCTCCATAATATGAATATGTTGGCTTTTCAAGTACTATATCACAATTACTATATACCGCTTTTTGTTCTATATATTCATTTAAATAATTTAATGTTACTTCATCTTTATCCTTTTTATCATTACATGATACAAGAGTAAATACTAAAATAAATAATAACATTATACATGATATAATTTTTATTAATTTCTTCATATACATTGACTCTCCTGTTATATATTAACAACAGTTATAGATTGGGCTTGACTGTTATAAAGAGTAGACCAGTACTATATTTAATAATCATACTTATTGGCATATCTTCTGCAATAAAAAACATACTTTGCTTTTCATAATTAACAAACCATGATGATTCTATTAACTCCCCAATTCCATCTTCACTACTTAATTTCTTATATAACTCAACCTTATAGATTGTGTCCCCTACATTAAGCTCTGTTAATGTTCCACGGTTTTCAACAAAATATTCATCGTTTACTTTAATAGTATATTTGTATTCTGCTTCTGTAAGTGTAAGTTCATTTTCTGAATATATAACATCTCCTGCGAAGAAATAATCATTATCTTCTTTTTCTCTTATTATATTATCATGTAATACATAATAATCTTCACCACTTACATCATAAGAATTTGTAGATGTTATCTCATATCTTTTATATTTTGATTCACTACTATCCATGTCTACTAGGGTGTAATTTATTGTTGTTTCATTATGAATTGGTTTTGTTATTATTATTTCATATACTTCACTAGATGAATAATAAAATGGTTCTCTAACACTACAATATTTACCATTATATTTCATATACATATCAGTTATTAAATCATTCTCATAATCAATATAATATACGCCACTTGTTTTTGGAGTAAATAAATAATGTGACCCATAACTATCCTCATACACCTTAACTCCATTTTTAAATTGTCCATAGTTTATAGAGAATGTATATTCTAAATCACTTGATTCATTATTTGTTATATCAATATAATATTCTCCGCCTTTTATATCCTTAATATCTACTGCATTATAATCAGAATCATAAATATTATATTCTACTCCTTCACTTAAATTAACATCATAATCACCTAAATGCTCAAGTCTTATATAATATTTTTTCATTTCATGTGAAGAAAGTGTTCCACTAACTTTATCCCCTACATTAATTCTTTCTATTCCTAAATACTCACTATCCTTAGTAAACTCAATTTTATTTAAATTATATTCTCCTACACTATTAATACTAATAAACATTAATGATGTAGTATCTGTTTTTTCCTTTATTCCATCAAAGCCTTCTCGATATTCTTTTCTTGATTTTAAGAAATCTATATCATCAATTACTTCATTCATTAAAATATATGCGTAGTGCATTTTAAGATTTACTACCAAATCCTTATTCACTAACCCACATACCTTTCCTCTTCTATTATATGTCTTAAATGTATCTCCTATTGTAAATGTTAATGTATATTCCTTACTATCAAGAGAACAAAGCTCTAAATCTTCTTTAAAATCTATACAATATCCATATGAGCTACTATCATATAATGTTGTGACTTCACCTTCACATTCCATAGTTAATACTACATCTCCATAATATGAATATGTTGGCTTTTCAAGTACTATATCACAATTACTATATACCGCTTTTTGTTCTGTATATTCATTTAAATAATTTAATTTTACTTCATCTTTATCCTTTTTATCATTACATGATACAAGAGTAAATACTAAAATAAATAATAACATTATACATGATGTAATTTTTATTAATTTCTTCATACCAACTAATTCTCCTAGTTTATACTAACATTATCAATAGTCCCATAATCTGTATCATACTTAAATAGATTATGAAAATCACAATTATTAAAATTAATATTTCCAATATACCAATAATTTTCAATGAATAAATATTTTCTACCGACAACTAAATTACTTATAGTAGGCGTATAATCTTCCATCTTGTTTCCTTTAATAGTACCATATAAATAAACATCTGGTAATGAAATATTGGTGAATATTTTAAAATCCAAATCATTCATTATTCTTATATTTTCTGAAAATGCATCACCAATAAAATATGAATCACAATTCATTCCATCATCATAATATATCCAGCAATCTCTATCAACTCTATTTAATATAGCTAAGAATTGCAATTCATTATTTATTTCATAATAAAAGCCTGTAGCTTGGCTTGGCTTAATAATAGAATTGAAATAATAATCCCACATAATTGTTAAATCATTATAATCTTTGAATGTTAGCTTACCTATTTCACCAATAGTGATGATTTTTACAATTACACCATTAATTAATATTTGTATATTTTTGCAATTGCCATAACTACCTATTTCAAAAATAAACCCTGAAGAACAATTAATATATCTTGTAAATCCTTCATCCTTATTAAATACTTCTATTTCAAATATATCTATATCATTGTTTAATTCACTATTATTTCGTTTTACAATAAGTTTATGACAAACTTTATTATCAATAATTGTTGTTTCTACTGACATATCTAATGGTTTTGGTTCAATATAAATAAAAACTAATTTTCCCACATTCTTTTCATCTATAGTTATTATCGTATCTCCTACAACCAAAAGCATACTTTGCTCTCTACAATTAACATACCACGATGAATCTACTATTTCACCTAATCCATCTTCAATGCTAAGTTTTTTGTATAAATCAACCTTACATATTGTATCCCCTACATATAATTCATCTATTGTTCCTAGATTCTCAACTACATACTTATCATTTACTTTGATAGTATATATTACTTCTGCCTCGGTAAATACCAATTCATCAAGCGAATATACAATATCATTATTAAATAGATATTCATTATGCTCATTATTTCTTATTAGATTATCATGCAACACATAATAATCTCCACCACTTACCTTATAATAATTTGAAGAAGTTATTCCATATTTATTGTATTTTGACTCACTACTATTTATATCTAACATTCTACCTTCTAAAACTATCTCATTACTATCTGTTCTTTGAAATAATATCTTATATGATTCTTCACATGAATAATATAATGGTTCTTTTATACTTATATATTTATTTCTATAATAAACTAATACATCATCTATACTATCATTATTACTATCAAAATAATATACTCCGCTTATATTTGGGGTAAACAAATAAAGATTAATCCTATCATATGATGTTACATTATTTTCAAATGATGAATAATTTATAGATATCTCATATTCTTTATATTCATAGCTATCATTTTTATTTTCTACTTCTATTGTATAACTATAATTCTTTTTTAAAGGTCCATTCTTATAATCAACAACTTCATTATTAGAATCTTTCACAACAAAACTTTGATTATTAGTTACATTTATATTATATTTTTGAGTATTATTTGGAGTAAAGCTATATAATTGTGTAGTTTTTTTATAATTAAAGCCTCTTACACTTTCTCCTATTTTTAATCCTATTTTATTATTTGATGTAATCTTATATTCACTAGTTCTATTACATTCCATTAATGGCTCATATTGATCAAAGCTTATACAATTATAAATATCAAATGATATCGTGTTTTCTATTGTTGAATCTATTCTATCATTACTATCACATGAATACCTAAATCTATATTCGATATAATTTTGTCTTGCTAGATAAACATTAGGCTTATATATTAATGTTTTAGCTAAATGACCATAATTATCCATTTGTTCTTTTTTGGTTGTGTTTAACAAATCTATCTCGCTCATTTCGCTTATATTATTAATTGGTACTGCTTTTTTATATGTTTTATCACAATATAAATCAATAAAGCCTTCTGCTGTATAACCAACTATTGAATATAGACTAGAAGCTAAAGTAAATGGCCCACCTGCAGTTTGAGTTATAGCCCTTATAAAAGGCATAACATTTTTGGCTGCATTTATAAAATTAGGCATAGCCTCACTTCTATCATATATTCTATTTGTCTCTATTTCTATTGCGTCATACAATGAATACGCACTTATAAAATACATTCCGTTATTTTGGTTTGTATCATAACTATTTATTATTGTATTAGAACACCACAAATTATTTAATACATAATAACTCATTTGAGAGAATTCTAATTTATCTTTTATAGTAACTATGCCATCAGGAATTATTACAATATCATCTTCAACAGATATATTTGCTTTATGCATTGCATAATTTGCTGGTAAGTAATAATCGCCTTCAAATTTATAGTTTAAATTTATTGTATAATAATCATATTGTATAACTTCCATCCTCTCTGTTATACAATTGTTTATGATTGTATCATATGATGTATTATCACTTAAATTTGCTTCATAATTTACTAGCAATACCAAACTATGTGGTACCTTTTTTGTAAATCCTCTACAATATACATATTCTAACTCTGTCTTAATATAATAAAAATATTCATCACCATTTGCGCTATGAATACCTTCATTTATAAAATAATCCCTTGGAATTATATTTACTATCGGGTCATCACCATATATATTTAGCTCCTGTGTATTAATGTCAAACATCATTTGAGAGCCAATTAGTTCATTCTCATAATCATCTATACTATATTGTCTTTTGTATTCATTTAAATATTTTTGATTTATATCTCCATTTAAATATATCAGATCACTATTTTCATACACAGCAGGATCATAAATATCTTTAGCTTCTACTTTTGTTGATAGAAAAAAGGAGATAAGTCCTGTAAATAAAATTAAAAAAATCCCTATAAATCTTTTCATCTTTTCTCCTAACTTCTCCCACCAACTTAAGTATAGCGCTTACATTTAGAAAAGTAAATAGCCATTTGTATATTTTTTGTTAAAACAGGAGGTTTTTTTCAACCTCCTGTATTTTAAAATATTCCAATACTCCTACAAATAAGCACAATAATAAATAATGTAAATGCTGATATAATAGATGTCCATACAACAAGCTGTCCTGCCAGCTCATCATCATTACCCATTTCAGCTGCCATAGGTGCACTTGATACAGCAACTGGTGTACCAAATAGTGCTATTAATGCTGGATATATTATAATATTATCTCCAAACCATCCAGTTTGCTTATTAATAAAGTAAAGTGGTATTAAACCAATTAATGGTACCATAATTGTACGAGCTAAAACTCCTACAATAATTTGCCACTTTAATCTTGAAACTGCACTGAATACAAAATCTCCACCAAGAGCTATTAAAGCTAATGGAGATGCGATGTTTTTAATCCATTGCAATGTAGTATATACGAAAGGAAGATTATCCTTAATAGTAAACTTATAAACTGTCTTTGTTGATTCAACCACAGATGTAGGGTCACTTGCATCACTAAGGCTATATACTACCTCTGTTGATGAAGGTATTAGCTGTCTTATCGCAAGAACTACAATTCCACTAAATACTCCAATAATAAGTGGGTTTGTTACAATCTTTTTTAATATATCCTTAACACTTACACTAGATCCATCTTCATTTTTAATAAATATTGAAAGTGATAGTATCGCAAGCACATTAAATAAAGGTATTGATATTGCACTTATTACTGCAGCTAAAGCTACTGGCTCTGTAGAACCATTAGCTAATGATTCTGCAAGAGATACACCTATAATTGCAAAATTAGATCTAAATACACATTGAAGTATTACTCCCTTTTGTCTTGCATCCTTACAGAAAAGAATCACCCCAAGAAGACCTATACCAAAAACAATTAATATTATAATCACTGCATATAATACTATTTCCCATTGCTCTGCAATATTCTTTATAGATGATACATTATAAATATTAAAGAAAAGCATAACAGGTAATGCTACTCTAAAGCATAGCCTATTTGCCATCTTCCAAAAATTATCAGGAAGAAGCTTTATTCTCTTCAAGAAATATCCGACTACAATTAGTAAAATAATTGGTAGTACAGCATTACAAGTAAACTTTAAATCTGATAGTGCACTAAATAACATCAACATACCTCCTTAAAAAAGAAAAAAACTAACTTCTAAAGCAAACTATAATTAAATAATGATTGAGGGAAGAAATTTAATTATAATTTATACGCTTAAAGTTAGCTTAATCAATAATGCACGAGAAAATTAAAAAAATGTGCATGCGTACGAGGATCAAAAATAGTTAGTTGTGGGAGAGAAATGTTATTATTGACCTCTATACATATAACATTATAATTAAAATTGATTTCTAATAAAGGAAAAAATAACACAAAAATTTATTTTTTTTATTTACCTAAACAAAACTTCTTAAACATCTTATCTAAAAGTTCTGAAGGATCATTATCACCTGTAATTTCTCCAAGAGTGTTCCAAGCTTCCTTCATATCTATTTCAACCATATCTACACCCATTTGTAGCTTACATGATTCCATTGCCTTCTCTAATGATTCCATTGCCTTTTTAAGTAATGTAATATGTCTTACATTAGATGTATAATTTTGATCTGCTACATTAAATTCATTAAAGCTACAAATATCAATAATCCTATTTTCTAATTCAAATAATCCATCATGAGTTTTAGCTGATATATAAATTGCGTCATCAAGCTCTATTACACTATTCTTATCTGCCTTATTAGCAATAATAATTCTTCTCTTATCCTTAGTTAAATCTAATAAAAGCTTATCTGTATCAGTTAAAGCCATTGAAGAATCTAATACTAATAGAATTAGCTCAGCCTCATCTATTAGCTTTTTACTCTTATTTATACCAATTTGCTCAACAAGATCTGTTGAATGATCTCTTATACCTGCTGTATCAATTAAATCAAGAGTGACATTACCAAGGCTTAGCTTTCCTTCAACTAAATCTCTTGTTGTACCCTCAATATCAGTGACTATAGCCTTATCCTCATCAAGCAGCATATTTAACACACTACTCTTTCCTACATTAGGACGTCCTACTATAGCTGTTTTAATTCCATGAATTACCATCTTTGAAATATATGAATGCCTGATTATATCCTTAAGCCTAGAGATAATATTTTTTAATGGTGGTAATATTATTTCATTAGTCATAACCTCAATATCATAATATTCAGGATAATCAATATTAACCTCTATTTGCCCAATAATAGTAAATATTTCCTCCCTTAAGGAATTTACAAGCTTTCTTGTTCCACTTCTAAGTGAAGATAATGCGCTTTTTAAGGCTACCTCATTAGAAGATGAAATAATATCCATAATAGCCTCAGCTTCAGTTAAATCTATTCTTCCATTTAAGAACGCTCTTTTACTAAACTCACCAGGCTCAGCCATTCTAAATCCTATTGATAATAGAGTCTCTAATACTCTATTAGTATTATAAACTCCTCCATGACATGATATCTCACATGAATCCTCAGCAGTAAAGCTATGAGGAGCTTTAAAAATAGAAACCATAACCTCATCAATAATGCTATCCTTATCCATTATATAGCCATAATTGATAGTATTAGCCTTACATTTAGTTAAATCCTTGCCCTTAAATATCTTATTAACTAATTCTATTGAGTTTTCTCCACTGCATCTTATAACGCTTATAGCTCCTACCCCATATGGAGTTGCGATTGCGCAAATATCATCGTACATAGAATTATCCTCCAAATATATTATGATTATATCATAACCAAGAAAAAAGATATAGCAAAAGCTATATCTAGAATAGGAAATTAAATATGAACAATAAAAGCTTTAAAATAGCCTCAATTAAACTTTTAAAAAAGCTATCTATCTTCTCCTTAATACCATTTGATTCTTGTTCTGTTTTTAAATATTCCTCTACACTAATCTTATAATTTTCATAATATTCATGTCCACTACTATCAGTAGTAATCAAATTAACATCATATATCCCAACTACATATGGGCTTTTAAAATAATTTGATTCTATTGTAGACACAGAGGATTCGTCATATGTATAATCCGTAATTGAACGAAGGAAAACTATAAGCTCCTCCTCTGTTAATGAATGATCATTATATATTTGAATTGTATTATTGTAATATTTAATATATGTATCTGCTATTACATTAATTGAAATGGCATTTGTTGTACTATTGCCACTTGTGTCTGTAACAGTCGCATATACCATATAGCTTCCTACAATATTATAATTATTATCATATTCCTCTCTATTAAGAGATACCATGCATTTTGTTTTATCAGATATTATCATAGAGCTTATTATTTCTTCATCTGATAAAACAGATGATGTTGTAGTATTTATTTCTTGTATAAGTACTACTGGATTTATATCATCTATAACCTTAATAATTATCTTGTAGGTATTTTCATTAGAATACGCATCTATAAGCTTTATGTTTATATAATATTCACCTATTGAGGAATAGCTTTTTGAATATCCATCATATATAACCTCATATGTATATGCTGAATAATCTATAGGAGTTATTATAGCTATTATATCATCTATACTAAGCTTCGCCTTATAGCTTTGAGTAATTGATGTTTTTGATATAGATGGTGCGCTTAAATCACTTACTAAAAAATCCTTTTTATAATAGCTTCCATAGCCATTGCTATTTATGACATAGCATTCAATATAATAACTACCTATATTTAAGCTTTCTTCATCATAATTAGTATTAAATACGATATTATCACTTATATTACCATCATTTTTATCATAAGCCTTAATATATGATTTGATAGTCTCAAGCGGAGTATTAGATGTAATATCAATATTATCTGGAATGCCATTATCTATAAATACAGGAGAAAGACTTTCGTCATATTCTACCCTTATAGTAAGGGTAAGATACTTTTCATTTTGAGCAGTATCATAAATCCTATATAAAACCTTATATGATCCTGGCTCTAAATATGAGCTTGTATATTCATCATCTATAACCTCAATAGAATATTTATTAATTGATTTTATATTAAACCTTTTCATATCATACACATCTATAAGATTTCCATATGATGTAATTTGATCCTCATAATTTACAATAAAAGGTTCTTTAATATAATCAATATTAAAATCCTTTATACTAAATGATAAAATAATATGCTCAGAGGCAATTCTTTCATCATCAAACTCAATATCAACATATTCCATTAAATACATATACTTATAGCCACTATTATTAGTATAGGTAATATTAAAGCTATCACTTATATAAAGCTCATCATAATCATTTAATGGTTGGTTATATGGATTATAAAACCTATCATCATTAGGGTCTATATAATCACTTGAAAAAATAAGCTCTATATTATTTCTTGATAATTCTCCGCTAGCATTAATAAAGCTATAGCCTTCAATGTCATATACTTGATATAATACATATCCGCTATAAAAATAGTTTTTATTCTTATAATAATCATAAACAACTACACTATAGTTTGATATACTACCTTGAGCAAATAACTCCTTTCCAATTCCAAGAATGAATAATATTATTAAAACTATTAAAAAGATTCTTTTCTTCATTTTTTATCACCTCACTAAATATATAGCGAGATTTTTTAAAAATTACTAAAAAAAGAGATAGAAATTAATCTATCTCCTATGCTGATACTACCTCAACGCTTTCATCATAATTAATAACTATAGTGTGCTCCCACTGTGCTGAAAGCTTACCATCAACTGTATAAGATGTCCATGTATCACCTGGTTTAAATCTTATACCCTTCTTTCCTTCATTAATCATAGGCTCAATTGTAAATACCATACCTGGAACAATAAGCTCACGATCAATATGCTCATCATAATGTAGAATATATGGGTCCTCATGCATCTTAAATCCAACACCATGACCACAATATTCCTCTACAACACTAAATCCATTCTTATGAGCAATTTGCTCAATAACCTTACCAAAATCAGAAACTCTAGTCTCCCATGGAACTATAATCTTTATAGCCTCCTCAAGACATTCCTTAGTAACCTCAACAAGCTTACGAGCATTCTCACTAACCTCTCCAATCATAAACATACGAGAGGCATCTGCATAATATCCCTTATATTCTGTTGTAACATCAACATTAATGATATCTCCATCCTTCAAAATTACATCCTTACGAGGAATACCATGACATATTACATCATTAACTGCTGTACATATTCTTTTAGGATATCCTTCATAATGAAAATCTGCAGAATGAGCATCATGCTCCTCTAAATACTTAGCGCACATATCATCTATTTCTTCAGTTGACATTCCTGCCTTAATATTATTTTCTACAAGCTCTAGCAGTCCATTATTAATTACAGCCGCAGCCTTAATACCATCTATATCCTTTTGATTCTTTATCATCTTGTGTGTTGGAATTACATATCCATCCTTACGATATGCCTCTAACCTTTGATCAAAAAGCCAATGGCATTTTTTATATGATTCTCCACTTCCACACCAGCATAATTTATCCTTTTTTTGCTTCATATAATTACCTCACAACTAATAATATATAATATTTATTCCTTTTTTTAAAGTGAAACGAATAAAAAAGAATGTATTTCTACATTCTAATTTTATAAATGCCTTCTGTGATGTCCATCATAGAAATATAAGAATAATAAAAACGCAATTAAAGCTAAAAATCCTATTACTCCTACTACTATTCCAATCTTTACACTTTGTGCTAATAGAAACATATTATATCATTTCCCTTCAATATTATATAACTATTATATCATATTAAAGAACATTATAAAACTACATTCCTACCTCTTTAAAAGCCTTTATAGCTTCGTCAATTTCATCCTTTGTAGTTGCGTATGATGTAACTAAACGAATAACTGACATTTCACCTAAATCTTCCCATACCTCAAATAATATATACTTATTTAATTCATGAATAAGGCTTGTTTTTACCTTTAGGAACACTTGATTAGTTTCATTTTTATAAATGATATATTTACCTAATTCCTCTCTAAGCATATCTGCCATATCCTTCTCCTGCTTTGCTAAAGAAAGATAATAATCATCCTTTAAATATTCCTTAAACATAATAGCTCCTACAAATCCCTTTGCAAAAAGGCCAAGTCTATTTTTAAGCATATATTTAAAATTATTCTTAAGGCTATCATTTACAATTATTAGCATTTCACCAAATGGAAGACCAAGCTTTGTACCACCAAGATAGAACATATCACAATAATTAGAAATATCCTTTAATGAATATCCACCTGATACTAATGCCTCAGGAAGACGTGCCCCATCTATAAACAAATAGATATTAAGCTTTCTTGTAATATTATATATTTTCTTAAGCTCATCTAATGTATATGTTTCACCAAGTTCAGTCGCATTAGATATATATAAAGCCTTTGGTAATACCATATGATTATCCGTATACTTTTTATATGTATCCTCTATTTTATTAATATCTACCTTACCATAAATATTCTCTAGATATATAACCTTATGCCCTGTTGCTTCAATAGCTCCTGTCTCATGAACATTTATATGTGCACTCTTAACTGCCATTACAGCCTCATAAGGTGACTTAAGCATTTGATTTAAACCAATTACATTTGTAATTGTACCACCTGCTAAAACATAGGTATCTACATTCTTATCTAAAATAGAATTAACCATTTCATTTAATTCTTTAGAATGTATATCCTCTCCATACCCAATATTTTTTTCATTATTATGCTTTATTAAAGCCTCAAGTATTTTCTTATCTGCTATAGTATTATAATCATTCTTTAAATTAACTGCCATATTAAAACCTCTCAAAATGATTATAGCATTATTAAGATAATTAACAAGGAAAAAGCCACCCAACAGGGTGGCATATTCTATAGCCTCGCATTATTTAATCTAATGGATTTTTCTTCTTATAAAATAAAGCTATAGTCTCAGGACCACAATGACACATCATTGTAAAGTCAATTAAATACTTATATATCTTAAGATTATTATTAAGTTCTAATAGTTTATTCTCAAACATTATAGCTTCCTCTAGGTTATTTGTATATCCAATATAAACCGTATCATCTGCTATATTTTCAATTAATCTATCTGCCATTGCAGATAATGCTCTCTTCTTTCCAATATGAGCTCCACAGCTTATAAGCTTTCCTTCTTTATTAGCCGCAACTAAAGGCTTTATTCTTAAAAGAGAGCCTACTGCGGCTGTTGTAAGCTTTAATCTTCCACCTTTATATAAGTGGTACATAGAGCCTATTGTAAACATAGCCTCTATATTTAATGCATTCTTATCTAGCCTTTCTCTTATCTCTTTTATATCCATATTCAAATCAATAAGCCTTTGTGCTTCCTTTGCTGTAAAGAATATTGCCATACTACCAGTTAAAGAATCAATACACTCTATTTTGGCATCAGGATATTCTTCTAATAGCATATCCTTAGCTAAAAGAGAATTGCTATAGCCACATGAAAGCCCACTTGATAAAGCTATATATAAAATATCATATCCTTGTTTGATATAACTTAGAAAGCAATCATAATATGTATTAGGGCTAACTCCTGATGTTTTCATATCCACCTTATTTGTAAGCTTGTCAAAAAACATATCTACAGTAAGTGTAGTATGTACTGGATCTATTACCTCATCATTAATAGAAAATGATGCAGGTACAACCTCTATATCATATTCCTCCTTTAAATCCTTTGGAAGGCTTGCACAGGAATCTAGAATTAATTTAATTTTTTTCATTTAAAACACCTTTTTATCTAAAAATATAATATAATATAAATGCAACACGCGTTGCGTTTAGATAGTATCATATTTTATTGATAAATAATATATTAAAAAATCTAAACGCGACATATTAGGAGGTTTGTTTCATGAGAAATAAGGAATTTTCAGGAATATGCTTTTTAAACGCTTTAGTTGAGCTTTCAAAAACTAAAGAGTTTGAGGATATACAAATACAAGAAATATGCCTTAAGGCTGGGTATAACCGTTCTACCTTTTATAGATCATATACATCAAAGGTTGATATTTTACTAAAGGAGTTTAAAAAAGGATTAGTAAAATATCAAATGCTTGTGGATAATAGTAAGGATTATACATTCATTAATAAAACAAAGCTTTTATTTGATTTACTTAAGGAATCAAGTGATATGATGCTATTAACACATAAGGCTGGTCTTGATAATCAAATATATGATTTATTCTATGATATATATCCTGTTAGAAAGGAAGATGAAAAAGCCCTTGGTAAATATTATAAGCCGTTTAGAACAGCTGGGGTATTTAAAATCATTATACAGTGGATTACATCTGGTATGAAGGAGACAAGCTTAGAGATGGCACATATACTTGCACGTATTATGGATAATTGCAATGCTGATTATTAGAAGATCTTTTAGGTCTTCTTTCTTTTTTTAAATGTGAATATTCAAGAAAGAAAAAAGACCTATTGCTAGGTCTCTATCTTTCGCTACTTTTTATGTAACATTTATGCTAAACAGGTTTGTCTTACGCCATAACTCGATAGCACAAAAATGACGCGGTCGGCTAGCAGAATTTTTGTTACCTCGCATCACTAATTATACCGTAAATAATATAATTTGTAAGCTACTAAATTAAAGTAATTGACTATACCATTTATGATTATATGCTTTTGCAATTACTTAATAACAAAGATAGAAAATAATTGAATAATATGATACAATTAAAACATAGGAAAGTTGGAAATAATTATGAAATATAAATTATATTTATTACAACTTAATATCAATTTTAAGGTCTTATTGTAGAAATACAGTAAGGCCTTTTATTTTGAGAAAAATAGGAGGAATTTAATATGATAAATGATGAAAAGAAATATGAATTGATA
>Ga0247610_10003916_pt1 | contig 16077 bp, 8 predicted proteins | sample 174DNAGHGhighgp2_FD_193483 | JGI IMG/M metagenome (GOLD analysis project Ga0247610, IMG submission 193483) | Sheep rumen microbial communities from Palmerston North, Manawatu-Wanganui, New Zealand - 1742 DNA GHGhigh gp2 | ecosystem: Host-associated > Mammals > Digestive system > Stomach > Rumen ... | reverse complement strand
ATTTAATGTATATGATACAGTATAAGTTACTGTTGTCCATTGTGCATATAATGTTGTGTTTTCAGGAATTACATTTGCTGCTTTTACTTGTGCTCCTGCTGCGTATTGTGTTCCACTACCATTAGCCGCTGTGTTCCATCCATTAAATGTATATCCATTTGCACTTATTGCTCCAGCTGCATTTGCAGCTTCACTATACTTCATTGTCGTGTTTGCTGGAGCTGTTCCATGTCCATTTGCATTATATGATAATGTTGCTGTTACATCTGTCCAAATTGCATATAATGTCATATCATCTGGTGCAGTATACTCTGCTTTTACTTGTGCTCCTGCTACATATGAAGTACCACTTCCATCTGCTTTTGTATTCCATTTAACAAATGTGTATCCTGTTGCAGTTAAAGCATCTGCTGCATTTATAGTTTCACTATATCTCATAGTTACTGGCGCTGGAGCTGTTCCATGTCCATTTGCATCATAAGATAATGTTGCTTGATAATCTATCCATTGTGCATATAGAGTTGTATTTACTGGCATTACATCAGCAGCTTTTACTTGTGCTCCTGCTGCATATGTTATTCCAGATCCATCTGCTGCTGTATTCCATCCATTAAATGTGAATCCAGTTGCACTTATTGCTCCTGCTGCATATGCAGCTTCACTGTATTTCATACTAACTGTTTGTGGTGCTGTTCCATGACCATTTGCCAAGTATACTAGTTTTGCAGTTGCCTCAATCCATTGAGCATATAATGTTGTTTCTTTTGGTATTGTGTTTGCTGCTTTAACTACTTCGTTTGCATTATATTTTGTACCAGTTCCATCAGCTTTTGTATTCCAACTATCAAATGTATAACCTGTTGCGCTAATTGCAGCCGCTGCTCTAAATTCATCTGGATAATTCATAGTTACTGATGCCGGTGCTGTTCCGTGTCCATTTGCATCATATGTTAGTGGTGCTAAATAATCACTCCATTGAGCATATAATGTTGTGTTTTCAGGAACTACATTTGCTGCTTTTACTTGTGCTCCAGCTGCGTATGGTGTTCCACTTCCATCAGATGCTGTGTTCCAGCCATCAAACCTATAACCTCTTGCTGTCATATCACTAGAAGCATTTGTTGCTTCTGTATATTTCATAGTTACAGCTGCTGGTGCTGTTCCATGTCCATTTGCATCATATACTAATATAGCTGTCTTTTCTTCCCATTGTGCATATAGAGTTACACTTGCAGACAATGTTACTGATGAACCCGCAGCTACTTGTGATACTGTTGCATTTTGAGTATACATCCAACCAGTAAATGTATATCCTGTCTTTGTTGGAAGTGTTGAAGGAATACTTATTGGTGTTCCTTGATCTTCTGTTATTGTAGGACTAATTGTTCCTAGACTTCCTCCATTTGGATCAAATGTAATTGTAATTTGATTTATTTGCCATACTGCAAATAAGTTTAATGATGCATTTGTATTATATGTATCTCCTGCAACAAATTCTGGATTTGTTGCTGTTTGATTTCTTGCCCATCCTTTGAATACTCCATTCCATCTTGTTGGGGCTCCACTTGTAATAGTATATGGATCATCTTCGTATTTAACCTCTGCTTCTGGTGCAGTTCCTTTTTCTCCACCATTCATATCATAAGTTATATCGTATGTTAATTTAACTCTCCATACTGGATATAATGTTAAGCTTGAATCAATTGTGAATGAAGTTGAGTTTGCAGAAACAAGTATTGTTGTTCCATTCTTCTCTAGTCCCCATCCTTCAAACTTATATCCCGTCTTAACTGGTTTTGCCCATTCTGTTGATGGATTAATGTTTGTTCCTTCATTGTAGTATAGTGGTCCATTTGGTCCGCCAGTTTCACCTTCACTAAGTACAAAGTCAACTTTGCAAGGTTCTTTCTCCCATACTGCATAAAGAGTCATGTCACCATTAATATTAATTGTTTCTTCTGTTGCATAGTAAGTTCCTGTTGGAAGTGTATTACTATCTTCAGAGAATCCTACTAATCTATATCCGCTTCTTGCAAAGTACAATTCATTAGGAAGTGTATATGTATTTGTATTCTTTACTTTAATAGTATATGGTGTTAATTCAACATAGTTTGGATGTAATGTTAAATTGTAAGCTGATGCAAGAGAATTTGTTTCTGCATACATATCATCTTCAGAAATTGATCTATCATTTGATAGTATTACTCTGTAGCCTACTCTCTCATCTGGAGTTCCGCCTACAGGAACACTTCTTACAAGATAATCATTTCCTGTATTATCTAATCCTCTATAAACAACATAAGATGTTAAATATGGATTTGATAAATTAGTATTATTAATTAATGCTTTTTCTTTGTCATGTAATTCAATATCATCAACCTCTGATGTTGTGATTATTTTCTTAATTCCTAAATCCGAACTTTCAACCAGACTTGCTGAATAAGTAGATAGTGATGCATCTGCTATATATGTAGATGTATATTCCCATCTACCACCTATCATGTCGTAAACACCCGTAATATTTCCTGTAGTTGTTGTACTTACATCAACACCTGTTGGAATAGTTGTGTCTAATTGTATACCTCTATAATTTCCAAATTCAGTTTGACCAAGTATTAATGTTGCTTCGTATTCAGCATTCTTCATCATATGTGAATTATCATTTGGATACATATGCAATGAGTTTCTAAATACTTTGTCTACGGAAATTCCACTCCATGATGTTCTATTTGGTTTTGATACTACTCTAATATTCTTATCTTCTGCGCCTGCTTTCGTTGTAATAGCATCTCCACCACCTAGTAATTGTGTTGATGGTGTCCATGTAATTCCATCTACAGAATCTTCACGTGACATTTCATATTTTGCCATCCAGAATCCCCTTAATTCGTAGTTGGCTTCTGGCATTCTAAATGCTTCCGCTACTTCATATCCATCAGGCAAAGCAAGTAAATTTCCATTTATATCTAAATAATCATTACTTCTTCCATATAAGAATAAAGTATCATATAAATAGTAATCTGTTACTGTTCCTTCTGGCGCTTCAGTTTCATAAGAAGAATCAGTGTAATATATTTTTTTGTATGCAAATCTTGGAATCCAAACCCACATACTTCCATCTGGAGTTGTAGCATTTGCCCACTCTGACATTTGATAATCATACATACTATCGGTAAACACTGGTGCGTCTTCCCATTCATCACTTCCGTTTAAGTATGCTGCTCTCATTTGATCTAATAATTCTGGTTCATTAGCAAGTGAGCTTCCATGAACTTTTACGCTATTATATTCAATTGTAGTTTCTACATCATTTCCATATTCATCTATTGCTTTGAATATATTTTTGCCTGCTCTTAATCTTGATTCAAATCTACCATTTATTCTACTTATAATTGTTCCATTATGTGTAATTGCTTTTAAGTGCTCATCTGATACAACGATTATTGCTTTTCCATCTTCTTGGGCAACTCTTAATATTGGTAAAGTATTATCTATTGTAATTTCATTTGTTTCAACATATGCGTCATCATCTGAAATAAAGTTTCCTGCTCTATCATATACAGTCATATTTTCTACAGTAAAGCTGAATTCACCATCAGTTTCAATGTTTTCCATTGTTACTGTATATTTCTTTCCTTTTTCAATTACCTCTTCGCTAATTTCAGTAATGCTTCCGTTTACGTCAAAACCATTTACTAATAGTTTTAATTTATCTTTCGTTATTTCCGAAGTATGTAAATAATCATCTGTTACTTGGAAATAGAAGTTTGTTTTATTTATATTGTAGTTACCTACTTTTAACGCATCTAATGTTATATGTTTTTCAACTGGTCCAGAGACATTGCCTCCTTCATCTCTTTGCCATACATAAATTGTCTTTTCTCCATCACCTTGTGATAATTCAAAAATTAGATTACCTTTTTCTCTATCTTCATTATCACCTAAGTAATCCCAATCATCAGTTTCGTCAGGAACTTTGTTTGGATCTTCTGTGATAAATGCATCGATAACTTCATCGCCTTCAACTTTAACATCAATTACTACCGTGTCAGTATGCACTGGCGCTGTTACTTCTCCTAAAGCTGGTGGTGTTTTATCTATTGTAAAACTATATGATACAACAGATGATTCGACACTTGGATTATCTACCAAATATGCTTTTGCATATAATGTATATGTTCCTTCTCCTGTGTAATTCAATGTCTTAGTATATGTTGTCCAAATTGTATTATCTAAACTATATTTGTATCTTACAAGTGCTTCTTTTGAATAACTTGCTTCACTTCCAAATATGTTTATGTATATTCCTTTTCCTACAACTCCACCATTAGGAACATTGTTATATCCATCATTACCTTGTACTATAGGAGCATTAGGTTCTCCAAAGATTACAAGTCTAACTACATTTGAAGTTGCTTCATTATGATTTCTAAACACACTTGTTCCTTGAGTGTAGTTTTCTTCTGGTAATGTTGCAGTAACCCAATAAATACCTGCTTCTTTAGGAACTCCTGTAAGTTTTGTAGTTAAAGTAACATCTGAATAATATGAATATACTAAATCATTTAATGCTTCTCTTACAGAGTTCTCACCTTTGTTTTTATAATTAAATACTTTATCTATATTTGCTTCACCAATAGTGACTGGAGTATTATTGTATACTGTAATTTTATTTCTTAAAGTTATTATTGGATTTGCTTTTACAATTTCAAAGTATGTTTTTGTTGTTCCAGTATAATGATTTACACCAGTAAATGTAATTTCAGCTATTCCAGCATTAACATTATTACTATATGTATATGTGTAGTCTCTTCCTGCTTCTAATTCGACACCATCATCAGTTACAAATTTTGTAATAGCTGGTGTTCTTTCATATCCATTATATTCATACCTATTAACACTTAATGTCGCTGTTCCGCTTATAGGAACTCTTGTGATTGAATATGTTTGTGTTATTGTTCCTTTATAGTTTCCTTTTCCTTGTATTGTTATTACAGCTGTGTTATTTCCTGGTTCTATATTATTTGAGAAAGACATCTCATAATCATAATCAACCACTAGATTTTTATTATTCCATTTAACATTTACATTTGGAATCTTTGCTGTTCCATCATATGGAAAACTATTTGGTGTTGCAGTTATTGTTACTTGATTTCTAACTGTTGATAAATCTAATTGATTAATTGGAAATGTTTTTTCTTGCATTCCAACATAATCACCTTTACCATCGATATACACTATCGCATTTCCTGCATCTGTGTTGCTAATGTATCTTACAGTATAGTCTGTTCCTTGTCTTAATGTTGTTCCATTTAATGATACTGCAACAGATGGAGTTTTAGCATTTCCATCATAAGTATATGAAGATGGATTTAGTGTTACCAATGCTGATTCAATTGATAATGAAATAATTCTAAAATATGCTTCTTCTGATACATAGGTGTATGTATAGTTAGACTTTTTAAATGTTCCATTATCTGCTATGTTATAAGTTCCATTTCCAGTAATTAAATAATAACTAGCAAGTTCACCTGCTTCTCTTGCAAGTGTTCCTGTATTTCCATTTATTTCACCATTCTTTAATCCATTGATAATTGGATAAATAGGTGGATCCGCTTCTCCAAGCATTTTACTTGTATTCTTTGGTGGTCTACCTGTTAATGGAGCTTTTGATATTACCCAATCATATTGTTTTGGAGCTGTTGTATTATCATTCCAAACATAGTTGCTATTAAGTATAGCAGTTACATGATACGTTCCTGCATCTGTTGCACTTAAAGCTCCACTTAATGTATATCCTTCTCCTTCAGGTACACCATAATGCTCTATACCATCATATTCATAATCTGTTTTTGATGGAGCATATGCTGTCTTCTTGCTTATTGTGAATGTTACTTCTTTACTTCCTTTATGATTTTTTTCTAAAGTTGTGATTTTTATTTTTGCACTTGTTGTAACATTAATGTTATTTGAGTATTCAACCGAATAATCTTCGCCCTCTATTAATGTCAACGATCCTTGTTTAACTGTTATTGCAGGAGTTAATGGATTTCCAGTATAGGTTACTGGATTTTGTGAAATTGTAATTGTAGTTCCACTTAAATCATACTTTTCAATTTCCCATTCTATTGTGATTGGTGCATATTTATTGTCTGTTGAATTCCACTCATAATCACTTAGTAGTGTAAGTTCTGCTGTATATTTTCCTGCATTAGTTGCAGTATTATTTGTGATCGTATAACCAGTTCCAGCTGGTACACCTGTTTGAACTGTGCCATTATAAATTAACCCTGTCACCTTTGATGGAATCATTGCAACTTTTCGACCAATGCTTAATATTCCTTTGTTGTAGCTAATGGTATAGTTTGATGCATAAGGCTCATTTAATGCAAGAGTTCCTTGTGTAATATCATAAACTCCTACTGAAGAATTTGTTGTTGCACTTGTTTGAAGTGATCCACTAAATGTAGGTGTTTGTCCAGATGCTTGATTGCTATATGTGTATGTTAAAGCAGGATTTGCTGCTTGATATTCTTTGTATTTTGTATCAGCAAATACGTTTAATGTTCTTTTTCCGATTACCCATGTTACTTGTCTTGCACTCGTTAAATTGTTTCCGTTATTCCATTGATAATTTGATTCTGGTGTTACAGTTGCATTATATGTTCCAGCATTTGTTCCTGTATTGCCAGTTATTGTATATCCTGTACCTTCCATTACACCTTTTTGTGATGTTCCATCGTAGATTAATCCTTCGATTGCAACTGGTGTTGGAATTGATTTTCTATTGATTGTCAAAGTACCTTTTGTGTAGTTAATTTTATAGTTATCAGCTAAGAAGTCGCCATTATCTGCAAGAGTAAGACCATTTTGAACTATGTCGTAAGTTCCAACGTTAGAGGTAGCAGTTGCTGATGTGCTAATCCAGCTATTAAAGCCTGGTGTCTCGCCCGTAACATTGTTGTTGTATGTGAAGGTTAGTTGTGGGTTTACATCACCATATTCTCTAGACTTTGCATCTGCAACGATGTTTAATGTCCTTTTTGTTATGCTAAATTCATTGGTTGCTGTGCATTGTTCATAATTCGCATTAGCAGGGAATGTAGCTTTTACGGTGTATGTACCAACATCTTTTGGCTTCACTGATGTGTAAGTGCTATCTGATGCTGATGATTTCTTGTATTCATATTCGACTCCAACTATTCCATTGGTATCTGAGTAAGGAACTGGATTAGCCGGCGTTTCGCCATAAATCCAACCTCCCATCGTTACACTTCCTGATCCAGGATCAGCAAATGCAATATTTTGCAGCATCAAAATGAGCAGTAGTGCTAGCCATAACACCCCGCTTCTCTTTAATCTTTTTACTCGTCCTTTGTACATTTTTTCCAAAGTCTTGCACCTCCACTTGCGACATAAACAAGTTATTTGTTTTTTGGTCTTTTGTTTTCGCTTCTTCGCTTTATTTATAAATAATATTACTTTGTTTTTATTATAAATAAATATAAGAATTTGTCGAGATGCGTTTTCTTTGTAATTCGCTAGTATCAAGGGTTTTGTAACACAAACGCTAAAAAAGTCGCTAGGGAAGCTCATTATGCTTTCTAGCGACTAATTATTTTTTGCATTTATTAAAAATATATTACGTTTTGTTATTATATATGTTAAAACATGTTTATTGTTGTGTGTCAAATTGAATTGTAATTCTTACTTCCGTAAAAGAATATAAATAATATTTAGTAATTTTATGCTTCAATTGTTATTTCACCCATAGTAACTTTTGCAATTTCATATCCATTACCACAATCAACTTTATTATCACTTTTTATACTAAGATCTGCAATTCTAAGTTGTGTTGGATTAATACTTTTAGCTGCAATAAAACAACCTCTATTTCCTTTTGCACCAGCATGAACATATCCACGTATATCACCAAGTACAACAATGTTTTGTTCTGCAACAACTTCAGAACCTGCATTAACATCACCAAGTAGAATTACTGTTCCTTCAAATTCAATTCTTTGTCCTGAACGAACAGTACCTGTAAATACTTTTGATTTTGATATTGTAGTATCTTTGTTAAAGATGTCATTTATTGTTGCAACACCTAATCTTTTAGGTTTTTCAATTACAATTTGTTTATCTGTTTTTTTAGCAAAAATTCCTAATAATTCTTGTTCCTCAAAATCAGATAATCTTTTACCTTTTATTGTAATTGGTTCTTCTATACCATCAAACATACTTGGTCCTGATGCATCTAGTATAGATATGATTTTAGATTTTATATCAACATAGTCTGAATTTTTATTTAAGGTAACTAACAATTTATTCTCTTTATTTTCAAACAACACTTCTGTATTCATTCGTTGCTCCTTTCAAACGATCAATTATATACATATATATTATATCACATATTGTACGTCACTACGGAAGTAACCTATTCAAATTTAAAATACTCTTTCATTATATCTTTAACTGCGCGTGCTGTAAAGTATCCATGACCACCATGTTCAACAATTACTACAACCGCTATCTCAGGATCATCATATGGAGCAAATCCAACAAACCATGCGTTATCAGATCCATTTCCAGATGTTGCGGTACCAGTCTTACCTGCAACTTCTATCGGAAAATCATTAAATGTTCCATATACTGTTCCGCCTCTATCACCAGTTACACTTTTCATACCTTCAAAAATAGCATTAAGAGATGATTCTTGTATATCAATATTTTCATCTTCCTGATTTAAAACACCAAGTCTTTCATCAACTTCATTTTTTATTATTTTTAAATCTTCTTCATTTCCAATACTATCTGTTACTTTTTTAATCAATGTAACATCTTGTTTTTTTCCTTTGTTAGCTATTGTTGCAATGTATTTTGTCATTTGTATAGGCGTGAATAAATTATATGATTGTCCAATACTGCTAGAAAGTGTATCACCTATAGTCCAAGTTAGTTTTCTTCCTTTTTCATTTTGTTCTTCTACATATTCTCTTGAAGAAACTGTTCCTTTTTCTTCACCATATAATTCTATTCCTGTTTTTTGACCTAATCCAAATTTTCTTGCATATGATGCTAATGTATCAATTCCCATTCTGCTTGATACTTCATAATAATAGTAATTGCAAGAAACCATAAGTGCTGTTCTTGCATTTACACTACCATGAGTTTGTCTTCTTGAATTCCAAAGCCAACATGCTGGTTTATGGCCTTTGTTATATACACCTAAATCATTTATTAATTCAGTTGAACTTATTGCTCCGCTTTCCATTGCTGCAATACCTGTAACCATTTTATAGGTGGATCCTGGTGGATATAGACCCTGAATGGCTCTATTATACATTGGTTTATCTTGATTATTAAAATACTCATCATATTTTGCTTGGCTTATTCCATCAACAAATTCTTGTGGATTATAGTCTGGATAATTTGCAAGTGCCAACACTTCACCTGTTTTAACATTTAAAACAATTGCACTGCCTGCTCTAGCATCTGAATATTTTAAATTATTTATTTTTCCATTTTGAATTTGCCAAATAATATCTTTTAAAACTTCTTCTGTTTTCTTTTGTAATTCTATATCAATAGTAAGATAAATATTTCTTCCAGCCTTGCTTACATCAATTTCTTCTATAGAATTTATAACGCCATTGGAATCCATTTCAATTCTTTTGCTTCCATTTATACCTTTTAGATATTTTTCAAAAGAACTTTCTATACCTGCTTTTCCAACTATGCTATTTAATGTATAGCCATCATCTTTTCTTGCATCATATTCAGATTGACTAATTATTCCAGTGTATCCAATTACGTGTGATAACGTGTTTCCGTAAGGATAACTTCTTTTTGTATCTTTTGTTATATATATTCCTGGATAATCAAAATTATTTTCTTCTAATTCATGAACACTTTCTATTGAAATATTTTTTGCAACTGTTGCCATTCTATAATTTGAATATCCACTGTTAGATAATTCATATCTAAATGGAATTAATAATTTTCTTTCATAGTCATCATACTCTTGCAATTTATATCTGTTAACCAATTCATCTATTGTTTCTTGAATGTCAAATTCTTCTTTAATGTTATTATTTTCTTTCCATTTTTTTAAATTATCGCCATTAATCGTGAATTTTTTATTTTCAAAATCTATTGGGAGATTACTAATATAATTATCTCCATTTTTAATTAGCACTCCTGCAATTTTTAAAAGAAGATCATTTAAATCATCTTGTTTGCTTTTTGTTCTAAACAAATTCAATGTATATGACACTTCATTAGTTGCTAAAAGATTTCCGTTTCTATCATATATTTCACCACGAGGTGCATAACTCTCTGCAGTTCTCGTAACCTTTCTAGATGAACGTTCCCTATAGCTTTCACCATTTATTATTTGCATATCAAATAAAGCTATTATTAAAATAATAGTTATAAGTATAATCAGACCTATTAAAATATAATATCTAGTTTCATTATTTTTAATTTCTTTCACCCTCAAAAATTAATTACTAAAAAATATATCGCTTTTTGGTGTCATTTAACAAATTTCCAATCCATGAAAAAGGATAATAGAAAACAAATGTTAAGAAAAGGTTATATAAAGTTTCGCAAATTATTATTTTTATAAATTTTCCAATCTGAACATTTGAATATTTATATAGTACTATTCCTATTATCATAAAAAATGCTTCAAATAAAATGGTTGATATTGCAACAACAATAATTGCTGTTAGCCTGTTTTCTAGCGATATTCTTCCTTTTAAATATCCTATTGTGTACCCTAAAATAAAATAAGCTATTGTATATATTCCAAATGTTCTTCCAAACATAACATCTGAAAACAAACCATATAACACACCAATAATTGCTCCTGTTTTTTCATCGTTTGTTAGTGCTATTGTACTTATAAAAACAATTCCTATATTTGCTATTACACCAAATAAAGGAATTTCGTTTATAAATACTGTTTGAAAAACAATAGTGGCAACTACGGCTATTAATGTAATTAATAAAATCAAAAATTTCTTCATTTAAACTCCATATATTAATTATCAATTATTATAGCTACTGTTTCTAGTCTATTAAAATCAACAGATGTTTTAAGTTCAGCAAAATTTTCAAAAGGATTTTCTTTTTTGTAAAATTTTGTTATTTCACCTATTTTAATACCCTTTGGATAGAAACCTCCCATACCAGAAGTAACAAATACATCTCCGCTTTTAAATTCTTTTTTAAGTGGAATGTCTGTAACCGTACACAAATTATCGTCTTCTGCATAATTAGTTCCTTTAATTATTACTTCTTCTCTTGTGTCAGCAGCTCTTGCACTTATAGATGATGTCGCATCAATTATTGAAACTACTTTTGATGTAACATCTGTGCACGAAGAAATATATCCTACTAAGCCATCACTTGTTATTACTGCCATCTTAGGTTTTATACCATCATTTGATCCTTTGTTTATTGTAAATGTCTTATCCCAATTATTATTTGATATAGATACAATATCTGCCATTGCAACTTTGTATTCTTTATATAATGATTTTAATTCTTGATTGCTTTTATATTTGTTATTTTGTTCTTTTAAAATGTCATAATCCGCTATTTTTATTTTTAAATTTTTATTTTCTTCTTTTAGTTTTGAATTTTCACTTTTTAATTTTTCTAAATCATCAAAAAAGGTTTGATTGTTTGTTACTAAATTGTATAGCTTTTCTAATGCTTTTTGAGGTATATATACAATTGATGTTAAAATTGATTCTGCATTAGATACCTTTCTATGCGACCCATTTGTTAAAGCTATACATAAAAAAATACATATTATTAAAATAATTGTTAATATTTTAGTTATTATTCTTTTCTTCATATATACTTTCCATATTATTTAAAAATATTATCGTCCTTGTTTTGAACTTTTTAATAGTTTTTTTAGTCCATGTATATCTTCAAGAACCTTACTTGCGCCAGTTACTACGCACTCTGTTGGATTTTTAGCTATATTTACAGGAAGTCCCGTTTCCATAGCTATTAATCTATCTATATTTTTTATTAATGCAGTACCACCACAGATTGTTATACCATTTAGCATTAAATCTGATGCGAGTTCTGTAGGTGTTATTTCTAATGTTTGTTTTATTGCACCGATTATTTGAAGAAGAACATCTTTCATTGCTCCCTCAATTTGAGCAGAAGAAATTGTGATAATTTCCGGAAGACCATTTTGAAGACTTCTTCCTTTAATATCCATTTCTTCTATTGTCATCGACGGATATGCTGTTCCAATTTTATGCTTGATGTTTTCTGCTGTTATTTTTCCAATTAAAACATTATATTCTCTTTTTATATATTCTATAATTGATTCTGTAATTTCATCACCAGCAACTCTTATGGAACGACTTGCTATAATGCCTCCCATTGAAATTACAGCTATTTCTGTTGTTCCACCACCTATATCTACAATCATACTTCCGCTTGCTTCAGATATTTTTAGTCCTGCACCAATAGCTGCAGCCATGGGTTCTTCTATAAGAAATACTTCTCTTGCTCCAGCTTCTAATGCTGCTTCTTCAACAGCACTTTCTTCTACTTCTGTAACTCCAAGAGGAACCCCTATAACTATTCTAGGTTTATTGAACAAATAATTTTGACATGCTTTTTCAACAAAATATCTAAGCATTTTTTTAGTTGCAGTAAAATCTGCAATTACTCCATCTTTTAACGGCCATGTTGTTTCAATATTTTCTGGAGTTCTTCCATGCATTTCTTTTGCTGAATTTCCAATTGCAATTATTTGTCCCGAATATTTATCTGTTGCAACAACGGTTGGTTGTCTTATGACGATTCCTCGTCCTTTCATGCTTATAAGTGTATTGCTAGTTCCGAAGGTCAATGCTCATATCTTTTGCGAACAAAGCCAATGCCCTTCACTCCTTTATATTTAATTAAAATAAATGTGAGGATTTAAAACTTAAGAAATTATTACCACCGAATAATTAAATGATCTAAAAGTTGAATATCAACTAGCTGACAAGCACTATAAAGTTTGTTCGTAAAAGTGATATCTTCTTTGCTAGGTGTAACATCTCCGCTTGGATGATTGTGAGATATTGCAATACTTCTAGCACCTATCTTAATTGGTTCTTTAAGGATATCTTTGATTTCAACCGAATTTGAATTAATAGTTCCAATAGAAATTTTTACCACTTTTATAACTCTATTCTTTGTATCCAAAATAGCAACTTCAACTGTTTCTTGAGAAAGTCCTTGTAAATCTCGCATAAATACTTTTGCTAATTGCTCCGGTGTATTAATTCTTTCGTCTGGTAAAGGAAGTGCACAATTAATTCGCTTTCCTATTTCTAATAAGGCCTGAATTTGAAGTGCTTTAACCTTACCTATTCCTTCAACTTTCTTTAGTTCTTCTATTGAATATTGTTTTAAAAATGATAATCCAATATTGTTTCCATCTTTTGTAAGTATTTCTCTTGAAATATCTAATGCTGATTTATTTTTTGTGCCATTTTTTATTATTATAGATAGAAGCTCTGTATCAGACAAAGCTTCTACCCCATAATACATTAATTTTTCATAAGGTCTATCATAGTAACCGTATTCTTTAATTGTCATGCTGGCAAATCCTTTCTAATTTGATTTGCCCCTATTTTTATATTATTCCAAATTTTTTACTACTTCCTTTAACTTGCAATGTGCAAAAGCCTTCCCAAATTGAGTATTCTGGGCTATCATGATTTATTATTTCGCATCTAAATTTGTTGCTTGCTTCTTTCATTAATCTCATAATAGCGTCTTCTTGAATATCTATTTCATTAAATTTTTCTGATTTAATTGTCGTGTGTTTTACAGTTTGAATTATACATGCATTTTCATCAAGCACTTGTTTCTTTTGTGTGTTTTCATAAATATCCAATATTATATCTTTATATTCTTTGATGCTTCCTTTTTCATCTTCAGCTGTGTGATAATCATTTGGATATTCTAAAAACTTAAGCATGTTAGCTGTAATTGAACTTGTAATTTTTATTTCAGTACCATTAGTTGTTGGCTTACTAATTGGAATGATTAGTGTATTCATCATTGAATAATCACTATCTTTTTCATTTCCTAGTATTAGTTTTGAAATAACTGTCTCATCTTCTTTTTCTTTTGAATTATTTTTTAATTTATGTTCTACTTCTTCGCCTAAGCTTGTTTGAATTTTTATGTTGTCATCGTCTAATTCTATATCTATATCAACATCTTTATTTAATAATTCTGAATAATCTGTGCTTACACTTTCATCATATTCTATTGAAGCATTAGCACCCTCTGCACTAGTTTCTCCAGATTGATTGTATAATTCACTAATTTTTGGAATTTTTCTTTCTGTGATTCTAGCAACAATGTCACCAGTTGCAGCAAGATCTTTTAATTTATCTTCTGTTAGTGTTTCAAATTCATCATTTGATAATCCACTTTCTATTGCTGCTTTTACTTTGCTAAGTTCCATTTTTTCATCTGGAGAATATTTTATTTCTTCTATTAAAGATAGATTTGATGTTATTCCACCTTCAGAAAATTTACCACCAGTAATATATACATAAGAATCGCTATTTGCGCTTTCAAATACATATAATCTACTTTCTAATTTGACACCTTCTTCATTTAAATGGAATCTAATATTACATCCCATATTTAAAAATTTAAGAAGCATATCTTTAGAAGTATTTTTTTTATCTAAACCAAATATACATTCTATGGTTGTTCCATTTTCTCTGGCTGCTTTGATATCTTCTAAAATGCAATCCATTGCATTGTCTTTTGCAAATCCTGCGACAATCCATACTTTGTTATATTTTTTGTCTCTTAATTTGTTTGATAAGATATCTAAAAATTTAATATCTCTTGGTTGATTTAAAAATTTAATTTCCATACTTTTCTCCTACGTATATAAGATTTATGACAACTAATATTTTTATTAATTTTCAACATATATTTTAACATATTGTGTTTATTTTGTTTACTAATTCTTCAAAATCTTCAATTTTATTTATTTCGTTTCTAAGTATGCTACTATTTGGCATTCCTTTTAAATACCAGGCTATGTTTTTTCTCATTTCTAAGACTGCAACTTTGTCATTTTTGTACTCTTTTAACATATTTAAGTGTCTTAAAATCATTTCCTTTATATCTTGCGTTGTTGGTTTACCAATAATTTTGTTGTTTTGTAAACCTTCTATTATTTGTTCAAATATCCATGGATTTCCTTGTGCTGCTCTTGCAATCATAATGCCATCGCAATTTGTTTTATCAAACATTTCTTTTGCACTTTCTACATCTATAATATTTCCATTTCCGATTACTGGAATATTAACTGCTTCTTTTACTTTTTTTATAATATCGAAATCTATATCTCCTTGGAAAAATTCATCTCTTGTTCTTCCATGAATTGTAATTGCAGATATTCCATTTTTTTCTGCGATTTTTGCCACTTCAACTGCAACTATATGATCTTTGTCCCACCCTTTTCTAATTTTTATAGTTACTGGAACTTTTGAATTTTTAACTACTTCTTTTGTTATTTCATCTATTAATTCTAAATCTAGTAAAAGTCTTGATCCTTCATTATTTTTTACTACTTTTGGAGCAGGGCATCCCATATTGATATCAATAATATCCGCTTCTTCTGAAACTTCTTTTGCAATCTCTCCCATTATTTTAGGATCAGAGCCAAAAATTTGAACAGCGACAGGTCTTTCTTTTTCATCTATCTCCATCATCTTTTTTGTTTTTTTATCTTTGTAAAACATTCCTTTGGAACTAACCATTTCTGTATATACAAGACCAGCACCTTTTTCTTTACACAATACTCTAAATGGCATGTCTGTTATACCTGCCATTGGTGCAAGAAATATGTTGTTATTTATATGTACATTTCCAATATCTAATTCATGTATATACATTTTTCACCACCGTTTTATAATAAATGTTTTTTAGGATGTATTTTTACTGATTCGCAAATACCAAGAAGTATCATATTAGTAAGCATTGAACTACCACCATAACTTATAAATGGAA
>Ga0247610_10003915_pt1 | contig 16077 bp, 9 predicted proteins | sample 174DNAGHGhighgp2_FD_193483 | JGI IMG/M metagenome (GOLD analysis project Ga0247610, IMG submission 193483) | Sheep rumen microbial communities from Palmerston North, Manawatu-Wanganui, New Zealand - 1742 DNA GHGhigh gp2 | ecosystem: Host-associated > Mammals > Digestive system > Stomach > Rumen ... | reverse complement strand
CAACGTGCAGATACCTGCCCTCTACGTGAAGACGGCCGACTCGGACATCTTCACGGAGGTGGATATGGACCTCAACACCTTTGGCGACGACAACCCAGGGAAGATGAAGATGCGCCTGAACGCACAGATCGGCAAACAGGATATGGTCAAACTCCTGGGCGACATGCCGCAGAGTTTCATCAGACAATACCCCAACCAACCCATGAGCATCAAAGGCTCCGTGAACGGCAATATACAACAGATGGACTTCACGGGCCTGGACATCAACCTGCCAACGGCCTTCCACGCCACCGCCAGCGGTACGGCAGGGTACCTGACAGACCCCAAAAGACTGAAAGCAGACATACGCCTGAATGCCAAGACACAGAACCTGGACTTTGCCACCAGTCTGATGCCCTCAAAAGACTTCCGCATACCCAGCGGCATCAGCCTCGAAGGCACCATCAAGGCCGACGGCACCAGATACGCTGCTGACCTCACGGCACAGGAAGGCGGCGGCAGCGTGACACTGAAAGGCAGCGCCACCATCCCCCTGGATGCAAAAGGGAATATGACCACTCAGTTGATGACCTACGATGCAGACATCAAGATACAGAACCTGAACCTGCACCATTTCATGCCCAACGACTCGCTCTACCACCTCTCCACAGAGATACGCGCCAAGGGCTACGGCACGGACTTCCTCTCCAACCGCAGTCACCTGACCGCTGACGCCACCGTGAGCCAGTTGCACTACGGGCACTGGAACCTGAGTGGACTGACAGCCACTGCCAACCTACAAAACGGGCGCGGACAGGCCACACTTGCAGGACATAACGAACTCTTCGACGGTTCCATAGGTATTGATGCCCTGCTCAGCACCAAACAACTACAAGGCACCATCAGTGCCGACCTCACCAAGGCCGACCTCTACGAGATGCGACTGATGGACAAGCCACTGACCATCGGACTGTGCGGACATGTGGACGTGCACTCCGACTTCAAGCAGAACCATACCGTCACAGGGCTGTTAGGCGACCTCTATATCGCCACCGAAAAGAAGTTCTTCCATCCTGACGACCTCGGACTGCACCTCGTGACGAATAGTGACACCACCTATCTGCGAGCCCAGAGCGGCGACCTCATCGTGAAACTCGACGCCAGCGGAGGCTATGAGAAAGTGCTCCAGCAGATGTCGGTACTCAGCGACTCCGTCATGGGCCAGTTTGAGCAGAAGATCATCGACCAGCCAGCCATCACACGTCTGCTGCCCACCATGAAAGTGCATGTGGAGAGCAAGCGCGACAATCCCCTCGCCAACTTCCTGAAAGCCAATAATATCAATTTCAAGGAACTGTTTGTAGACCTCAACACGTCGCCCATGACAGGTATCAACGGCAAGAGTTACCTCTACTCGCTCGTCTATGACAGTACACGGATAGACACCTTCCGACTGAACCTGACGCAGAAAGGCGAACGACTGACCTATCAGGGACAGGTGCGCAACAACAAGAAGAACCCGCAGTTCGTGTTCAATGCCCTCTTCGACGGACACCTGCACGAGCATGGGGCACTGGTAGGACTCCGCTATTACGACGCTAACGACAAGATGGGTATCCGTCTGGGAACCACAGCAGAGATGGAGGCAGAAGGCATCCGCTTCAAACTGATGCCAGAACGCCCCACCATCGGCTACAAGGAGTTCAACCTGAACAAAGACAACTACATCTTCCTGACTCGTACGAAGGACAAGCAGGGCTTGGGCAGGATACAGGCGAAGGTTGACCTCATAGCCGACGACAAGACGGGTCTGAAACTCTATACGGAGAATCAGGACTCCACGATGCTGCAGGATCTGACCGTCAGTATCAACCACCTAGACCTGGGAGAACTGACATCCGTGCTCCCCTATATGCCACGTATCACTGGTTACCTGCAAGGCGACTACCACATCCTGCAAGACCAAGACACCCATATCTCCGTAGCCTCAGATATGGCCGTACAGAACATGACCTACGAAGGCTCGCCCATCGGCAACATCAGCACGGAATTGGTCTATCTGATGAAAGAGGATGACACCCATGCCATAGAGTCCCGTCTGATGCTCGACGACGAGGAGTTCGGACTGCTCAGCGGTACCTACAAAGGCGACGGACAAATTGATGCCTTCTTTACGATGACGCGCTTCCCGCTGTCGATAGCCAACGGCTTCGTGCCAGACCAACTGGTAGGCCTTGAAGGCTACGGCGAGGGAGAACTGACCATCAAAGGCACCACCACCCATCCGCAGGTGGATGGAGAAATCTATGTGGAAGACGCCTATCTCGTGAGTCGGCCCTATGGCGTCAGGATGCGCTTCGACAACGACCCTGTACGCGTGGTGGGCTCACACCTGCTACTGGAGAACTTCGGACTCTATGCCTACAATGACGAACCGCTCGTGATGATGGGCGACGTGGACTTCTCGGATACAGACCACATCACAACCAACCTACAGATGCGTGCCCGTAACCTGTTGCTCATCAACGCAAAACAGGAAGACAAATCCATCGCCTTCGGCAAGGCGTACGTCAACTTCTTTGCCCGCCTGCAAGGCCCGTTGGAACAGATGAATATGAGAGGGCGTCTGGATGTGCTGGGCTCGACGGATATGACCTATATGCTGCTCGACTCGCCACTCTCTACCGACAACAGACTGGATGAGTTGGTGAAATTCACGGATTTCAGCGACACCACACAGGTGGTAGTGACTCGCCCCACACCCACAGGATTCGAGGCGGACCTGAACATCAATGTCTCGCAGGGAGCCCACATCATCTGTAACCTGAACATCGACCAGACAAACTACATCGACCTGATGGGAGGCGGCGACCTGCGCATGAAGTACAATTCGGAAGGCATTGACCTGAGAGGACGATACACACTCTCCAACGGCGAGATGAAGTACTCGTTGCCAGTGATCCCGCTGAAGACCTTCACCATCAAGGACGGCAGTTATGTGGAGTTTACGGGCGACCCCATGAACCCACGCCTGAACATCACGGCCACAGAGCGCACCAAAGCCACTGTCTCCAACGAGGGCGGAGCCACTCGCAGCGTGGCCTTCGACTGCGGCGTGATCATCACCAAGACACTCAACGACATGGGACTGGAGTTCATCATCGAGGCACCTGAGGATCAGGGCATCAGCGGAGAGTTGGCCACGATGTCGAAGGAGGAACGGGGAAAGATTGCCGTCACCATGCTGACAACAGGCATGTATCTCGCCGACGGCAACACCAGCAATTTCTCGATGAACTCAGCCCTGAGCACCTTCCTCCAGAGTGAGATCAACAACATTGCCGGCTCTGCCTTCAAGACCCTCGACCTCAGCGTGGGCATTGACAACAGTACTGACGCCTCAGGCTCCATGCACACAGACTACTCCTTCAAGTTTGCCAAGCGCCTGTGGAACAACCGTCTGAAGATCCAGATCGGCGGCAAGGTGTCGTCAGGAAATGATCCCACTATGGGACAGAACAACTCGTTCTTCGACAATGTCACAATGGAGTACCGTCTGAACCAGAATGCGACGCAGAACCTGAAACTCTTCTACAACCAGAATGTCTACGACTGGCTCGAAGGCTATACAGGAGAATATGGCGTGGGCTTCCTCTGGCGGCGTGAACTGGATAGTTTCTGGGATATCTTCCGTTTCTGGAAGAAGGAACAGCAGCCTATGCCTATACGACAGTCATCCAGAATACAGCCACGTGACAGTGTACGAACCGACTCAATCCAACAAAACAGATAGAGAAATGAAAGAAGTCAGAAGAAGATATAGGGAGATAAAAGAAAATCAAAAAAGAATGACATGCAGGCGAAAATGGTCTGCAACAAAACAATTGTCCTCTATCTCCTTCTATCTCCTTCTTACTACCTCTATCTTCTTCCTTTCTTCCTGTTCAATGACGAAGAACATCCCAGAAGGCGATCAACTCTTCACAGGACTGAAGAAGATTCAGTATTTAGACGAGCGGAAGGACAGTTTCGCCACCCACCTCGAAAACACCAAGTTAGAGTTGGAGGCAGCCCTCGCCACAGAGCCCAACGGTTCACTCTTCGGCAGCAGTTATTACAGCGTGCCCTGGTCGTGGCACCTATGGGTCTACAACCATTTCGCGAAGAAAGAAAGCAAATTTGCCAAATGGATGACAAAGTCGTTTGGCAAGCCCCCCGTGCTGATGAGTCAGGTGAATCCCACCCTGCGTGCCTCTGTGGCCAAGAGTGTGCTTCGCAACAACGGCTATTTCCGAGGGGATGTGGGCTATGAGATCCTTCCACAGAAGAATCCCAAGAAAAGCAAGATACGCTATTCCGTCAGGCTCGACTCCCTCTTCACACTCGACTCAGTGGCCTACGTCAACTTCCCTGACACCATCCAGCAACTCATCGACTCCACCAGTCAGGAGAGCCTCATCCAGCCTGGCAGTGCCTTTAGCGTAGGAGCCCTCGATGGGGAGCGCAGCCGCGTCAATACACTGTTGCGCAACAACGGCTACTATTATTACAACTCGAGTTATGCCTCTTATCTCGCCGACACCGTAGCCGTAGCCAACAAGTCGCAACTCCGTTTCCAACTGGCCGAGGGTGTCCCTGACGAGGCACTCCACAAATGGTATATCGGACATATCGACGTGCAGTTACGCAAGACGATGCGCGAACAAATGACGGACTCACTCATACGTCGCAATTCCACCATTCACTTCAACGGCAAGCGCCCTCCCATCCGTCCCAATGTGATACTGCGGAACCTGCGACTGCGCTCCCGCCAGCCCTATTCCTACGAAAGACATCAGGAGTCTATCAGCAAGATCAATGCCACAGGTGTCTTCAGCACTACCGATTTCCAGTTTACGCCCAGGCCAGGGACAGACACCCTCGACCTCCGCCTGAACTGTGTGTTCGACAAGCCCTACGACTTCTACATCGAGACGAATTTCATCGGGCGCACCAGTGGGCGCTACGGACCAGAGGTAAAACTCGGTTTTACCAAACTCAACGCCTTCCGAAGAGGCGAGAAACTCGACATCAACCTGCATGGTGCCTACGAATGGCAGAAAAGCGGGGGCTCTGATATGAGCAGTTACCAATATGGTGCGGACGCATCCATAGAGTTCCCACGTATCATAGCACCTTTCTACAACGATGAACCCAGACGGCGCGAAGGCGACAGACGCTCCAGGCGCAGACGCTTCTATGTCGCCCCCACGACCTATGCCAAGGTGTCGATGGACGTGATTCGACGTCCACGGTACTATAAGATGCACATCGTCGCAGGCGAGTGGACCTACCGCTGGCAGCACTCAGCCACCAGTCGCCACGAGTTCTCGCCGCTGACACTGAAATACCAGTACATTAACAGCCATACCGAACTGTTCGATACCATCGTGAGCAGAAACCCCTACCTCATGGCGACGATGGAAGACCATTTCATTCCCAAGATGCGTTACACCTATACCTACACCAGCCCTGCCACCCTGCGCAACCCCATCCGCTGGGAGACCACCATCGAGGAGTCGGGCAACCTGGTGTCGATGTGGGACTTGCTCGCCGGCCGTTCGTTCTATGAGAAGAACAAGACACTCTTCAAGACCCCCTACTCGCAGTTCCTGCGATTCGAGACAGACTTCACGAAGACCTGGAATCTTTCATCGTCGAGTCAACTGGTGGGTCATGTCAACGCAGGCATCATCTATAGTTATGGCAACAGCGATGACATCCCCTATAGCGAGAGTTTCTATGCTGGAGGAGCCAACAGCGTGAGAGCCTTCGGCGTGCGCGAAATAGGACCAGGAGCCTTCGACGGCAGGTTGACCACCCGTCAGGGAGCCTACCTGATGCAAAACGGTGATATCAAATTCGTGGCCAATCTCGAATACCGCACCAATCTCTTTGGTAACCTCAATGGAGCCGTCTTCCTCGATGCAGGCAATGTATGGAACCGCAGGGATTTCGAAATGCCTTCCAACTACGATGAACTTGATGCGGTTTCGCAGGGATTCTTGGATGACCTCAACTGGCTCTATCGGGAGAGTTCCTTCCGACTCAAGCGTATGTTCTGGCAGACGGCTCTCGGCACAGGTATCGGTCTGCGCTATAATCTCGGATTCCTGGTCATCCGACTCGACTGGGGTATCGCCCTCCACTGTCCGTACGAGACCTCGAAGTCGGGCTACTTCAATGTCGACAGTTTCAAGGATGCCCATACGCTCCACTTCGCCATCGGCTATCCATTCTAAGAAGTGACGAGTGGGAAGTGAAATAGTTAAAAAACAACAAGGCACAGCAACTTTTCACTTCTCACTTCTCACTTCTCACTTCTTTTTATTACCTTTGCAGGCAAATTGTAACAAGATATTTATTTGCTTATGAAACCGACATTATTTTTGTTAGCAGCAGGCATGGGAAGCCGCTATGGAGGATTGAAACAACTCGACGGTCTGGGGCCCAACGGGGAGACCATCATGGACTATAGTATCTACGATGCCATCCAGGCAGGATTCGGCAAGATCGTATGGGTGATCCGTAAGGACTTCGAGGAGCAGTTCCGTACGCAGATCCTCGCCAAATATGAGGGACATATCCCCTGCGAACTCTGTTTCCAAGGACTGGATGCCCTACCTGAAGGATTCAGCGTGCCAGAAGGTCGCCAGAAGCCCTGGGGAACCAACCACGCCGTACTGATGGGTAAGGATATTATCAAGGAGCCGTTCTGCGTCATCAACTGCGACGATTTCTACAACCGCGACGCCTTCATGGTGATTGGCAAATATCTCTCCGAACTGCCTGAGGGTGCCAGAAACCAGTATGCGATGGTAGGTTTCCGCGTAGGGAATACCCTCTCAGAAAATGGAACCGTGGCCCGTGGTGTCTGTTCCACCAACGAGAAAAACCACCTGACAACCGTCGTGGAGCGCACGGAGATTGTTCGCTGTGCTGCCGACGGCAGCAACGCCGGTGCCGCTACTGAGCCCATCCGCTATAAGGACGAGCAAGGCCAGTGGGTGGTTGTCGACGACAACACTCCTGTCAGCATGAACATGTGGGGATTCACCCCCGACTACTTCGAATACAGCGAGGCTTACTTCAAGGAGTTCCTCAGCGATCCGAAGAACATGGAGAATCTGAAGGCAGAGTTCTTTATCCCGCTGATGGTGAACAAACTCATCACCGACGGCACGGCTACCTGCGAAGTGCTCGACACCACCAGCAAATGGTTCGGCGTGACTTATGCCGCTGACCGTGAGTCTACCGTAGCCCGTATCCAGAAACTCGTCGACGAGGGCGTTTATCCTAACAAACTCTTCTGATGAGCATCGATATCCTGACGGAAGATCAGTTGGCCCAACTCAGCCAACTGATCTCTGTCTCACAAAACATCATCATCACATGTCATCAGAGTCCTGACGGCGACGCAATTGGTTCCTCATTGGCATGGGCCTCCTATTTAGGATCCTTGGGCAAGGAGGTCACCATTATCGTGCCTGACCAGTATCCCGACTTCCTGCTGTGGCTGCCGAATACGGAGAAGATTGTCCGCTACAACAAGCATCGGGAGAAGTGCGATATGCTCCTGAAGATTGCCGACCTCGTCTTTTGCCTGGATTATAACACGCCCTCGCGCGTGGATGAAATGCAGCAGACGTTGCTCAACACCCAGGCCAAGCGGGTACTGATCGACCATCACCTGAATCCGGATGTGCCGACAACATTGACCATCTCCCACCCTGAGGCATGCAGCACCTGCGAGATTGTCTTCCGCATCGTCTGGCAGATGGGCGCCTTCGACAGCATGGACAAGCATTTCGCCATCCCCGTCTATTGTGGTATGATGACTGATACGGGCGGTTTTACTTTCGCATCCTCACGTCCTGAGATATTCTATATCATCTCCCTACTGCTGACCAAGCATATCAACAAGGACAAGATCTACCGCAACGTGTATCACAATTACAGCGAGAACCGCCTGCGGCTGATGGGCTTTGTACTGTACGAGAAACTGGTCTATCTCCCTGAGTATAATGCGTCCTACTACGCACTGACGAAAGAAGATCTCCGACGTTTCCATTTTATCAAGGGCGATGCTGAGGGACTGGTGAACATCCCCCAGCAGATTAAGGGGCTCCGACTCTCCATCTCCCTCCGTGAAGACACGGAGAAAAACAACCTTGTCTGGGTCAGCCTGCGCTCTGTCGACGATTTCCCCTGCAACCAGATGGCCGAGCAGTTCTTCAATGGCGGTGGTCATCTAAATGCCTCAGGCGGCCGTCTGAACTGTACTATCGACGAGGCTGTCGAAACTGTCAAGTGCGCCATCGCCGCCTTCGCCGACCTGCTGAAAGGTTAAAAAAAGACAAGGCGGCAGCATTTTCTCACTTCTCACCCATCAATTCTCACTTCTTTTTATTATCTTTGCAGCCGATATGAAGAAGATTCTATTACTCATAATTGCAGCCGTCGTGGTTTTTGCCAGTTGCAATGACTACGAGACATACGGTGACCAAAAGGAGAAAGAGCGCAATGCTATCAACAAGTTCATTGCCGATTCCAGTATTACGGTCATCTCTGAGGACGTCTTCAACCAAAACGGCCAAAAGACCGACCTGAAGCGTAATGAGTTCGTCAAACTCGACAAGAGTGGTGTCTATATGCAGATTGTCCGTCAGGGCTGCGGCACCAAGTTGCAGAATGGCGAGACTGCCAACCTGATATGCCGTTGCACAGAGATCAACATCATGAAAGACACGATAGGTGTGGTTACCAATGCGTTCTTTGCTGCATCTTATCCCGATATCATTCGCGTCAGTTGCACCAGTGGCACCTTCACAGCCTCCTTCACTAAGGCTGTGGCTTACAATATGTATTATTGTTATGGCAGCGCAGCAGTCCCTGCGGGATGGCTGGTTCCACTGTCCTATGTCAACGTGGGAGTCCCCCAGAACGACGACGACGAAATCGCCAAGGTGCGCCTGATTCTTCCGCACAGTCAGGGTCATACGGCTGCCACCTCAAATGTGTCGCCCTATTATTACGAACTCACATTACAGCGAGAGACATAACGATTTTTAGTAATATACAACCCTTATGACACTCATTAAATCCATTTCAGGCATCCGCGGAACCATCGGCGGACGCACGGGTGATACCCTCAACCCCTTAGACATTGTCAAGTTTACCACCGCCTACGCCACCTTCATTTCCAGAAGATCAGGAAAGTCAGGGAAGATCATCGTAGGCCGCGACGGACGCATCTCTGGTGAGATGGTCAAGAATGTGGTCTGTGGCACCCTGATGGGCATGGGCTTCGATGTCATCAACATCGGCTATGCCACCACCCCCACAACCGAACTGGCCGTCCGCATGGCAGGAGCCGACGGTGGCATTATCATCACCGCCTCCCACAATCCCCGCCAGTGGAATGCACTCAAACTGCTCAATAACGAGGGTGAGTTCCTGACGGCAGCCGATGGTGCAGAGGTGCTCGACATCGCAGCCCGCGAGGATTTCGATTATGCAGATGTAGACCATCTGGGGAAATATACAGAAGACAATAGTTTCGATCAGCGCCATATCGACTCCGTGCTCCAGTTAAAACTGGCAGATGTGGAGGCCATCAAGAAGCGTAAGTTCCGTGTCTGCGCGGATACCATCAACTCCGTAGGCGGTATCATCCTCCCCGGATTGTTCAAGGCTCTTGGTGTCGACTATGAGATTCTCAATGCCGACTGCACAGGCGACTTTGCACATAACCCTGAACCACTGGAGAAGAACCTCCAGAGCATCATGGATAAGATGAAGAAAGGTGGTTTCGACCTTGGTATCGTGGTAGATCCAGACGTAGACCGCCTCGCCTTTATCTGCGAGGATGGCACGATGTTCGGTGAGGAATACACCCTCGTCAGCGTCGCCGACTATATTCTCACCCACACACCAGGAAACACTGTCAGCAATCTTTCCTCTACCCGTGCCCTGCGCGATGTCACGGAGAAGCACGGCGGCAAATACACGGCCGCTGCCGTTGGCGAGGTAAACGTCACCACGAAGATGAAGGAAGTAGGTGCTGTCATTGGCGGCGAAGGCAATGGTGGAGTCATCTATCCTGAGAGCCACTATGGCCGTGATGCCCTCGTCGGCATTACGCTCTTCCTGTCGAGTCTCGCCCAGAAGGGTTGCACCGCCTCAGAGTTGCGCAAGACATTCCCTGACTACCAGATTGCCAAGAACCGCATCGACCTCACTCCAGAGACTGATGTTGACGCCATCCTCGTGAAAGTCAAAGAGATGTTTGCCAAGGACGACTCTGCAGTCGTCAACGATATCGACGGCGTGAAGATCGACTTCCCCGACCGCTGGGTTCACCTCCGCAAGTCGAACACAGAGCCGATTATCCGTGTATACAGCGAGGCCCAGACGATGGCCCAGGCCGACGAACTTGGCAAGAAACTGATGCAAGTGGTCTACGACATGCAATAAGATAATAAAAACTCCCGCCGGTTGGCGGGAGTTTTTATTTTATTCCATAAGCGCGTTCTTTTCGAGCGTCCAATCCTTGCGCTTGGACAGTTCGTTATCCTTGCCCTTGAACATCTTGGCAGCCTGCTGGTCACCCTTCAACTGCCAGTTGAGCCAGGCGAGAGCCACTACGGAGAACTCGCCGCCATGAGGCTGACGGTAGGTGCCGCCGTGACCTACAGGAAAATTGGCTGCACAAGCCGCCACATGGTCAATGCGATGGAAATCGTCCATACCATTGCCATAGGCGATGTCGGTTTCACCACCGAGGAGATACATGATAGAAGTATGGATCTCCTTCAGTTTCGACTTCGGGGGCATGGGCATGCCACCAACGGCAGAACCGGCATTTTCTGTATTGAAGAGTCCGCTGTTGCAGATCATCAGGGTCTTGATACGGGGATCGGCACAATTGAAGAGTGTCTGCAAACCGCCACATGACATACCTGCGACACAGATGTTCTTTACATCTATCTTATCATAATAAGGTGACTTGGGGTCGGCATTCTGCGCAATAATCCAGTCCATCGACTCAATCTGCTGCTCTGTGGTCGACATCGGACCGCGATAGGGCTGATCGTCCATCGGGATAAAGCCTGTAGCCAGCACGATATAGCCGTAGGAGGCAATCTCGTTGAGGAAATTCACATGTTCCCAAGGAGAATTGGTGCAGGCACCATTACCCCACACCAAGACGGGCAGGGGATTGTTCTTACCGAATTTGGAGAGATCCTGAGGCACAAAGATAGTGTGAGCCGCTAATGAGGGATCATCCTGCATAATGGCCTTGTAAGGGCCTGTTCCGCCGTCTTCGAGGATACGGGAAGCGGCATTTGCCAGTGTCAGCGACATCAGGGCTGCAACCAGACAGAGCATTCGTTTTGCTTTCATAATCATGATAGTTTTTATGAGTTAAATATGGTTTTATGCCGCAAAAATAATAATAAACTCGGAAAAAAACAAATTTTTCCGAGTTTTTTCTAAGTTTATACCAGTTGACGGGCCCTGTCTAAGGCGATATTGATATGCGAGCAGATATTATCCTCGCCGAGCATCGTGTCGAAGCCCGCCTTGTGGAGCACGGCCTGTACCTTGGGATTCACACCTGAGAGCACCACCTGAATCCCTTCCTGCTGTGACATCAAACAGAGGTTCGTCAGGTTATGGATACCCGTGGAATCGACAAACGGCACCTTACGCATACGGATAATACGCACCTTCGGGCGCTGGTGCCCCAAGGCACCCATAATCTCCTCGAACTTATTACCTGCGCCGAAGAAATACGGCCCATTGATCTCATAGACCTCCACACCATCAGGAATCGTCAGATGCTCCAGGTTACCCATCTGGAAGTCGCTCGACTCTTCTTCAGGATTAATCTCGTCGCTTATAACCTTCACATCGGTGGTCTCTGCCATACGGCGCATGAAGAGCAGACATGCACAGATAAGTCCTACCTCGATGGCGATGGTAAGGTCGAAGATAACTGTCAACAGGAACGTCACCCAAAGCACAATGATATCGCTTTTGGGATTCTTCATGATGGAGAAGAAGGAACGCCAGCCACTCATATTGTAACTGACGATTACCAGTACGCCAGCAAGACAGGCCATAGGGATATACTGTGCCAGCGGCATCAGAAAGAGGAAGATGAGCAAGAGTACGGCAGCATGGATGATGCCGGCAACTGGAGTGCGTCCGCCATTGTTGATGTTTGTCATCGTACGGGCGATGGCTCCCGTAGCAGGAATACCGCCAAAGATGGGCGAAGCCAGATTGGCAAAGCCCTGTGCAATCAGTTCGGTGTTGGAATGATGACGGTCACCGATGACACCATCCGCCACCGTAGCAGAGAGCAGTGACTCGATGGCACCGAGGATGGCAATGGTAATGGCTGGTGACACAAGTCCCTTTATGACCTCCCATGTCAGTTCTGGCACCTGGGCTCCAGGTAACTGATTGGAAATAGAAAAGCGGTCGCCGATGGTCTCAATGGATGTAATGCCCATATACTGTTTCAACAGCAGGGCGGCTATGGTCATCAGGATAATAGCAATCAGACTGCCAGGCAATTTTGACAGCAGTGATAAGTGACTGGAGATTTTCGGCCAGGAAGCAATGACAGCAACGGAGCCCACACCGACAGCAGCACTCCACCAGTCGATGGTGGGGAAAGAACCGATATAGGCAATCCACTTCTCAATGAAGTCGGAAGGCACGTTCTCCATCGTCAGACCGAACAGGTCCTTGATCTGCGTGGTGAAGATGGTCAGGGCAATACCCGAGGTAAAACCCACCACAATTGGATAAGGGATGTACTTGATGATGGTGCCTAAGTGCAGGATGCCGAACAGGATGAGGAACACACCCGCCAGGAGTGTGGCGATGGTCAGACCCTCAAAGCCGTACTGCTGGATGATACCATATATAATAATAATGAACGCGCCCGTGGGACCACCTATCTGTACCTTCGATCCACCGAAGACGGAAACCACGAGTCCTGCCACGATGGCAGTGATAATCCCCTTCTCAGGGGTGACACCTGAGGCGATGCCAAAGGCAATGGCCAGCGGGAGTGCCACAATACCCACAATGATACCCGCCAGCAAATCGGTCGTAAACTGTTTCCGGTTATAATTCTTCAATGTGGAAAACAGTTTCGGCTTGAACTCTAAAGTCGTCATAATCTGTTAATTATCTTGAAAACAAGGGCAAAAGTAAGAAAAAAATTAAAATCCTCAAAGATAATGAACAACTTAATAAAAAATACCCTAAATTTGTTGCCGAAAATCAATTTGAGAGAGAAAGTTCACATTAGTAATCATTAAAATTAAAAAAGCATTATGAAAAAAATCATGTTCGTAGTGATGGCTATGATTGCCATCGGTTTCACATCGTGTGGTAACAAGACTCAGGCTCCTGCAGAGGCTGCCGCAGAGGAAATTGTATTCGACGCTGAGGAAGAGGCTGCTGCCAGCATCAGTGCCCTGACAGAGCAGATCGAGGCCCAGGACGCCAGCAAGTTCCAGGAGGTGCTCGCCACCGTACAAGAAAAGATCAAGGAGATTATCGGCTCCAATCCTGAGGTCGCTAAGGAGTATGTCACCAAGGTTCAGGACTTCCTGAAGGAGAATGCCGAGAAGATCAAGGCTTTCGCTGGTGAGAATGCTGCTGTTCAGGCAGCCTTTGCCGCCCTTACCGAGGCTCCTGCCGACGCTGTGGTCAATGGTCTGATGCAGGCTGTTGATGGTGTGAAGGACGCTGCCGGTGATGCTGTTGATGCCGCACAGGATGCTGCTGCCGACGCTGTCGAGACTGGCAAGCAGGCTGTTGAGGACAAAGCCAACGAGGTAAAGGACGCAGCCAAGGGTGCTGCCAACGATGCTGTTGACAAGGCTGCCGATGGCGCCAAGAAAGCACTGGGACTCTAAATTGTCCTATCAATCATGGGGATATGTTCCCCAAAATGTTCCAGAAATAAAAATCAGCAAGTTACTTTTCATCGTAACTTGCTGATTTCTTTGGTAGCGGGAGCCGGGATTGAACCGGCGACCTCATGATTATGAATCATGCGCTCTAACCAGCTGAGCTATCCCGCCATCATCTTGTTAAGCGGGTGCAAAGGTACTACTTTTTAGTCACAGATTACACCAATTAACACAGATTAACACAAAAAATCTTCGAAATCAGTGTTATCTACGGCATTTTTTGTACTTTTGTAGCGAAGATTTAATATCTAAGACCTCAAGAACTAACCAAAATGCTTATGGCAAAGCAAAGAATTGATATAGAATACCCTCTGACAACAGAGTCACCCAACATCGTTTGGGAACAAATCAGCAGTGCTCATGGACTGGAAAGGTGGCTGGCCGACCATGTGACGGAAGAAAACGGTGTTTTCGTCTTTACATGGGGAGAACCCTGGACGGAGCAGGACGTCAGGCGTGCGCAACTGATAGAATACGTGAAATACGACCATATCCGTCTGCAATGGGATGAAGACGAGGACGAGGGAGAAAACGTCTACTGGGAGATGCGTATTGAAAAGAGCGACCTGACAGGTCATCTGAACCTGCTTATCACCGACTTTGCCGATGATGACGACGTGGACGGTCTCAAAATCCTGTGGGAGAGCAATCTTGACAGGCTTCACCGAGCCAGCGGACTGTAATTTTTGAGAACCACAGATTACACAGATATCAAAGATCATTTTGAATTACAATGTAGGCAATAATAATATCCATCTTGTTAATCTAAACATTCTGTGTAATCTGCGCAATCTGTGGTAAAAACAAAAAAACTGTGGTAAAAAAACAAAATCTGTGGTGAAATTGGGCGTAATCTGAGTTTTTTGCAGTACCTTTGCAAACTGATTATGTTCCGAATCAAGAAATTAGACATATTTATCACCAAGCAGTTTGCACTGTTGTTTGTGGGAACTTTCTTCATCTGCCAGTTTGTGCTGATGATGCAGTTCTTGTGGCGATATGTCGATGACCTGATCGGAAAAGGTCTGACGCTTGATGTGATGGCCCAGTTCCTGTGGTACATGGGACTGATGCTGATGCCTCAGGCATTCCCCCTTGCCATCCTGCTATCTTCTTTGATCACTTTCGGAAACTTAGGTGAGAGCAGTGAGTTGACTGCCATCAAGGCAGCAGGAATCTCTCTGATACAGACCTTCCGCCCACTGATTGTCATTGCCATCCTGATGACATTCGTATCCTTCTATTTCCAGAATGTCGTCGGGCCCCAGGCCAACCAGAGTTTCTACCAACTACTGTTAGGCATGAAACAGAAGAGCCCGGAACTGGAAATACCCGAAGGCAGATTCTACGACGGCATCCCAGGCTCGAACATCTACGTGCAGAAGAAAGACATGAAAACCGGTATGCTTTACGGTATCATGATCTACCGGATGACAGGCAGTTACGAAGATGCCGCCATCATCCTGGCCGACTCTGGCATGATGCAGTCGACAGCGGAGAAAAAACACCTGTTGCTGAACCTGTACAGCGGGGAGTGGTTTGAGAACATGCGCTCGCAGGACCTTGCCAACAGTGCCGCCGTACCTTACCGTCGTGAAACATTCTCCACTAAAAGGATTGTGCTCGACTTTGACGGCGAGTTCAGTCTGGCCGACGTAGCAGACATCTCAGGTGATGCCCGTGCCAAAGGACTAGACAAGATTCTACACGACATTGACTCCATCAAAGAATATAACGACAGTGTGGGACGTGCCTTCTATGCCGAGGCAATGCGCTACAACTACCGTCGTCCACATTTAGACAAGAAGGATTCCTTGAAGTCCCTCCAGGAGGCTGCCTCAGACAAGACAAACTACGACTCCATTTTCAGCAGACTGAAAAACAGTGACAAGCAGGCAGCCGTCAGGAGTGCCCTGAACAGTATGCAGATACAGATGTCAGACTTCGAGTTCAAGAGCGACTATGCCGAGGCTCTTCACAGACGTACCCGAACCCATCAGATAGAGGCCATCAAGAAGTTCACACTCTCATTTACGTGTATTATCTTCTTCTTTAT
>Ga0247610_10003914_pt1 | contig 16081 bp, 15 predicted proteins | sample 174DNAGHGhighgp2_FD_193483 | JGI IMG/M metagenome (GOLD analysis project Ga0247610, IMG submission 193483) | Sheep rumen microbial communities from Palmerston North, Manawatu-Wanganui, New Zealand - 1742 DNA GHGhigh gp2 | ecosystem: Host-associated > Mammals > Digestive system > Stomach > Rumen... | reverse complement strand
GAAGATATATCATTCATCTTAATACCATAAGCTTGCAATTGAGCAGAAGTATAAGTACCTTCATCCAAACCAACTTCACTACCTTCAAAATTACAATCGGTATAGAAATAAGCTTTTGGATGTTCAGCAACGATTGGTTCTACTGAAGCACAAGCATCACAATCACTTTCTTTTAAAACCACATCAGAAATTACTACTGTAGCAGCAGGATTTCCACCAAAATCGAACAAAATAGAGAAATTAGTTTGATCTTTTGCTACAGAAACATTTTCAAGTTTAATTTCTGTGTCTTGATTAGCCGTAAGTGTTACATTTTCTTGAGAAAGTAAAAATACCTCATTTTCTCCCCCTTCTTCAACACGTGTATAGACTTTTACAATCGCATTATTTAAGGTAACAGTAGGTCGAATAACACATCTAAAATCATAGTTTTTATTAGCAATAATTGTAGAATTAGTTGTTAAAGCCAATTGAGCTTGCCATTGCAAATTAGTAGCAATACCTATTCGGAAAGATACATTTTTAAACGTATTTCCAGTAACCGAGTAATCCGTTGAAGTCTGCCAATTATCACCTGAAGCCAAGAATACATTAGGCGTTAATGTACTATTTTTCAAGATATTACAACCGTTTTCGTACTCATATTCCGTAGTACATTCACCTTCTACAGTTTCTGTTGAGAAATTGAAATAATTTAAGTTGCAGATATATCCAGAGCCTTTAAACACCAAATAAATATTATGCATACCTGAAATGTTATCAATACTACAAGTGGCATTTTCCCAAGTTGACCAATTACCTGTAGGAGTTAAAGCAGCAGATCCGATCAATCTACCATTAGGACTATCCAAATGAACTTCTATTACTCCGTCATTACCTGCACTTTTAGAATATCTAAATACCATTGAGTGAGCTATAGAAGAACCAAAATTCACATTATTAAAACCAACATAATGACCATTTTGAATACCTCCCAAATTTTGAGTAGCATCTTCACTATTATATTCAGCCGATAAACCTTTAATATAATCAAAATGTTCAGCTTCAATTTTATTAAATGCGTCTTTAATCAAGCGACTTTTTTCGATATAAGTATTCATAGCTAAAGCAGCACCTGTACCAGCGCCGAATGCCGAATAATTAGTAGATTCGTCCGTTTTTCTATTCCATCCAGTAAATAATATACCTTTAGAATTTCGGTTATTATAAGCACGCATACAATTCTTTTGCATCCATTCTAAATACGAAGGATCATTATATGCCATATCAATGATATAGCGACGGAAATAACGCGTTAATATACCTTTAAAGCCGTCTAAATCGGAATTATTAGTATCACAAACCTTTACACAACCCGTTTCATCGCAAAAATTATTGATTGCAAAATCTGCAATTTTTTTAGCATCGTTCAAGTATTGAGCATCTCCATAATGATTATAAAGCATAACAGCTGCCCCTAAGAACGTTCCTTGATTGTAGGTAGAAGCCCAGTAATTATAGCTTACTTCAGGATATCTACTATAGCTATCATATACATGACCATTATCTGGGTTATAAAGATATTGACGTTGTTTAGCATAAAGATTTTTAGCAATTTCATAATAATTATTATCACCAGTAGCCATAGCCAAATAGCAAGCACAAACTTCGGTTGGTCCGCAAATACAAGAGTTTGATCCAGCAGTAGTTTTGGTATTATAAGGACCACATTCTCCAGCGTGACTCCAAACCATCAAACCAAGGTCGGTTAGACCGCGATCATAAACAGCATCGAAATGAAATTTTGCTCTATCAAGATAAGCATCACCACCCCACATCAAATAAGCTCTTACCAAAGCAATAGAAATCCACATGATATCATCATTATATCCATTACTCAACCAATTACCTGTATTCCAACTACTTTGATTCCATTCATATTGAGTAGCATAAAAATGTCTATAAACTTCATCAAATTTTGTTTTGTAAGACAAATCGCCCGTCATTTGATAAGCATCCAACAAAATTTCCATATTTTCGGCCTCACTCCAAAATCCTCCGCTAATCTTATGACCATAATTTGTAGCTACATAATAATTATCTAACCAACCATCGATCATACTTTGACGATAAGTGGCATTAAATTCATTTGAATCAGCATTTTCCAATTCCATTCGCCACATTTGATTTGCTTTAAAATCACCATTTTTATCAGCAACCGACATATTAGCACCATCACTGTTGGTATCTTCCACAGTTAAATATCGTCCATTAGATTTATTTGTGATATAATACGTATTATTATAACCCAGACCTCCTACTCCAACGATGGTCCATTTACATACATCCGCATTTTTATCTTTATTCAGTACAGGTTTATTATCATTAACTCTCAAATACGTTTCAGTAAAGGCGTTTTTAATATAAAATTCATTAGCGATTCCCGTACTTTCCAAGATCCAGCGTTGAGAATTAGTGTTATTACCCGTATAAACCGAAGCTTTTGTTCCATTTGCAGGAGAACCATTAGTTACCCATAAAGGTCTGTTTCCTGTTGCATAAGTAAAGATTTTATAAGACTTGTCCGATTGAAGATCAGCGGCTGAACTTGGGGTTGTAGCTTCTACCTTTACCGACATCATTTTATCGTTCCATTCGGCACCAATCCAGTTTACATTTGCTGTGTAGGAAACCGATTCTCCAGTAAAGTTATCACCGCTATAAAGGGTAATTTTATAACCATCATTAACTTTTAAAGACGTTAATATTTTATTAGGGAAACCATAAACCAATAGTTGAGAGGCTGTAAAACTACCAATTGGTAAATCTAATGATCTTCCACCATAGTTTAAGTCATCATAAATACTTGCCACTATTGAACCAGAAGGACTAGTTTTAGGGAAAGTCCATTTTGAACAATTTTGATTATTATTATCCCACAATTTTATTTGTTCACCTGCTGTGTTACTTGCATTAGGAACTTCGAGCACCTTACCACAATGACGAGCAACAAGTTGATAATAATCACCATTTTTTACAATGATAAATTGTTGATGATTTCCGTTATTATAATCGTATAGCAAGACTTCAGTACGATTTTCTCCACTTCCATAGGCCACATCAAAACCACGACTATCCTGAGAAGCTGCAGAAATTCTATACACACCAGTTTCAATTTCAGTCAATTTCCAATGTTGATAAATTTCTTCTCCTTCGTCAGTCCATTGGACAATTTTAGTATTATTGGCATTACTATTACCATCTAAATCTAAGAACTGACCATTATAACCTTTAATTTTACAAATGCCAGATAAGCCCGTTACACCATCAGGTATAATTTTCAAAGAAGAAACCCTATCATTCCAATCATTACCAATCCATGAAACATCACCCGTAAATTCTTTACTAGTTCCACTTAAATCGTCGTTATCATAACAAATTACTTTAAATCCTTTTGCCACTTTAAGAGATGAGACATCATTATCTGTAATACCATAAGCAGCCAAAGCAGCCTTAGTATATTCCCCTTCCGACAAACCGATATTATATCCTTCGTAATTAACACCTTCACAAAAAGTAGCGACAGGATTAGTTGCGACCAACTGTGAAGCATGAATACGTTTCATACGAGTTGCCCATTGATTTAGATCCCAAGTTTCGTCGTTATAAACCCAAACGAAACTACCCGAACTACCATTGTTATTTTTCCACGATTGAAATTGAGCGATTGATTCGTCACGAGATGACTGATAATTAGTTCTTCCAGCGTGTAAAGTAATACCATTCAAATGCCAATCGCTGGGATTATTACCAGCTCCACCATCATAACATTGAATTAAGATTCTATCACATGCCCCAGGACGTTGATTATTAATATTGGCCGAAAGATTATTCCAAAAATTCCAATTCATATAAGGAGCCAAAGTACTTTTGTATCCCAAATCATACATCATCACATGGAAAGTTGTAGCCGCATTTAAATCATAACAATGTTCATCGTCGTTATTAACGGCATCAATTTCAGGAATTGCTTCTTTTAAAGCTCTAAAATTATTACGTAAAACGTCGATTTTACCACTATTTATCAAATCACGAATATGGTCGTAAGAGTCATTACCCCATCCACCAATACAAATTTCAATACGGCGAATACTTGTTGGCCAAGTTTTGAGTAATTTTACATCATTTATGTAATTAGGCTGAGTATTACCAAATACATAAACACCATTTTTACAAATAGTTTCTCCATCGGTCATAAGTGTACCATCCGTATCAACATGAACGTTGAATAAAATGACATAAGTAAAACCAGAATTTCGAAGTTTTGTAATTGTACCAGGACGTTCACGACGAATGTGTCCACCAACATAAACACCTGCTTCTGCAAACACATTTTGAACACCAACAAACAAGAAAAACAGCCCTAGAATAAGGCTAATAAGCGTAAATTTTTTCTTCATTGAATTCGATTAAGATTAAACTGTTTCTATAATAAATTGTGCAAAAGTAATAATAAAATTTAAAGTATTAGCTTGAGAATCATAGTTTTTAATTTTTATTTAATGATTTGTTTTTATTAAAAAAATATCAAGAATATCTACAAAAAACTTTATAATTTTAATGTTTACTTTTCCACTTTTATATATTATCTTTGTAGCGTAAATTCTTACAGAAATGATAGATTTTTTAAACAGTCATATTATCCTTGAAATTTTGTTGGCATTTTTATGTGCTTTAGTATTAACAGCGTATTTTTTGCCAGTAATTATAAGAGTGTCTAATATAAAAGGGTTAGTTGATTCCCCTAACGAACGAACATCCCACAAAGGAAACATACCTAATTTGGGTGGAATGGGAATTTTTATTGGGTTTATATTATCTTCGCTCCTTTTTTTGAACATTACCAATTCTCCATCGTTACAGTACATAATGTTGGGAACTACAGCCATGTTTTTTGTTGGTTTACGAGACGACATTACCGTATTACTTCCATTAAAAAAATTACTTGCTGAACTTTTAATATTTTCCATTGTAATTTATACAACTGATGTTCGATTTACGTCATTACACAATTTTTTACAAGTAGAAAACATCGGTTATATCTTTAGTTTTTTATTGACGCTATTTGTATACGTTGTTATAACTAATAGTTTAAATTTAATTGATGGAATTGATGGATTAGCAGCGGGAATAAGTGCTCTTGTACTTTGTGTTTTGGGCTTTTATTTCTTACAAGTTGGAAATATTCATTGTCATCAATTATCTGTTTTATGTTTTGCTATGATTGGAGCACTCGTGCCATTCTTTATATATAACGTATTTGGTACAGTACATAAAATATTTATGGGAGATACAGGTTCGTTGATACTTGGATTTATAATTACTTATTTAATTATTGAGTTTAACGAAGTAAATGTGATGCTTGAGGGTATATATCATATTGAAGCGGCACCAGCATTCTCTATTAATTTACTAATTGTGCCGTTGTTTGATACTGCACGAGTATTTACCCTACGTATTTTATCAGGAAAATCGCCATTTAAAGCAGACCACAACCACATTCATCATCGTTTGTTAGCGGCAGGATTTTCACATCGTACATCGACTTTAATTCTAATGATAGTAACTATATTCTTCACCGTTATTGGATTTCTATGTAAAAACATGTCTATAATTGCCGTACTGATAATTGATGTTGTTATTGCAAGTATTTTAATGGAAATCTTAATTTTAAAAGTGAGAAAAGTTCGTCGTTTAAAAGAAGAAGCCAATACAAACAACTAACTCATTTATGAATAAAACTTTTTTCAATCAAATATTTAATATTCTAGTAAGTCCAGGAAAAACTTGGGATAATATTGTTTACGAGGAAGAACAAACACAAAAAGAAAATCCAGATACAGAACTTAGTTGCAATGTTTTTCGTTCGTATGTATTACCATTGATTAGTATTTTGACCCTTGCCACCTTTATTGGTATGTATCACTCAGGGTTAGAAATAGCGATAAAAAATTGCATTAGTATATTCATTTCCAATATAGCGGCATTCTATATTTCGGTTTATATAATCAAGAGTATAGGAAACAAATTTTATGATATTGAAATAAACGAAAATAGAACAAAGCTTTTTGTGGGATATAGTTCTACTCCTATTTATGTCATTGGTATTATAACGAATCTCCTTCAACTTACCTTTTTCTTGAAAATTTTTTACATATATACAGCATACATCATTTGGGAAGGAATAACCATTTTATTCAAAGTTAAGAATAACGACAAAGGAGGTTTTTTAGTTTTTACTACACTTGTAATTATGCTAATGCCAATTGCAATAAAAGCTTTTTTTAGCATTTTATTACCAGGATTTTAATATGGAAAAAAATATTATCATAAAAAACAAACGTGCCACTTATGATTTCGAATTAGTCGAAAACTACATAGCTGGTATTCAATTAGTTGGAACAGAAATTAAATCCATCCGAAATGGTAAAGCCAGTTTGGTTGATTCATTTTGTTTCTTTATAAATAATGAATTGTGGTTAAAAAACGCCATGATCAATGAATATTTTTATGGTACATACAACAACCATGAAATCCGTCGTGATCGAAAACTTTTGCTTACCCGAAAAGAACTGACAAAAATGCAACGTAAAGTAAAAGAAAGTGGGTTAACCATAATTCCCACTCAACTTTTCATCAACGAAAAAGGGTTAGCTAAAGTGAGGATTTCTTTGGCAAAAGGTAAAAAAGAATACGATAAACGAGAAACCATCAAAGAACGAGATGACAAGCGTATGATGGCAAGAGTAATGAAAAAATAAAAAAGAGATATACTATGAATTTTCAAGAATTATTAATTAAGCGTCGCAGTTGTCGTAAATTTACAGAACAAGCGGTAGAACAAGAAAAAATAGACACCCTAATGACATCTGTTTTAATGTCTCCATCTTCAAAGAGATGCAATCCATGGGAATTTATTGTTGTTACAGATAAAGATAAAATTCAAGCATTATCCGTATGTAAAGACAATGGTGCTACTTTCGTAGCAGGAGCGCCATTAGTCATAATAGTAATGGCCGATCAAACCAAAACCGATGTTTGGGTAGAAGATACATCCATTGCTTCCATTTTGCTTCAACTTCAAGCAGAAGACCTTGGATTAGGTAGTTGCTGGGTGCAAATTCGCAATCGTCATCAAGCCGATGGAACACCTGCCGAAACAGTAGTGAGAAAAATGTTTAATATTCCTGAAAATATGGTTGTAGAATCGATCATTGCTATTGGCTACAGAAACGGAGAAGCCAAAAGTTTTGATCCCGCTCGTTTGCAAAAAGAGAAATTACATTTCAATGATTTTCAAACTGAATATAAATTGTAATTATGGCATTAAATAAAGATTATAGAATATCGTGGGGAATCAATTGCCTACTATTTGGATGTATCTTATTGCTTAATTATTTAGGACTTATTCCACGTAGTGTAGCAGGTTATGTATTACGACCAGAAATTTCGGTAATCATAGCAGGTTTTATCTTTTTATGCTTTCGCAAAACTCGTCCTGCTGGTATTATACTTATCTTATTAGGTCTATTCTTATGCTTTGCTACTTTAGTAGTTGGTGCTTTAGGAAATATTCCCATGATAGTATGGATTATTGCCTTGATTTTATTGGGCGTTATTTTATTATTTATAGCGAAATAAATGAAAATTTCTATTATTGGAACAGGTAGAGTTGCCACGCATCTTGCTTTAGCTTTTTATAAAGCAGGAATTACGATTGTGGAAATATTTGGACGTACTCCGGAGAAAGCTCAAATACTTGCTCAAAAAGTCAACGCCTCTCCTATTTCCAACATAGCTCAAATGTCCCAAGCAGACATTTTCATTTGTTCAGTAAAAGATGATGCATTAGAAACACTTCTGCAAAAATCAAATTTTAAGAATAGTCTGGTGGTACACACAGCAGGCAGTTTGGATATGGATATTTTGCAAAATTTTTCTGAAAATATAGGCGTTTTTTATCCTTTACAGACATTTTCATTTGAAAAAGAGATTAATTGGGAAAATACTCCTCTCTTTATTGAAGCCAATTCGGATAAGAATCTTAAAGAACTAACAAAATTAGCGAATAAGATTTCAAAAAAAGTAACTGTATGTTCATCCGAAAATCGACGTAACATTCATATATCAGCGGTGTTTGTATGCAATTTTGCAAACCACATGTATGCCATTGGAGAAAAATTGATGCAAGACGCAAATTTGTCGTTTGATATGCTTTTGCCACTCATCAATGAGACGTCTAAAAAGGTGAATACTGTTTCGCCTAAATTGGCACAAACGGGTCCAGCTGTGCGTTACGATAGAAACGTGATTGATAAACATCTTGCGGCATTGAGTAATGAACCAAATCTTCAAGAAATTTATCAACTATTGACCGAAAATATTCATAAATTCGTGACAGAATGAAGAATTTTAAACTAGACATATTAAAAGTTCGTGCATTTGTATTCGATATTGATGGCGTAATTTCGGGTAATGAACTTATTCTTCGTGAAGAAGGGTACGAACCTTTACGTACTCTAAATACCAAAGATGGATATGCTTTGCATTATGCCATTAAACAAGGTTTTTTAATGGCAATTATTACAGGCTGTAAATCAGATTCTATTGAAAAACATTTTAAGAAACTGGGGGCTTCTGTATATATGCAATCGGATATTAAAAAGGTATTTTTAGAAGATTTTATGAAAAAAAATAATCTTTCAGCAGAAGATGTTTTATACATGGGCGATGACATTCCTGACTATGAAGCTATGCAAATGGTGAGAGTTCCTACATGTCCCAAAGATGCGAGTGTAGAAATTAAAGAAATTTCAAGTTACATTTCTCCATTTAACGGTGGTAAAGGTTGTGTACGTGATATAATTGAACAAGTGATGCGTGCACAAAATAAATGGATGCGCGATGATGCTTTTTCTTGGTAACAAAAAAAAATAAAATTATGATAAAAGATATTTTAAGACTAGTAAGAATTAAGAATTTGGTATTTTTAAGTATTTTCCAAGTTATCTTATATTTTGGCGTTCTTGACCCAATTTTTCAAAAATACGGCATGTCGGAAATACTTAATGGTTGGCAATTCCTATTATTAGGATTGTGTGTTGTATTTACAGCTGCAAGTGGATATGTTATTAACGATTATTACGATGTTAAAATCGACATGATAAATCGTCCTAAGAAAGTCATTGTTGGCAATACTATTGACCGACACACCGTCATGACCATTTACATTGTGCTTGCAATTATTGGTATTGCATTTGGTATTGCATTGACCATTTGGCTTAAGAGTTACACTATGATATTTGTATTCCTTTTAGTACCTGGATTATTATGGTTTTATTCATCGGGATATAAACGTCAATTTTTATTAGGCAACATCATCATTGCTTTATGCACATACATGGTACCATTCTTATTCGGATATGTTTCAGACAAAATTCTTCATCTTCATTATAATTCAATTACTGAATTAGGAGGATTTTTTATGAACTTAGTCAATCATGTTTGTCAAGAAATCTATATTTGGATGTTTGCTTTCGCCTTTTTTGCCTTTGCATTAACACTTATTAGAGAGATTGTAAAAGACCAAGAAGACATCATCGGTGATAGTGAAATGGAATGTCGAACACTACCAATTGTTTGGGGAATTAAGAAAACTAAAACTACTATTGTTTTTTTATCCATTGCTACCATAATTGGTGTTTTATATGCATCACACAATATTCCATTTTTTGAAACTGATAAAATTAGTTTCCAATACGCCATTTTTATGATTGCGCTTCCTCTTTTAAGTGTAATCTATTTGGTAATTCAAGCCAATTGTAAAAAAAGTTGGGAACAAATTTCTACTTTCTTAAAGTGTATAATGGCGGCTGGGTGCCTATATACTTTAGTAATTTGCTATTTGTATGCTTTAAATTACGACACCACTATTTTTAATCTATTTTCAATAAAATGATTGAAAATCTAAAAGAATATAAAATCGTTTTAGCTTCAAATTCTCCTCGCAGAAAAGAACTATTAAAAGGACTTGAAATTGATTTTGAAGTAATAACTAAGAATATTGACGAAAGTTATCCTAATAGTTTACTTGCCGAAAAAGTGCCAGAATATATCGCACAAAAGAAGGCTGATGCTATGAAAGATTTATTGGATGAACGAACCATTGTTATCACTGCCGATACCGTAGTAATTGTTGACAAAGAGATTTTAGGTAAACCACACGACAAAGAGGATGCCTATAAAATGTTATCCAAATTATCATCGCGAACACACATCGTAACCACAGGAGTAGTTATCTCTTCGCAGCGAAAAAACGTCAGTTTTAGTGTAAGTACCGAGGTTACTTTTGCACCATTAACCAGTGAAGAAATAGAGCATTATTTAGAGGTTTATAAACCGTACGACAAAGCAGGTTCTTATGGTATACAAGAATGGATTGGTTATATTGGTATTGAAAAAATCAATGGTTCTTACTTCAACGTTATGGGGTTACCAGTGCAAAGACTTTACAGGGAACTCATAAAGTTTTAAGAGAAACATAAGGGTGTAATGAAGGAATTTATACGAAAATTTGGAGTATTTTTTTTAGTAATTATAATTCTTTGCTTGATATGCAAAGTATCCCCTACTCTCGAACAACAAATTCCATTTAATCAGAAAATTTGGAAGTATCACCCAGTACGTAAAATTAGATATTATATGTCTGATTCGGTGATGAAGTGGTTAAATACCGAACACCCTACCTACGATATGGTTTTAAATAAACTTGGTACTGAGAAAGAACCTTTTGACCCGCAAGGGGATCGTACTCACCTTTCATATCTCCTCAAAATCGGGATGTTCAGTCTCGGAATGGATTGGTATGTCCTCGAAATAAATTTCAACGAAGATGGTACTGTCAAAGAATCGTATATTAATCTAATGGATTGATTTCCCATATAATATATTTGATAGTCTATTACTTTTGGCATTTTGGACAAAGTCCTTTAACTACAAAAGAAAGCGAGTGACATGTATATCCTTCTGGTAAATTCAATTCATGTATGGATATTTCATTAAGACAAATTGTTTTCTTACATTTTTCGCAATAAAAATGAATATGAGCATCCGACATGTCACAAAGTCCGGAATGTTCACAAACTTCATAATTTAAGATGCCTTGTCCATCTTCAAAGGCATGCACCACATCATGCTCTAAAAAGAGCGACAAAACTCTAAATATGCTTGACTTGTCCATCGTACCTAATTCTTGCTCAAGATACGAAAGCGTTACAGGGTGATGGCATTCCATCAACGTTTTCATCACTAATATACGATTGATGGTGGACTTCACTCCTTTTTGTTCTAAATGATATATAATTTCATCGTTAGTCATTTTCGTTCACTTTTAATGTCCTCATGGCATTTAATACAACCAAGACCATAACGCCGACATCGGCAAATACAGCCATCCACATTTGTGCAATACCTAATGCAGCCAAAATTAGCACCAAAATTTTAATTCCTATGGCAAAATAGGCATTTTGTTTTGCAATATTGATTGTTCGTCTTGCCATATTGATGGCTAATGCAATTTTAGAAGGTTTATCGTCCATTAAAACAACATCAGCAGCTTCAATTGCGGCATCACTACCCAAACCTCCCATAGCAATACCCACATCTGCAAGAGCTAAAACAGGAGCATCATTAATACCATCTCCAACAAATGCTACAGTTGAGCCTTCTGCCTTTTCACGTATAATTTTCTCCAAATACGATACTTTATCAGTTGGTAATAATTCTGCATAATAACTCGACAAACCAATTTTTTTTGCCACAAAATCGGCTGTTTCTTTTCGGTCGCCCGTTAACATAACCAAATTTTGAATACCTTTTTCTTTAAGAGAAATAATACACTCTTCTGAATCTTCTTTAATTTGATCTGAAATTTCAATATGACCCGCATATTCCCCATCAATAGCTACGTGTACGATAGTTCCAATATGATTACAATCGTACGTATATGTAATATTTTCGGTGGACATAAGTTTGGCATTGCCTACACAAACGCGTTTACCATTGATATTGGCACAAATACCTTGACCTGTGACTTCTTCTATATTCTCGACCTTACAATGTTCGCAATTTTCCTTATAAGCATTACACAATGACACAGCAATTGGATGAGTAGAATAATGTTCTACATGTGCAGCTAAATGTAATAATTCTTGTTCTGATATTTTTTCAGGATGAATCGATGATACTGAAAAAACACCATGAGTAAGTGTTCCTGTTTTATCAAACACCACCGTTTTTAAATTATTTAAAGCATCGATATAATTCGACCCTTTTATTAAAATACCTTTTCGTGAAGCACCTCCTAATCCACCAAAAAAGGATAGCGGAATAGAAATAACTAAGGCACACGGACATGAAACCACTAGAAAAGTTAATGCACGTTGCAACCAAATTGGAAAAGTGGTTAAAAAATTGCCTTGAATAAGTGGAGGAATAAAAGCAAGCAATAACGCTGAAATTACAACAATTGGTGTATAAACACGTGCAAATCGAGTAATAAAACTTTCCGTTTTAGATTTATGCTCGCTCGCATTTTCAACCAAATCAATGATTTTAGAAACAGTAGATTCGCTAAACGTTTTAGTAGTTTTGATTCTTAATAATCCTGACAGATTTACACAACCCGAAATAACTTCTTCATTTTCAGCAACTCCACGAGGAACACTTTCACCCGTAAGGGCTACTGTATTTAAATTAGAGTTTCCCTCCACAACTACCCCATCAAGTGGAATTTTTTCGCCTGGTTTAACGACAATAATCTCTCCTATTTCCACAGTTTCTGGAGCAACCGTCACCACTTTAGAATTACGTTCTATATTAGCAGTATCAGGACGAATATCCATCAATTTAGTAATAGAATCGCGACTTTTATCTTCGGCGTATTCTTCAAAAAGTTCACCAATTTTAAAGAAAAGCATTACAAAAACGGCTTCGGCAAATTCATTTTCAGCATTGGGAAAAAATCCAATCAAAAGAGCTCCAATGGTTGCAATAGCCATTAAGAAATCTTCATTAAAAATATCTTTTTCAATAATTCCTTCAACGGCTTCATGAAGTGTTTCATGTCCAACGAGAAGATAAGGAATCAAATAAAGTAGTAGTAATTGCCAAGTTGGTAAATTAAAAGAATGTTCTATTAACATACATCCTGCAAGTAAAACCGCAGCAACTACCAATAATAAAATTTCCTTTTTCATAACACATTCGTATTTTTAAATTCTATTACAAAAATATACGATTTGTGATGCAACTTAGTTGCAAAATTGTATGTTCATCGATTTTTAACTTATAATTCAGTGATTTCCCCTATTTTACTATTTATAAGTTGAAAACTTGAATCTCGCTTAGCAATATCAATCAAATTATTGATAGGTTCGTCCCAAGCATGTCGAGAAAGGGAAAATTTACTATTATGTACACCCATTACTTTTTTAGGTTTCAAATCATGAATGAGTTGTTGCAAATATTGTGGCATAGTATGGATATAACACCAATTCTCATCGTATTGACCATTTTCAATTATAGCCAAATCAATATTAAATTTCTCACCTATTTTTTTATAAAAATCATCATAACCACCATCTCCACCAATGAAAATAGTATCTTTTTTAGATTCCAATACAAATGATGCCCAAAGTGTAGGATTTCGTTTAATGAAACGACCTGAAAAATGACGTGTTGGCGTACAATTCACAGTCAAACCCTCTACCATTGTCTTTTCATACCAATCTAATTCTTCTATACAATCAGACAAATATCCCCATTTTTCAAAATGAGCCCCTACTCCTAACGGACAAACAACCTTTGAAACACGATTTTTTATCTGTTTAACAGTCTTATAATCAAGATGATCATAGTGGTCGTGGGTTATAATAAGAATATCTATATTAGGCATATCATTAGGAGAATAAATATTTGTTCCTTTAAAAGGTTTCATCATTAATGAGCCAGGAAAACTACTAGAAAAAACGGGATCAACCAAGATTTTTTTTCCATCCAAAACCAGCAAATAAGAAGAATGTCCAAACCAGACTATCTGATTTTTAGACAAATCCAATTGAGTTAAATCAGTTTGAACAGCAGGAACCGAATCGATTGGAATACGATTAGGATTTTTCTTTTCAGTAATAAAACTCAATGCTATTTTATAAAAACTCTTTCCCGAAGGATTCATGGGCGTTTCATGTAAATTTTGAAACTGTCCATCACGATAATTAGGCGATTTCTTAATACGTTCCAAACGTGCACCTTTGGGATTTGCACCTAAATTTGAGTAATTAAAAATAGCAAATACGGTTGAAAGTAATAATATTATTATGGATATTATCATTTTATTCTTCATTAAATAAAAAACTAAAAATGTTTAATTGTTCTGTAGTAAAAATATCTTATCAAATATGTCATCCAGATATTTTTACAAGATATCATTACCCTTATTAATTTGAGGAATTGCTTGAATAAAATTATCAATAGCCAAATGTGGACCATTGTAAGCACCCACATTAGGGGTTACAACAATAACTTTTGCACCTGAGCGTTCGGCAGCCAAAATTCCTGAATTTGAATCTTCAAAAATAAGCGTTTCTTCAGGTAATACATTTAGTTTATTCATGGCTTTAATAAAAATATCAGGAGCTGGTTTCCCATGAGCAATTGTACCATCATTATACACCACTAAATCTTTAGGAATCCATTGACTTAACGGAGTTTCTTCATAATAAAAATCAATATTTTCTTTTTCACCTGAAGTCGCAATTGTAAAAAGGATATTTTGTTTTTTCAAAAAATCAAACAATTCATATATTCCAGGAGCAAGTTCGACTTTCCCTTTGCAAAGTTCACGATAAATAGCTTCTTTTTCATAACCTAATTTATCAATTTGATCTTTGGTTAGTTCTCCAAAAATATAGGGCATAATGGCATCATTTTGCTTTCCCATTATATTTTTAAGTTTGTCTTCGTCGGATACTTTTCTTGAACGACATTCGGGATTATCTAAATACCTATCTATCAGGATATCAAATGCTTTTGCATGATAATGAGTATCCCAAAACAAGGTACCGTTGAAATCAAATATTACTGCTTTTATCATAATCTATTATTCGTTGATTGTTTCTATTAAAAAACTTACAGGACGAAATCCATCATTGCAAGAAATCATTGCTGAATGGGGATTTTTCATCCATCCATCGTAAATATTAGAACCTCCATGAGCTAACGTCATCACAAAAGGTGAAATGGACGTCCATGCACTATCACAAAATCCTTCAGGTTTTTCCCAACCATTAGCGATGAATACCTGACCTTCTTTTAGATCACACGCATGTTCAATAGGATTCTCATATTTTTCAATCAAATCCTTATGACACGTTTTTTTTATAACCGTTATGCGTATTTTTTTCATTTTTTAGTTCTATCAAACGATATTTTTGTAAAAATAATGAATTTAATAATTAGGTCTATTCAAAAAAACTAAATTATTTTAATTTAGGTAAAAATGCCGCAACTAATCCTAAAAGTGGCATAAACGCACAAAAATCGTAAATGGCTTTTAGTCCATAAATATCGATAAAATGGCCTAATACAGCACTTGAAATTCCAGCTATACCGAAAGCGAAACCGTAAAACATACCCGATACCAATCCCAATCGATAAGGCAAAAGTTCTTGGGCATAAAGCAAAATAGCTGGGAATGCTGAAGATAAAATAAAACCTGCACAAAAACTAAGAATAATGGTAGGAATTAGTCCTACATGAGGCATAAACAAAGAAAACGGAGCTGTACCTAAGATAGAGATCCAAATAACGTATTTACGACCGATCTTATCACCTACCGGACCTCCTACAAAAGTTTCCATAGCCGTAGCCGCTAAAAATATAAACAAACAAATTTGAGAAGTCTGAATACTTACTCCAAATTGTTCGATTAAATAAAAGGTATAGTAGCTTGTCAGACTTGCCATATAAATGTATTTTGAAAAAA
>Ga0247610_10003913_pt1 | contig 16081 bp, 13 predicted proteins | sample 174DNAGHGhighgp2_FD_193483 | JGI IMG/M metagenome (GOLD analysis project Ga0247610, IMG submission 193483) | Sheep rumen microbial communities from Palmerston North, Manawatu-Wanganui, New Zealand - 1742 DNA GHGhigh gp2 | ecosystem: Host-associated > Mammals > Digestive system > Stomach > Rumen... | reverse complement strand
TTTGCACCATTCTTCATGCTCTTCTTCGGACTCTGTCTGGGCGATGGCGGCTACGGGCTTCTCGTACTGCTCGGCGGCATCTGGCTCGCCATAAAAGGCAGCGACGATGTCAAGAGCTACGGACGCCTCGGCATTTGGCTGGGATTGGCAACAACCGTCTGCGGTCTGCTCACAGGCACCGTGTTCGGCATCGACCTGACAAAACAGGAATGGGCATTCCTTGCTCCCGTCAAGCCATACTTCATAAACGACAATGGCATCGGGCCGCTCTTCGGATACTCGCCTATGATGGTCATCTCCGTCATCATCGGCCTCGTGCAAGTCCTCTTGGGAATGGTGCTCAAGGCATGTAAGGCGTGGAAGAACTACGGCTTCGGCTATTCCATTGGCACCTTCTCGTGGGTGGTGGCGCTGCTCTCGGCAATCGTCCTCTTCGGCTTGCCCGCCTGCGGAGTCGCCCTGCCTCAAGGACTCGTTTATGCACTCTACGCACTCATCGCGATTAGCGTTGTCGGCATATTCCTCTATAATAATCCGTCGGCATACAAGAACCCGATACTCGGTCCGCTGTTGAACATCGGCGGAGGCGTCTGGGCAACTTACGGCATGGCAACGGGCTTATTGGGCGACTTGCTGAGCTACATCCGCCTCTTCGCCCTTGGATTGACGGGCGGCGTGCTTGGCGGCGTGTTCAACGCACTTGCCTTCGACCTCACTTCCAGCATGCCATGGTTCATCCGCTGGCTGCCAATGGTGCTCATCCTGCTTGCAGGTCACGGCATCACCTTCGCGCTGAGCATGATAAGCGCATTCGTTCACCCGATGCGTCTGACGTTCGTCGAGTTCTTCAAGAACGCGGACTTCAGCGGCGGCGGGAAGGAATACACACCCTTTACTAAAGTTCAAAGTTAAGCACATAAAACAAAAAGAAATATAAACCAATTAATCATTTTTATTAAACCCTCATAAGACATAGTTCTGCACTCCAGGCGAAGTAAGTCCAACCAAAACAGCAAAACATATATAATAAGGTTGCAAAACCTGGTACGGACAACACTAAGCCAACGAATCCAGAACTGTGAATTATGAATTAAAACACAAAACTTTATGGAAATCTTATTAGCTTATCTGGGTATTGCACTGTGTGTAGCCCTCTCTGGAATTGGCAGCGCTTACGGCGTAACCATTTGTGGTAATGCGGCCATTGGCGCTTTCAAGAAGAACCCCACAGCAAGTGGCTCCTACATGGGCTTGGCTGCCCTGCCCTCTTCACAGGGTCTGTATGGCTTCGTAGGCTTCTTCATGCTCAACAACAAAGTGACACCCGACCTCGCAATGCCTGCTGCTTGCGCCATCTTCGGCGTTGGTCTGGCTCTCGGCCTCGTGGCACTCTTCAGCGCCATCCGTCAGGCAAAGGTCTGCGCAAACGGCATTAGCGCCATCGGCGCCGGCCACAATGCCTTCGGTACGACTATGGTGTTGGCCGTGTTCCCTGAACTCTACGCTATTCTCGGCCTGCTCGTACTCATCTTGACGGCAAACGCACTCTAAAAAAACATGTGAAGTTAGTGGTTAGAGGTTAGCGGTTAGAGAACAACTCTACTCAAAACAATCCTCTAACCCCTTACCTCTAACCTCTTACCCCTAAAAACATAATAGAACATGAAACCTACATTATTCCTACTTGCTGCAGGTATGGGTAGCCGTTACGGCGGCCTGAAGCAGCTTGACACGCTCGGTCCGCAAGGCCAGAGCATTATGGATTACAGCATATACGACGCTATTCAAGCCGGTTTCGGCAAGATTGTATGGGTTATCCGTCGCGACTTCGAAGAGCAGTTCCGCACGCAGATTCTGGCGAAGTACCAGGGTCATGTGCCTTGCGAACTGTGCTTCCAGAGCCTCGATGCCCTGCCAGAAGGCTTCACAGTTCCTGAAGGAAGACAAAAGCCATGGGGCACCAACCACGCTGTCCTCATGGGTAAAGACGTCATCAAGGAGCCTTTTGCAGTCCTCAACTGCGACGACTTCTATGATCGCGACGCTTTCCGTGTGATGGCGAAGTTCCTCAGCGAGCTCCCCGAAGGCAGCAAAGGCAAGTATGCCATGGTGGGCTTCCGCGTTGACAACACTTTGAGCGAAAGCGGTACCGTTAGCCGCGGCATCTGCGAGAATGATGAGAAGACGCACTTGCTTACTGGCGTCGTAGAGCGCACAAAGATTGAACGTCACAATGGCGTCGTGCAGTATCTCGACGAGAACGACGAGTGGGTAAGCATTCCAGACACCACTCCCGTCAGCATGAACTTCTGGGGATTCACGCCGGACTACTTCGAGTACAGCGAAGACTTCTTTAAGAAGTTCCTTTCCGACCCGAAGAATCAGGAGAACCTCAAGAGCGAGTTCTTTATTCCTCTGATGGTGGATCACCTCATCAAGACAGGTCAGGCCACTTGCGAGGTGCTCGACACGACCAGCAAATGGTTTGGCGTGACTTATCCTGAAGACCGTCCTGAGGTTGTGGCAAAGCTTGCAGCGCTTCACGATGCAGGTCAATATCCCGCACAAATGTTTTAGCATTTATAGCCTCACCCTTTTGGGTGGGGCTCTTTTAACTAATAACTATGTATATCATCGGCATCGCCGGAGGTACTGGTTCCGGCAAGACAACAGTTGTCAAGAAGATACTGGAGACGCTTCCTACAGACAGGGTGGCGCTCATTCCACAGGATTCCTACTACAACGACACGACGCATCTGACGCCCGAGGAGCGTAAGCGCATCAACTTCGACCATCCCGACGCCTTCGACTGGAAGCTTCTGACCGAGCAGATACAGGCTTTGCGACAAGGGAAGAGCATCGAGCAACCCACTTACAGCTACCTGATCAGCAACCGACTGCCTGAGACGATACACGTCGAGCCGTGCGAAGTCATCATCATCGAAGGTATTATGGCGCTGTGGAAGAAGCAGTTGCGCGACCTCATGGACTTGAAAATCTTCGTTGATGCCGACCCGGACGAGCGACTCATCCGCGTCATCCAGCGCGATACTGTCGAGAGAGGACGAACGACCCAAATGGTGCTCGACCGTTATCTCGACGTCTTGAAGCCGATGCACGAAGAGTTCATCGAGCCGACCAAACGCCATGCCGACCTCATCATTCCGCAAGGAGGCAACAACCAGCAAGCCATCGAAATCATGAGGACCTATATTATTCATAGGATTAAGCCGTAAAGACCCTCTCTAACTCCCCCGTAAAGGGGGAGAACAATTACAGCGTGAATGTTTAATCTAACAAGGTCCTTCTCTTTTAAAGGGAGGTTAGGAAGGGGCTTCCCCCTTTTTCTGCTCCTTTTTCTTGCCGCTTGTACGGGCAAGCAGGAGAAACTTCCTTCTTCATCCCCCCTTTGGGTGGAAACAGAGGAGGGGCCTTACGACCTGCACGAGATACAGGCCAGCGGCACGATTATCGCAGGAACCCTGAGTGGTCCGGACACCTACTACGAGTACCACGGCCAGGGGATGGGCCCGCAATTCATGCTTGCCGAGGCCTTTGCACAGAGCATCGGAGTCGTCGTGCAAATGGAAATCTCGCCAGACACCGCAACATTGTTGAAGAGACTCGAAGCCGGCGAGATTGACTTCATTGCCCTCGAGATGCCGAAGTGGCAGACGCGCAAGAACGAATCGCTGCTCAGAGAAGCCATCGACGAGTGGTGGCAGCCCGAACGCATCAAGCAAATCCAGAGCACAGCAAACAACACGACATATACCGTACGACGCCACATGCGGCCACTCATGCAGGATGCCTCGCACGGCATTATCTCTCCGTACGACGACCTCTTCCGCCGCTACAGCTCGACCGCCGGATGGGACTGGAGACTACTGGCTGCCATGTGCTATCAGGAGTCCGGCTTCGACCCTCAAGCCATTTCGTCAATGGGTGCCATGGGGCTCATGCAGTTGATGCCTTTCACCGCCGACGCGATGGGAGTACCCACAGACAAGCGCTTCGACCCCGAGCAAAACATAGCCGCCTCGGCACGATATATCAGGAAAGTCAGCCAGTCGTTCTCCGACATCCGGGAGGGGGAAGAGCGCATCAAATTTACCTTAGCGGCTTATAACGGTGGTGCAGGGCATGTTCAGGACGCACAGACCTTAGCCCGAAAAGAAGGCCGGAACCACCAGCTGTGGCAAGAAGTGTCGCCCTACATCCTACGCCTCGCCGAACCTCGCTACTATCGAGACCCCGATGTCAAGAACGGCTATATGCGTGGAAGTGAAACGGAAGCGTACGTCCGTCTCATTATATCGCGATGGAATCAGTATCGCGGCGTTGCCCGCAGTTTCAGTAGCGGAAGCACGCCGGCACCTGCCAGGAAGAGCCTGAAGGACGGCGAGTACAAGAGTGCTGTCAAGCCAGCCGAAGAATGGGTGCCAGAGGGAACAAGTGAATAACAATCCCCTCAAGGCACCCATTCAACCCCGAAGGGGTGCAGAGACCACAGGCGGGGGTGTTAACCCCCGTTTCAAACGACATAACAAACCGAAGCCCTGAAAGGGCGACAGAACATAAAACCCGCATGGCAAGCTCATTAGTAAAAATCGACATCCATCTCATCTTCCACATAAAGGCTACAGGTGTGGACTTCCGGAAAGAGGATCTTCCACGAATCTTCCGTTACATCGGGGGCATGATAAACGGCTTCGGCGGCATTCCTATCGAGATTGGCGGAACAACCAATCACGTTCATATCCTGACTTCCCTACCCCAAACCGTGGCACTTGCCGACTATGTCAGGGGAATTAAAGCCAACACAAGCAAATGGATAAAGCAATTAGACACACATTACACTCAGTTTGCATGGCAAGACGGGTACGGAGCTTTTTCCGTAAGCCCTTCATTGCTTGACAAGACCATCCATTACATTCGGAATCAAGAAGAGCATCACAAGAAGAGAACCTATGAGGAGGAATATCGGATGTTTCTGGATGCGTATAGCATCAAATACGATGAAAGATATGCATTCAGCGATTAAATTCTGTCGCCCTTTCAGGGCTTCTCCCCCCCGTCGCCACGTTTAATCGGGGGTTGACACCCCCGCCTGTAGTCTTACCAACCCTTCGGGTTTATCCCGACGACATACCATCGCACCCATAAAGCCGATTCTTTTATTACATCAACCCATAACGAACTACCATCATGCCAAGAAGAAACTATGCCACCATACCGGCAGACTACACCGTCTGCCTCCACGAAGACTGCCCCCTGGCAGCAACTTGTCTGCATCAGATTGCCTTTTCCGCTCTGCAGAAGAGCCAGGACTTTCTGCAACTCATCAACCCGAAGAAGTGCGCAAAAGGCAGCAACTGCAAGTTCTACCGCGACTCGAAACCCGTGAAGTACGCTTATGGCTTCACCGGATTCCAGAAGAGAATGTTCCCGGCCCAATACCGGACTTTCATGAATTCGCTCATTAAGGAGTTCGGACGAAGCAACTATTTCGAGCGACGCCGCGGCACATTGTCCCTCTCGCCAAAGGAGCAGGCGACCATCCTCGCGGCCCTTCGCGAAGCAGGAATCACGGAGCCGATTCCCTTCGACCGTTACGAAGAACAAATCAACTACTGCGACTAAGCCAGTCCCACCGTGGTAGGACTGCAGTTTCCCCATGGTAGGACTGCAGTCCCCCCACGGTGGGACTGGCTTCGCTCCATAAGGCATCGGGGAAAGCCCCTCAGCGTCTGACGTTGATGTCTATTTCCTGGCGAGTCTTGGAGTCATACGAGTTAGTCCCGCGTCTTGTAGTTACCAGGACGACCATCCACAGTGATGCGAAGGATGCGCTTGCCCCTCTTCAGATAGTCGAAGCGCGGGTCGATGAGGCGGTCACAGTTGTATTTGCGCGAAGCCTCCGTCTCGGCAAGTGTCTGGGCATCGGGAAGTGAGATACCTTGCAGTTTCTGCCGTCCCTCGGGCGTAGAAATGTCGATGGTGTAAGTAATGCGGTCGCCTACGGGAATAAGGTTGTAATTGATGTAACTGCGGTCGTCGATGCTGATTTGTTTACCTGTTGCCGTGCCGCCCGCACCGGAGCGGATGCCGCTACAGGAGGAGAAAACAAAGGCCGTGGCTGAAAGTACCAATATAAATAATGTGTGTTTCATTTTATGACAATTGAATTTGTGATTAACTTAAAAGTTATAGCTTAAGCCGAGTCCGACGGTTCTGTTGTTCATAATACGATCGTGAAGCATGTCGGCACCGACAGAAAGCTGCGAGCCGTTGCCAAAAGGAATGTCATAGCGGTAAAGGGAAGAGGTCTGGAGAGCGGCATCCATCTTTTTCTTCTGCTTGTGAGCTACGACCAAACAGGTCGTTGTAACGCCAATACCTAAACCTGCAATAACTATTCCTGCCATAGACTCAGGGGCATCAATACTAGCATACTTAGATGAAAAAAATCCTTTACCCATAAGGATACCACCAACAACAACCAGTACGCCTCCACCTATCCATCCCCAAGTCTTCAGCCGCTTCACCTTCTTATAGGGATTGTTCGCTGCTAAATCCAATTTCAGCAGTTCCCTATCGCTCAATGTCCGCACGCCGTCAATCTGGTTGTTCGGTGTGTAGGGGCTCGTTACCTCGCCAAAGGGATCCTTTCTGCCGTCTTCATAGTTGATGGCAGAAACAAGCGACTTGTCCATAATGTAGCTCGGGCCTTTGAGGTCTTCCCACTTCTTGAATGTTACTTCTGTGTCTGAAACCTTCTCTACGCGGCAGCGAACCGTAGAGCCGTCCTTCTTCACAATCACATCCTGCGCCATAGCAATCATCGGGCACAGGAGCAACAACAAAACTAATAACTTTTTCATTTTACTTGCTTTTATTGGTTTATACTCTAATCTCTCTCCCTTTGGGCGGAGCAAGCACCAGACTTGAGGGCACAAGAAAAGTGCAGAGCTTCACCATACGCACGTCAGGTTTGGAACATACCTATATCAACCTACGGGAAACCCTGCGCTATATAGCACAAGTCTCCTGGTTGATATTATTGCTCGTTCACATTTCCGAGGTTCCAATTCGACGTGCGTTAGAGCAAATAAAATGATGCATTCCGAAGAACACAGCGCAAAGATACGACTATTTTCTTGAAACGCGAAGCATCTTGCACAGAAAAGTTTGAAGGATTGGGGAAATTGTTGTATCTTTGCACGCAAATATCAATAATCTAACTACTATGATAAAAAGATTCATTTCTCTACTTCTCTTAACCTTGGCACAATGGTCAATGGTCAATGGCTTATGCTCAATGGCTTATGCTCAGGACTTTGACCCCAATCAAGGTTATAGGCTGGAAATCGGCGACGGGCTTGCGCTGGACAACCTGAACGGCACCATAACCTTCTCGCCCGTCAATAAGAAATCGCAGACTCAGGTATGGCGCATCGTCAAATCCGACCGCCAGGGGTACTGGTGTCTCTACAGCCCCAGCGCCGACGTAGCACTCGACAACGGCAATCACGGTTCTGCAGAAGGAGAAGTGCTCACCTGGCAACTTGAGAAAGGGAACGCCAACCAACAGTGGCTCATCGAGAAGACCGGCAACGAGACCTACACCCTGACCTGCGCCGCAGGCGGACTGAAGCTCGGATACAACGATACCTGTCAGCCTGGCGGACACGTCTGGCAGATGAAAGCAACAAATGCCAGCAACTATGTCCAGTGGCAGCTCGCCAAGACAAACCTCAAGATAGAGACCCAAAGCGAAGCAAGGAAATCCAATAACGACTGGGAGAACGAGACCATCTTCGGTATCAACAAAGAGCCCGGACGCGCCACCATGCTCCTCTATGCCAGCGCGAAAGAGATGAAGAGCGACGCTGCCTATCAGCAGCCTTGGCTCCATCCCAACTCTTCCCTCAGACTGATGCTCAACGGACAGTGGCAATTCCACTGGGTTCCAAAGCCCGAAGACCGCCCACTCGACTTCTATAAGCCCAAATTCGACGCTTCCGCGTGGAAGACCATACCCGTGCCCTCCTGTTGGGAGATGCAAGGGTACGGCACACCCATCTACACCAACATCACCTATCCCTTCAAGAACCAGCCACCCTTCATCGGCGGGCAAGAAGGCTACACCGTGCTGAAAGAACCCAACGCAGTGGGCAGCTATCGCCGCACCATCACGGTCCCCGCCACCTGGGACGGCAGAGAAATCTATCTCCACTTCAACGGCATCTACAGCGCAGCCTATGTCTGGGTGAACGGACAAAAGGTAGGCTACACTCAGGCTCCCAATGTGGATGCCGAGTTCAACGTGACGAAATACATCAAGCCGGGCAAAGAGAACCTCGTTTGCGTAGAAGTCTATCGCTGGAGCGACGGCTCGTACATCGAAGACCAGGACATGTTCCGCATGAGCGGCATACATCGCGACGTCTATCTCGAAGCACGTCAGAAACTTCATGTACAGGATGTCCGACTCACCTCGATGATGGGCGAACACGGTCGCAGAGGCAGCGGCAAGAAATTTGACCGCGCCTACCTCGGCATCGACATTGCCCTTCAGAACCTTGGCAAAACAGCCAATGCGCGCGTTGACCTGGAACTCGTGAATCCCGCAGGCAAGACCGTCCAGACAGCCATCCTGCAAGTTTCAAAAATTGAACACGGCATCAAGCACGGCGAATTCAAACTCGAAGTGCAGAACCCCGAGCTATGGACAGCCGAGACGCCTAACCTCTACACCGTCAACATCAGTGTCGGCGGCGACGTCTATACGCAGAAATACGGCTTCCGAAAGATAGAAAACCGAAACGGACGAGTGTTCATCAACGGCAAGAGGGTAATGTTCAAGGGCGCGAACCGCCACGACACACATCCCATTTACGGCAAGGCCGTGCCAGTAGAAAGCATGATAGAGGACATACTACTCATGAAGCAGCACAACCTCAATACCGTCCGCACCTGCCACTACCCCAATGACCCACGCATGTATGCCCTCTTTGACTACTATGGCATCTATGTGATGGATGAGGCAGACCTGGAGTGCCACGGCAACCACAGCTTGAGCAAAATGCCAAGCTGGCAGCCGCAGTATATCGACAGGCAGGTTAGAATGGTGCTTCGCGACCGCAACCATCCCAGCGTCATCTTCTGGAGCATGGGTAACGAAAGCGGAGGAGGCGACAACTTCGTAGCCTGCAAGAAAGCCATCCAAGAGTTGGACGACCGGCTCATACACTATGAAGGCATGAACGAAGTAGCCGACATGGACAGCAAAATGTACCCCAGAATGGACCTTTTGATACGTCTCGACAATCAGGCTGACCTGCAGGGACGTCCCTTCTTCCTCTGTGAATACGCACACGCCATGGGCAACGCCATCGGCAACCTACAGGAGTATTGGGACTACATCGAGTTCGAAAGCAAGCGTACAATAGGCGGCTGCATATGGGACTGGGTGGACCAAAGCCTCTGCAAATGGGGTGAGCCAACCACCAACATGTACTACGGCGGCGGCTTCGACGACTATCCCAACGACCGGGACTTCTGTTGCAACGGCATCGTCACAGCCGACCGCCACATCACCCCCAAGCTGCTTGAGGTCAAGAAGGTCTATCAGTACGTCGATTTCAAGTTGACCGACGACAAGAAGATACGCATCCGCAACCGTTACTGCTTCACTCCGATGAGCAACTTCACATTCCATTGGAGTCTGCTCCGCGACGGTCGCATGATAAATGGCGGCACCACATCGCTGCCCGAAGTACAGCCAGGCGACAGTTGCTTCATCGAACTCCCCTGCGAAGTGCCCGATGGAGAAGGTCTCTATCACCTCAACGTATCCTTGCAACTCAAGCAGGCAACGAATTGGGCAAACGCCGGACATGAGGTTGCTTGCGAACAACTTCTTCTTCGCAACAATCAGTCATCAACCCTACACACGCCAACCGACTACTTCGGCTACTTCACCGTTGAGAACAGCAAACAAATAAGTGTGAAGGCTAAAGGCTTTGTCTTCACCGTCAGCAAACAGAGCGGAGCTGTAACAGAACTGACATATAATGGCAAACCCATCATTGTCGCTGGCAACAAAGTACCCTTCGGGAGCCTTACCTTCAATGGTTTCCGCAGCATCAGCAACGATCGCCGTGGCAACTTCAAGAGCGACATCGTTTCTCCTAACGTTAGCCTAAAGAAGGATGAAAACATGGTAGTCATCACTGTTCGCTACGATGTCCGGTCCGGCAAAGATGGGCAGACCAGCATACCCGTCGAAACGTCATACACCCTCACACACGGAGGACGCATCGCCGTCCAGAGTTCCTTCGGCAACGAAAGCAATAAGGACTTCAGCCGTCTTGGCCTCATCGCAGCACTCAACCCGAGTCTTGGCAATATCGAGTGGCTCGGCCGCGGTCCTCACGAGAACTATCCCGACCGCAAGACATCGGCATTCATGGGTGTTTGGAACGGCACGGTCAATGGAATGGCCGAGGAGTACGAAAAGCCTCAGAGCATGGGAGAACGCTGCGATGTGGAATGGATAACCTTCACCGACAATACGGGCAAGGGCATTCGCATCAGCAAGACAGAAGGCAACCTCTCCTTCAGCGCCCTCCACTATATGGACGAAGAGCTCTGGCAGACAAAGTACAAGCACGAATTAAAGAGCATCTATCGCCCTGAGATTATCCTGCATCTTGACGCTGCTATGCGCGGCCTCGGCAACCAGAGCTGCGGCCCTGGCCCACTTCCGCAGTATGAACTGAACGAGAAAAGCTATAGCTACGGCTTCGTCATCGAGCCTGTGAAATAAAGTCCCCTCCCTGCTCCCCCTTTGGGGAATGCCAAGAGAGGCAGACACTTGAAGCCCAGAACATGAAACAAGAAGAACTTTCCCTCGAAGAACAAGTGGAGCGTATCCGCATGAAGCGTGCCGGTCGCCACGACAACGGCAAGGCCAGAACCATTCTGAACACATTGTTTCTTGCTTTGGCTGCCGTTGGCCTCGGCATGTACTTCTTCAGTGGAGAGGACCACATGCCGGCGCTCATCGTGATAGCCATAGGCATGGCATTTAAGGTGGTAGAATTCATATTACGACTCCTCTGAATGAAGAACAAGAGGCTTTACATAATGGTACTGTTCCTATGTAGCTTGCTTACGGCAAGCGCACAGGGGCATCGTGTCAACAAGGACGGGAGCAACGCGGCTCTCTATGATGACGGTGACACATACGTTGTAACGCCTGAAAACGGTTCTTATACTGACGGTGCCGGCAACCGCACCACATGGGGACGCGACACTACGAAATACAAGTCCGAGAAGAATATTCCCATCGGCCAGTTCCAGTGGGTTATAGAGCCTCGCCTTGGCACGGTTATCGATGCGGAGAACAATGACACCGTCGTTCATGACTTCCAGAAATGGAATGCCACCGATGGCTATACGGGCGAATACAGCTATCTGGCCAACATCGGTTCACCCCGTCTGAGCCGTCTCTACTTTAACCGAGACAACACATCGGATGAGTTTCTGTTCCTTCAGCCTTTCAGTTTCTTTCGAGGCTCTCTGCAGGATTTCCGCTTCACCAACACGAAGAGTCCCATTACAAATCTGGCCTATCACACTTGCGGCAACAAGCAGACAGGCGAGAACCGTGTTCGAGGTTATTTTGCCACGAACATCAATAAGCTTGCCGGCATAGGGTTCAAGCTGGACTACAGCTATGGAGTGGGCTACTACTATGCCCAGCCCAACAGTATGTTCGGCAGTACTTTCTATGGTTATTATCGTGGCGAGCGCTACAACATACATGCCTACATCGGCATCAACCATATGAAGATGGGTGAAAACGGTGGCATCGAGGACGACTTATACATTGAGGATCCGCTTCGTTTAGGGCAGACATACAAGTCCGACAACATTCCGACGATGCTGAGCCAGACGTGGAACCGCAATCACGAACAGCACTTTTACCTGGCGCACCGTTATAACTTAGGCTACACTCGCATTCTTGAGGTGCCAGACTCGCTGAAGCCTATTCCCCCTTCCTCGTCTGAACTTCTTTCCGACTTGTCCGACAGCCTTCGAGTTGCGCTAGACAAAGACACGCTGGCACGCAAGGTGATGGTCGATTCCCTGATGATGGTTTGGAACAGCCAGCAGGAGGTTCCGAAGGAGTTCGTCCCCGTAACGAGTATTATTCACACCTTCGACCTCAGCAACTTAAAGCATGAGTATCTGGCTCACAATACGACGAGGGACTACTATACCAACAACTTCTACGGAGATGGGAATCAGATGTCAGACCTGACGCGTGCGTTGTCAGTTCGCAACACATTCGGTGTTGCCCTTCGCGAAGGGTTCAACAAGTGGGCGCAGATGGGTATAACACTTTTTGCAACACACCGGTTGCGGTCATACAAACTAATGAGTAAGACGAGCGACATGATGCACTATACGGAGAGCGACATTTCGGTGGGCGGCGAATTGGCGCGCACTCAGGGCTCCCGCTTCCACTTCAACACGTCGGCCGAGGTTTGGCTTGTCGGCAAACATGTCGGCGATTTGAGCATCGACGGTAAGACTGACTTTGAGTTCCGTTTGGGAAGGCGCGACAGTCTGCTGATAGATGTCCATGCCAACTTCATGCATCGCAAGCCGTCCTTCTTTTTCCGGCATTACCATTCACAGAGCACGTGGTGGGACAACGATGATTTGAACCGCGAGGTGCGCTTCAGGGTGGACGGCACGCTGCGCCTCAAGAATTTCGGCACCAGGCTGCAAGTGGGTTTCGAGAATGTGTCGAACTACACATACTTTGGCATACAGAACATGTTGCTTGCCGGCAAGGAAGCGAGCAGTATAGTGCCTACGGACTACAGCCACTCGGTGAGTGTGATGCAGACAGGAAGTGTGCAGGTGTTTGGTGCGACCCTCAGCCAGGACCTCCAATGGAAGGTCTTCCATTGGGACAATCAAGTGAGTTTCCAGACGAGTACCAATCAGGATGCTTTGCCATTGCCGAAGATAAACATCTACACAAATCTATATCTCGTTTTTCGCATAGCGAAGGTGCTGCGCGTGCAGTTGGGCGGCGACATGCGGTTCTTCACGTCATACTATGCTCCCGACTACAGTCCTGCCATCCAGCAGTTTGCCGTTCAGGACAGCCGTTACGAGCGTGTCAACATTGGCAAATATCCTATTGTGGGTGCCTATGCGAATATGCACCTCAAGCATTGCCGCTTTTATGTTTCGGCACGCCATCTCAACGCAGGCTCCGGGCATTCATTCCTCGTGCCGCACTATCCGATTAACCCCATGACTATAAATTTCGGTTTAAGTTGGAACTTCTTTAACTAAAGCCCCCTCCTCGCTCCCCCTTTTGGGGAGTGTCCCATAACCATATAACAATGATTAATCGACAACAAGAAGAACACGCTCCCGAGTACTCCCCCAAAGGGGGAGCGGAGAGGGGGCTGTCTTATTATAAAGAGATACGCTGGGGCTTCATCGGATGCGGTGAGGTGACCGAGAAGAAGAGTGGTCCTGCATTCAATCTTGTGGCAGGTTCGCGCATACAGGCTGTGATGAGTCGCAGCAAGGACAAGGCGAGTTCGTATGCTGAGAGACATCACATTCCCTGCTGGTACACCGATGCACAGCAGCTCATCAACGACCCGAAGGTGAATGCCATTTACATCGCCACGCCGCCTTCCTCGCATGCCACTTACGCCATCATGGCAATGAAGGCCGGCAAGCCCGTGTATGTGGAGAAGCCGCTCGCCAGCAGTTATCTGGACTGTCAGCGCATCAACCGCGTGAGCGAACAAACGCGCGTTCCCTGCTTCGTGGCATACTACAGGCGTTATCTGCCATATTTCAAGAAAGTGAAGGAACTGGTGGAGAACGGTGCCATCGGCAAAGTGACGTCTGTGCAGATACGCTTTGCCTGTCCGCCACGCGACCTCGACTATAACAGTACTGCACTTCCTTGGCGTGTGCAGCGCGACATTGCAGGCGGCGGTTACTTCTATGATTTAGCTCCTCACCAGATTGACCTGCTGCAGGAGATATTCGGGCCGATAGTCAGAGCTAAGGGCTTCAGCAGTAATCGCGGCGAGCTGTACGAGACTGAGGACACCGTGAGTGCAGCCTTCCAGTTTGCCGACGGCTTGCCCGGCAGCGGATCGTGGTGTTTTGTCAGCCACGAGAGCGCCCGCACCGACCGCATCGAGCTGATTGGCGACCGTGGTCAATTGCACTTCTCCGTCTTCACCTACGAGCCTATCGTCATGCGAAATGAGCAAGGGCGTCAGGAGTTTCATGTCGAGAACCCCGAACACGTTCAGCTCCCACTCATTCAGAGCGTAGTGGAACACCTGCAGCAAAGTAGCATCTGCACTGCCGACAGCATCAGCGCCACTAGTGTCAACTGGGTCATGGACCGCATCCTGGGAAAGATATAAGGAAACATCTTTGCTTAAATATTGCAATTAGGGGGTATTTGATTTGCCTGTTCGATGGTCTTATAGATGTAACGAGACCAAAAAGACCTGATGGATTACAGTAAACAACAGTTCGAGCGGCTCTTCAAGGACAGCTATCAGCACATGTATCGCATGGCGTTTTCCTTGGTAGAGAATGCCGACGATGCCAAGGATGCCGTGCATCAGGTGTTTGTCCAAATGTGGAGAGGCAAGCCTGAAATAGCTACGGCAAGCATCCGAGGCTATCTGCTCTCTGCAACGAGGAACCAATGCCTGCACATCCTGCGCAACCGACAACTGCAAAGGCAGCTGAAGGAAGAACTTCAGAAAGAAACAGCCTGGCAGAAGGATGAGGAGCGCGAGGAACTGTTGCAGCAGCTTCAGCAAGTCATCGATGACAACCTCACGGAACAGGACCGCCGGGTGCTCCAGCTTCACTACGAGGACGAGATGACCTACGCGGAAACTGCCTCCGTGCTCGGCATCAGCTCGTCGGCCGTCAACAAGCACATCACGCGCTCTTTGGCCAGAATCAGAGAAACCCTTAAAATTGCAAAGTAACATGAAGACGGAAGACATCGACAAGAGAATCGGCATGCCCGACGTGGACGAGGAGTGGGCACGCTTCGAGCAGGAAGTCATCGGCAAGGAGATAAAGAGACACTCTGCACTCGCTTGGGCTTTGGGCATCGGCATCGCAGCATCCGTGGCACTACTCATTATATATAATATAGGAAAGGAACAGACAGAGCAGCCGCTCATGGCACAAGTAGAGCCAACCCAGCCGCAGCATGTGTCCGAGCCTGCAAGAGTGCCTGCAAAGGAAGTGGTTGCAGAGGTTCCAAAGCCTGTCATTGCCCATAACAAAAAGCTGGCTCTGGCAAAAGCCAATGCCCCAGCTGCTTCGTCGCTTGATATTCCTGCCCGTGAATATACAGGTGCAGTTCAGAAATTCAAGATGGACGACATCGAAGATCTCGCCTTCGAGTCTGTTGACCAGGCTCTTCAAGGGCAGATTGCAGAACGGGACATCGCTTCGGCAGACTTAGGTTCAGGCACCACTATGCACCTCCGGGGGATAGGAGATAGCATCATCGACCAGATTGGCAAAACGGATTCATTTCTCGTGGTGGTCAACGGCAAGACTCTGTTTGACTCACGTGGCATGACATCAGAAGAAATCGACAGACGTATTGAAGAGTACCTCAAAGAGCAAGGTCTTTTGCAAGACATAAAGATACCTTGTAATAACGGTGCAATAGTAATTATGGCCTCTACTCAAGAGGAAAGGAAAGAGCTTCAACGCATGATTGCTAATGCGACTATCGTTCCCACTTCGGCAGATTTGGGTTCAGGCACCACCATGCGACTTCGGGGAACAGGCGACGGGCCAAGCGACAAGGACAGAATCGACTCCACGCTTATCCTGGTCAACGGCGAACCGCTGCCCGATTCATTAAAGCAAAGGATTATGGGAAACGACATGGACGACATTGACACCTACATGCCTCGGTACTTTTCTCAGCAGGGACTGATGATTGACAGCGTGTACGTCCACAAAGACAGTT
>Ga0247610_10003912_pt1 | contig 16084 bp, 14 predicted proteins | sample 174DNAGHGhighgp2_FD_193483 | JGI IMG/M metagenome (GOLD analysis project Ga0247610, IMG submission 193483) | Sheep rumen microbial communities from Palmerston North, Manawatu-Wanganui, New Zealand - 1742 DNA GHGhigh gp2 | ecosystem: Host-associated > Mammals > Digestive system > Stomach > Rumen... | reverse complement strand
CCGTTGACGCACCCGCCAAAACATTTGATGCGGTGTTCAAATTTTTTTCTTTATCCGTGCGTGTGCCACCTTCGCCCTGGTTGCGAACAGAATCGCTGTTTGCAATGCCACTGGTTATTGTCCCGCTAAGTCCAGTTGCGGCACCAACAGCACTTGAAATCATTGCACCCTTTGCGCGGGTATTTATCTTTGATATATCAACGGTTTCAAAACATTCACACGCAGAAATTATTTTGTTCGCTTCACCAACATCCACACCATCAATTCTTGCACGACCACGCGCACGACGCAGTTCACTGATTGCATTTTTGCAATTATCAATTTGATTTTGTAAATCACCGTCTGTTGTATTTTTACCCGCAATTATTGCGCCCGCAACATTGGTGACCGTGTTTCCGGCAAGAAGTCCAGTGCGCCAATTACCCAAACTTTTCGATTTTTCAACCAATTGTTTTAACCTATCTGCGCGTTCTTTGTCTATTCTTGACTTAACAGGATGACCATCTTTGGACACTATATTTTTTAATTCTTCAATCACATCCGCTTCAAAAACATCCGTATCATCAACTTCCTCATCGGGGCTTGCCCCATAAGAATAATCACGCAAATTTTTAATTTCTTCATCTATAGATTTATCCACATTTTCTTTCGCGATACCCACCGCCACGGCCCCAACACCAAGTCCTGTTCCAACCCCGGTAATCGCGGTATTGATTCCCGCCATTTTTTTCAAATTGAAAAGATTCGCATCAATTCCAATACATGCGGAATATGTGTTTTGCAGTGCGGCAACTAAATCCGCTTCGTCAGCATATGCAAATGCCGGCGCAATAATCATAAGCAAAACACATTTCCAATTTCGTAACATTCCCACATAGATTATACCACATCGCAACATACGTTGCAAATTATTCAACCATCCGACCCAGAACCAAAAATTAAAACACCCGTCCGGGTGTTTGAATTTCTTGGTTGTGCTACCTGTACAATTCGCGAGCCGAATTGATTGAAATGGGAAAAGAGATTAATAATGTGAAAGAGAAATTAAGATTATATAATTTACATCGATAATCTTATTTTTTTCTTTTGAATAACAATCATTATATGTGCACTTAAAGACAGCATATCTGGATGGTCGCAAATTGAAAAATGTAAATCTAACCATTTCTTATATTGCTTTTTGTTTTTTGCGATTTCATTAAACTCTTTATGTGTATTTTGGTTCGGCCATTCAAGGGCAACCTGATGCAACAATTTTGTGTTTTTAGCGGTTTTTAATACCAAATCTTTCAGTTCGCTTGGCCAATAAAAATGTGCATAGGAACAACCCACAAACCAATTATCATCACCAGTCTGTGTCAGTATGTTTGTTTCGTTCCAAAAATCTTTTTCGTTTTTATATCCGTATGTTTTTAAATATTCTTTAAAATCTTTGACACATAAATTCAATACCGCTGGTCGTGCCATCACAGATATAAATATAGTTGCCCCGGGTTTTGCAACACGAACTAATTCTTTGATTGCTTTTTTTCGTTCAGCATCTGTACGTAAATGTGATAGTGGTCCGCCAATGCACAAAACCATATCAAAAGAATTATCTTTATATGGCAAATCTGTGATAGAAGCCAAATCCACAGAATCAACAAACTTACCAACACGATTTTGTTTTATTTTTCGTTTGGCGACTTCTAATTCTTTATCCGAAATGTCTAACAAAGTCATATGATATCCTTGTTTCGCCAAATCGACTGTATATCGCCCAGGTCCACCACCAGCATCCAAAATCTTCATACCTCTTTTAAGATATTTTTTATAAAAAAACTCTGTAGTTTGAAATTCCAACATATGCGCTGCATTTTTTGTCGTTCGTGTGAATTCTTTTTCTGCAGATTCATTGTAAAAATCTTTCACAGAAACACCATTTTTGCGTTTCTTTGGTTTAACAAATAACGATTTAATAAAACGAAGCATTACTTTTCTCCTTGTCCATTTGGCACATTATACCACAAAAAGTTCGAAAATTACAATTTTTTGACATTTTCTAAACCAAACTTTTGAACTCGGTGAAAGTATTGGAACACAAAAGAAAACTATGGTTGTGCTCGATGTGCAGTTCGCGAGCCGATTTGGTAGAAATCGGGCAAGAGATTGAAGAGATGAAAAAAGCTATTTTGAAAACTGATTATTTTTGACACCAGACAATACAGATGGCTTTTTTCTGAATATACCTTCAAAGAAATTTTTGATTTTTTCTTTTATCAAAACCCCATCTGTTGGAACGCGTCCATACTTTATCAACCACTCTTCCATTACTTTACGTTGCTCTTTTGGCAATTTTCCAGATATTGGTTTCATTCCTAAGTATAAAAATAACATTTCGTCATCAAGTTTTTCAACTCTTTCTTTTGTAAATTTTACTTTTTTCATAACATATCCTTTACACCTGCAATTGGCATTATATCACAAAAGTTCGAAAGTATCAAGATTTCGTTATTTTTTTAACCCTGACTTTCGAACTCGACAAATATATTAGAAACCAAACAAAAAACCGCTCTTATCGGCGGGTTGAATTTCTTAATCTCTATTTCGTCACACTTCGTTAAAACTTCGTGTGACACTCCTTCGCGATAACCGCTCTGCATCGGATGGCCTGCCACCCATAGCATCGCAGATGCGAAGGGTGGTTGTGCTATGTGTGCAATTCGCGAGCCGAATTGGCGAAGATTGGACGAGAGATAGAAGAATTTAAGAACATATATCAAAGAGATTGTCCTTGTTGCATTTGTTTCTGTTGCAATATTTTATAATCAGTCATCATCTTTTTTATTGCACCTGGCAAATCTGTTTTGATTACTTCTGGGGTTATATACGCATTTGCGAAAGAAGTCTCAAACATCTTTTGGACAGGTTTTTGTATACATTCATAACAAATTAAATCAACAATACGTTCTTCTAAGTTCTCTGGCACATTGTACTTTAAAAATATTGGTTCATGTGTCAAAATATGCACAAATTCGTGGAAAAGTATATTCAAAATGTTATCTTTATCATTCGGGAAACGAGACATTCTAAAATATATCATCGCTTCTTTATCGTTTTTGCGTATAGGGCTTGCACCATTTCCAAATGTGCATAAAATTTCAAGTTTGTTTGGCAGCGTTGTATTCCATGACGATAACAATGGCACCAAATATTCATTGATTACACTTTCCAGTTTTGATCTAACATAAGAAAAAAAAACATCATCAAAACGATTTAATTCTTTGAAATTATTATTATATACTTCTATGAAGTTTTTATGAACATTATCAATATCTTGGGCTGATAAATTTGGGTTACTAAATGACTTATACATCGTTTTCGGAATAAAATTCCAACACCTGTAACCATATTTTTTGAAAGTATTATGATATCCCCAGTAGCATCCACTTATATGTTTCCATGCTTCATCAACGGTCATCGGTCGCATTGTTATTTGCATAGTGTTTCCCTTTGTTTTTTTCTTTAACTATACCACAAAAAGTTCGAAAATTACAATTTTTTGACATTTTCTAAACCAAACTTTTGAACTCGGTGAAAGTATTGGAACACAAAAGAAAACTATGGTTGTGCTCGATGTGCAATTCGCGAGCCGAATTACAGGAACTATTGTCCTTTGGTCTTGAAATCAAGCAAACAAAAGATAAGTTGTGTCTACAGAATCTATATCATAAAATTTAAAATTTTATAAACGGTATAATCTCTGGCAATTCTGGTAAAACAAAATGTCCATATCCTGGAAAAACATGTACACGCATTGACGGAATGTCTGATATTATTTTATCACGACTTTTACCCATTTCTGATATATCATTATCAGAAACCAACAAATCAATTCCATCGATTGTTTGGTTTGCGATATTATGCATATCAAAATCTTTATAAAACCCAAAAGGGTTCGCCCCGCCAGTATCTATCCACGGAGCAACCAACAAAATTTGCTTTACTTTCAATTCTGGGTGTAATGCCATATATTTTAATATAAATCCAGCCCCAGCCGAATGCCCTATTAAAATTGTATCGGAATTTATTTTTTGAGAATTCATTATGTCTTCCCATTCAGAATATTTCATCATGAAAGTGTGTGCATGGGGAAATCGTGGAATCTGCATAACAATATCATGTTCTTGTTCCAGAACAAATTGCAACCATTCTTTCCATCCTTTGGTTGGGCTGTAAGTATTTTTATTCCAATCTAAATCTGGTGGTAAAACCCCATGACAAAAAACAGCATTCATTGTATTTTCCTTTGGTTTACCCGGCACATTATATTGACATTTCAATAAAATGCAATAAAACATCCAAAAGGAGTCATAAAAATATGACAGATAAATATGATATTGCAAAGAAAATTTTTGATGAAAATATTGCAAAAATAGAATTATCATACAGTCTAAATAAAACAGTTGGTCAAGATTATGTTTGTAAAACCCCAGAACAGACTTTATCTGATGGCTATGGTTTTTGTAGTGAACAGGTTGAATTGGCAGATTATATTTTTAAACAACATAATATGAAAGTTGATAAATATCAATTATTTGCTGTTCCTAAGGATAATGAAAATCTGATTAAAATAGATTTGGCACATTCTTTTATCGGGATACCAAATGAACAAGATTGGCTCTTATTTGAAACTGGATTCAGACTTAGAAATCGCGGTGGTGTTAAAAGATTTTTTGATGAAACAGCAGGATTACAATATGTATTAAAATTGTATAATCAAAGTTTGATTGTCGCGGGGATAACAAATTTAGTATGTAATTTATATAAATACGATTTTTCAGCAGTAAATAAAAAATTTTCATCATTTGCTAATCAGATTTTGACACAGGCAAAACGCATAAATATCGAAAAGACCATATAATCACTAAACATGTTGTTATTACAACAAAGTTCGAAAGTGGTAAAAAATTGCAATTTTTCAAAACCAAACTTTCGAACTCGGTGGAAATGTTAGAAACAAAACAAAAAACCGCTTTTATTGGCGGGTTTGTCTATCTTGGTTGGGGCAACTGGATTCGCTCGCACGGCACGCGGTGCTGGCTGCGCGCAACCCGTAACGATTTGCGGGCGCGGTGCTTCGCAAATCTACTTGGTTTCGAACCTTTTGCAACGTTCGTTGCAAATGATTCAACCATCCGACCCAGAACCAAAAATTAAAACACCCATTCGGGTGTTTGAATTTCTTGGTTGTGCTGCCTGTGCAGTTCGCGAACCGAGTTGTTGGAGGTTGGACAAGAAATTGATGAGATGAAAAACGAACTAGGGATAACTAAATAATATTTGTACGGTAATTATTTGCCCTTGTATTCACTTGCCAGTTTAGAAAAAATCAAATGGTCTGTCCATTTGCCATCGGATAGTTTAGCATATTCCCGTAAACGTCCATCCAAGTGATAGCCACTGCTTAAAATAGATTTTTGTGATCTTTCATTGTTTGCCATACATTGACGACTCATACGATGTATTTTTAAATCTTCAAATGTAATTTTTTCTAAAAGATTATGAATTTCATGATTAAAACCATGTCCCCACGCTGATCTGACAAACCAAACATTACCTGGGTTAACAGTATCGTTTGCCTTGTTATACGAAACACCATGAAAACCAATCAATTTACCATCGTGAAACACATACCATAATACTCCATTGAATTTAAACGCTTCTGTGTAATTTTTCATTGTTTCAAATGTTTCATCCAATGATTCTGGTAATGGTTTATCGTATTTTGGTGAATAATGTATAAAAGCAAAATCATTTGGATTTTCATTTTTAATTGCTTCCCAAACCAGTTTAGCATTTTCCATCGTTGGTTCAAGAATACGTAATTCCAAACGTTCTGTTTTATGATTTTTTTTGAAGAATTTAAAAAATTGTTCCATATTATTACCTTTTATCGTTTTCGATTTTAATACATTATTTTTCCGCTTCAGCTATTTTTTTACGTAATTCTGGTTCGTTTTGTTGAACAAAATTATATGATTTTTCCATAAAATCATATATATCTTTACGTTCCAGATATAACTTCTTCATTGTATCAAATAATATTTTTCCATTTATTTCCATATCGTAAAAATATGAATACGCTATGTATTTCGGTTGTTTAACTAAATCCCCAATTTCAGAATTACGAATTATGGTTTCAACAACAATCTCCGATAAAACCCATTTCAAATGTGGGGTATCATATTCGTCTGGACTGTCTTTGAAGTATTCATGCCAGATATAAAACCAAACAAAATGTGTTATTTCGTGCAATGCGACGAATATGGCATATTCTGGTTCGAACTTATAGAAAACATCAAAAGTGTAATCTTGTACATTTCTGGGACAAACAGGGTCTAACCCGACAAACCCTACAATATCATTCAAAAATTTTGTACAATCACACCCGAAAGCTGATGAAAATGCTTGATTTAACTTTTTTGCTACTGGTGCCCAATTTGTTTGAAAAATCTTTATTGAATTCTGTATATCGTCAGAGTGCAAAACCGATAACTTTTCCATTTCTTTTCGTATATATTTTAAACGTTCTGATTCTGGTAATTTTCTTGCATATTCATAATTTAAGGACGGAAACACTTCAAAAAGCCGTTTAGACCACCAAACAGGTTTATCATCCTGCTGTAAAAACAAAATAAAATCCAAATCCTCTTCAAAATCTTTTTGTTTCCATGTTAATTGCATTTTACAAATCCTTTAATGCCACAATTGTATCACAAAAGTTCGAAAATGACAATTTTTTGACATTTTTCAAAATCAAACTTTCGAACTCGACGGAAATATTAGAAAACAAAAGAAAACTTGCCCTAATGGGCAAGTTTTGAAACTATATTTTCATAAAATTTGTAAATTTTCTACTTTTATGATACTATTCAGCCGGAAGGTGCGAATAATGGAACAGATAATTATTGATGATTTGATATTAAAACAAATTCCTGGGACACAAGAATTTGCAAAGGAAATATACAACATATTCACATCAGATATTAATACTTTCAAACATTGGTTCGAAGGTGGTATATGGAAGTCTGTGGATGAAGTATTAAAATATTATCAAAGCAAGGAACAAAATAATGATTCCAGATGGAAATATGCTATGTATGGTATATTCAAAAATGGCGAATTATTGGGCGAAATAGGTTTATCGGGGATAGATACTAAACACCAAACTGGTGAAATTGGGTATTGGCTAAAAAAATCTGCACGTGGAATGGGAATTGTTGATAAGTTAATCCCAATTATAGAACAAATTGGATTTGAAAAATATAATTTAAGAAAGTTGAATATTTGGTGTGATGATGACAATATCGCTTCACGCAAACATGCTGAAAAAAATGGATATGTTTTGGAAGGTGTTCAACGTGAACGCAAACTCTGGCCAGATGGTTCGATACACAGCACAGCGATGTTTGGAAAATTAAAATCTGAATGGGAAAAATAGTTCGAAAGTGGTTAAAATTTGACATTTTTCAAATTCAAACTTTCGAACTCGACGGAAATATTAGAAAACAAAAGAAAACTTGCCTCGATGGGCAAGTTTTGAAACTATGGTTGGGGCAACTGGATTCGAACCAATACTAGCGGAGTCAGAGTCCGATGTTCTACCATTAAACTATGCCCCAAGGCGCACCGTATTATATACGTGCTTTTCGCGTTTTGCAAATAAAAATTGCACACTGGACTTTTACCGAATTTGTTCCTGTGGTGCGCCAACGACACAACAGATAAAATGATAAAAAAACAAAAGGAACCAACAATGAACAAAATCACAACATTAATTTTCGCAATCGGCATTATCGCCACCATACAAAGCGCAACCGCATGCACCGGCATCACACTAACCGCGGCGGACAATTCCTTTGTTCTTGCGCGGACCGTCGATTGGTCTGGTTCGGAAATGGACAACCTGTACGTCATCAGTCCGCGCGGTCACACCGAACAATCATTACTGCCCGACGGGTCAAAGGATGGCATGAAATTCACATCTAAATACGGCTTTGTCGGCCTTGGCATGCAAAGGCCCGAATTCATCGTTGACGGCACGAACGAGGCCGGACTTTCCGCCGCCCTATTCTATTTCCCGGACTATGGCAAATACGCGCCGTATTCATCGGCCGATAACGCAAACACCCTTGCGGATTTTCAGGTTGTATCATGGATACTGTCGTCGTTTTCAAGCATTGACGAAGTAAAATCCGCAATCGACACCGTAAACGTCGTAAACATTGACCCCACCGCATCAACCGTTCATTGGCGCATCGCCGAAGCATCTGGGCGCGTGGTCGTCATGGAAATTATCGATGGCATACCAACATTTTATGAAAACCCATTGGGCACAATCGCAAATTCGCCAGAATTCACGTGGCATTTAACGAATCTTGATAACTATATCAATTTGCAATCTGGCACAATCGCGCCGACGGTCTTTGGCCCGATTAAATTGCAATCGTTAAGTCATGGAACGGGGTTGCTCGGCCTGCCCGGGGACTTTTCATCGCCGTCACGCTTTGTCCGCGCATCGTTTTTCAAGAATTATTCAATAACGCAACCCGACGACGCCGCCACGATTAAACAGGCGTTTCATATCCTTAACAACTTTGATGTTCCGTTCGGCACGACCCAGGCGGCAAAGTCGGGAACTTTCGACATGCCGTCCGCAACCCAGTGGACAATCGCAACCGATATTACGAATCGGAAAATTTACTATCACACAATGTATAACCGCACAATTCGTCGTATCGACATGAACACAATTGATTTTGAAACCGTTCCGTTCCAATCGCACCCATTGGACACCGCACGCGCCGAAACGGTCTTTGACGTGGCGATTGATACGGAATAACCCCCGCCATTTCGCACTAACACCAAGCCAGGGCAAAGCCCTGGCGCAGTCTCGGCGTAGCGAAGCGAAGACGGATAGCCACTAACACTAATCTATTGCCTTTTGTAAAAACAGGGTTATAATCAACACCGTTTAATACAAAAGGAGTGATTCATGAAAATAAAACCATTTGCGGGTGTGCGACCACCAAAAGAATTCGCGGCCGAAGTTGCATCGCGTCCGTACGATGTTCTGAATTCAGCCGAGGCAAAACAAGAGGCCGGCGAAAAATCACTGTTGCACATTATTAAACCAGAAATCGATTTTGACCCAATTGCCGATGAACACAGTCAAGCCGTCTATGACAAAGCGGTTGAAAATTTCAAACTGTGGCAAGACCGCGGTTGGTTGGTCCAAGACGACAAAGAAATGTATTATATCTATGCCCAAACAATGGATGGCCGGACACAATACGGACTTGTTGCGGCGGCAAATGTCGACGACTATATGACGGGAAAAATCAAAAAGCACGAACTTACGCGCAAGGATAAAGAAGATGACCGCATGATTCACGTGCGCATTCAAAATGCAAACATCGAACCGGTGTTCTTTGCGTATCCGGATGTTGCGGAAATGAACGAAATCGTTGAAAACTTTGTTAAAAATAATGCGCCCGAATATGACTTTACCGCCGCGGACGGTTTCGGGCATAAGTTCTGGGTCATTCGTGACGATGCAATCAACGCGCGCATTACCGAAATCTTTAAAGACATACCGGCACTTTATGTTGCGGACGGCCACCATCGCACGGCGGCGGCGGCACGCGTTGGTGCGGAAAAGCGCGAACAAAATCCGAATCATACCGGGAATGAAGAATACAATTTCTTCCTTGCCGTGATTTTCCCAGAAAGCCAATTAAAGGTTATCGATTATAACCGCGTGGTCAAAGATTTGAACGGACTTTCGGTGGATGAATTCTTGGCAAAATTGTCGGAATCATTCGAAGTAAAAGAAATGGGAACGGATATTTACAAGCCGAATAAATTGCACAACTTTGGAATGTATTTGAACGGCAAATGGTATTCATTGACGGCCAAACCCGGAACATACAACGACAACGACCCAATCGGTGTGTTGGACGTGACGGTTCTTTCGAATTTGGTGTTCGACAAGATATTAAACCTTGGCGACCTGCGTACCAGCAAGCGTATCGACTTCGTCGGCGGAATCCGCGGCCTTGGCGAACTGCAAAAACGCGTGGACAGTGGTGAAATGGCGGTGGCCTTTGCACTGTACCCGGTCACAATGCGACAAATCATCGACATTGCGGACACCGGCAACATTATGCCCCCCAAGACAACATGGTTTGAACCAAAACTGCGCAGCGGTTTGGTAATCCACAAATTGTCATAGACAGTGTTAGTGGCAAGTGTAAGTCCGTCACGACCGCGGCGCGGCGTGCCGCGACGGATGATTAGTGACGGGCGCGAACGCGCCCGTTTACTTACCACTAATACTTACACTATCCATTCACCCTATCTAAACTTTCCAAACAATTCCGGGATTATATATTTTTTCTTTTCATGTGCCGCGTTATATTCCGGCAAAACGGTATCCCGAAAATATGTCACATCATCGATTGTTTTTTGGACGTCGTGCATAAATTTCTGATTCCGGTCACGCACACGCAACGCCAACATACCATTATGCTTACACAATGCCCCTAAAATTCCGTTTGCACGAAACATACGTGAAACATCCAAAACATGTCGAAAATCCGACGCAGAAAACACAACATAAAAATAATTATGCCCGCGCAAATCCTTGGCTTCTTCAATTTTATACACCGACAATGCCGCCGACAAGATATCTTCGACACGCGCATCCCAACGCGGGGATAAATTCAATTTTCCAACATAATAACGAACAAGTGACATATACGGACGCCTCCTTTTCAATTCACCGCAAAAGACACCCGCGAATCCAGAAACAATTTCACGAACCCGCCAGGCAAAAATCGTCTGATTAGCGATTCCGTCCCAAAACTTTTTGCAATGCTTCAAACCTTTCCCTGCGCTCTGATATTTCTTTTTTTCTGCGTTCTTGTATTTTTTCAAAATTTTCCGAATCCATATAAACTTTCTTTACATCCGATAAAAATGGTTGGTCCCTGTCCACCGCGAACAACACCCATTCTTGATATTTCCGACTATAATGCATGTGTAACGAAACACCATTTGCACGAAACAAACGTTTAAGTTCCCTAACATTTTTCCAATTCCACGCCATTGGCCATATGTACCAACGCCACCCACCATGTCTGTTCCGCAAATGTTTTATAAAATGCACACTTTCTGCGCCCAATTCAACATCAGAAACACTGGGTTCAAAACGCGGGAAAAAACCCGTCTGTGACAAACGATACTTTATACAAAACATATAAAAAACCTTTTCCAAGACTGTAAAGCATACAACAACAAACCATCAAGTCAAGAAATTTAGATACCAATCCGATGCGACATTTTCATCATAAATATAGATTCATTTCCAAATTCATGCGTATTATTCGGATTCACGCGATATATAAACCCAAGCGCCCCATCGGTAAATTCACCAATTTTTTGCCGATACGACGCGTTAAACCGAACCTCACGCGCGTTTGGTGCAATATCAACATCACGCACACCGGCATTTGAAATCACCAAATCATACCGGTCTTCGTCATCGGTCACAATATCATAGTCGGCATAATCATAATACATCTTTCCATGGCGCACCGCCAACGGCATTGATACACCAAGCGAAAAATTATGTGCATCAACACCAACCGAAAACGCATTTGAATCCAATTCAGAAAGCGATATTATCGCGCCACCGTCCACACCCGGGGTCGTGTGCGCAAATGTTGCCCGCGCATGCGCACGCACATCATCAAACAAATTCCAATATACACCCGCATCAACATATCGCGTTTCCGCCGCACCCAATCCCAAAGGCCCGGTTCCCGACGCCCCCAGCAATGTATCACTTTCGCGCGCAACACCAAAACTTGTTGTCAAACCAAAATTCTTTGCGCGCCACCCAACACTTGATTGCACCGCCGAAAAATTTCCCAACTTCATGGGCTCCCTGTTTGCCGAAATCGTCGGATCATTGGCAATCAAGCCTTCATCCGTAATCGCACCCGAAACACCGCGTGCACCAAAGAACAAATTACCATATTTATATTCCGCGCCCACCGACGTCGCATTCGATGCAAGGCCAAAAATCGGATTTGACGCACCCCCGAATCGTGATTCACCGTCCGTCAAATAACGCTGATAATCTGCGGAAATTTTCCAAGAATCATTTGCATATTCAAACCGCATATTATCAACCCCACCCATACCGTCGTCATAGTTGCGTTCTGAACGCGCAAAACCAAAAGACATATTTCCAATACGCACCATATCATCATCACGCGCACGCACCCGCAAATCCGACAGAACATCCCCCATATAAAGCGCGTGCTGCCCATCCGACCCAAGTGAAAATTCATTTTTCCAAACACGCGGCAACCGCATTGTTCCATCAACACTTTCCAAAACATCATATGCCGCGGTACTTATCGCGACGCGTCCCATGTTCAACGCACCCGACCCACGAAAACCCGTCGTTGTCGCCGCGCGCCAATACGCATTTCCCGACGTTGACACAATATCGCCACCGGAATAGAAATACAAATTCGTTCCCGGCGTTGTCGCGCGTTCAAGATTTATCACACCGTAACCAAAGACCTTTTTGAACACATCCAAATAATTTTCGCCGTTATCTATTAGCCACTGATACGATGCCGGCATTTGATACATCGATTCCAAATACGAAACAAGCGCGGATTCTGTAAGTGTCTGACCGGAACTAAGTCGCCACAAAAACGGCCCATCCGCCGTTAGTGCCATCAACATAAAAATTTGCTGTGGCGTCATATAGTAAAACGCAGATGTCAGCACCCCGGCCGCGCCCGCCGCCGCCGCAGTTGCCATTTCATCGGTCACACCAACCGCCGCAAAGCACCACGGATCAATTCCCGCCCCACCCGTTCCGGCGGTGCCGCACGTGCGCGCCTTGTAATAAGTCATACCGTCTGTTGGGTCATTAACCGCCCATTGGGCCAATTGATATGGATTTGTGTTTGTATCGGTGTTCGGCGCAATTCCGCTTTCGCCCGCCGTGGGCGCACCAACCGCAACAACCGACATAAACAAATGTTCAAGGTTCGAATAAACCAACGGCGCCGCGTTTTCAAATGTCGCGGCAAGTGGCGCATCCGCCCAACCCGCATTTGTAATTGATGCACCCGTCGAAAATATCGTCAGTGGCGAATACGATACCCCCAGTGAATTAAAAAAAGATGTCGCATTCGTTTGTGGTAAATTATTGGTATCCGTTGGATCATACGCATACGCACCCGCAATTAGATTTCCAAATGTTGTTTCGTAATTACCCGCACCGGAATTCAAAACCGTTTGAATTGTTGCCGCACTTGTTGAATGCAACGGTTCAATCACATCGGCATTTGCGATAATGCTAACCCTTGAACGTCCACCGGAAGCATCCACCGAACGCGCCGCCGCATTCACCATTGCGGAATAATTATAGTAATCCGTTTGTTCTAACACTTTGGCTTGTACAATATTCCCCGCACTCATCGAATAAGCATAGTCCGCACGACCATCCCCATTAGAATCAACATACAACAACCCATCTACCAAACCAAAGTACCCATAAAGGGTCTTTGTTGCGTTAGATAACACAACCGACCGGCCGTTAACCGTCACATTCAATTCTTCCGTACTCAAAGCCGCTATATTCACGGTATCACCAGTGACAAGTATATCTACATCGGACGAACACGAACCAACTATGCTATAATCCGATTCAACCATATGCATTCCACCGCCGGTGCGATAAATTGTCATCTGGCCATTGGGCATAAAACCGATATAGTCCGCATTCGAATATCCCGCGGTATTTCCACCGACAATCTTGGCCAAAACATTATCGGTGGCCGTGGCCGCGGCATTATAAACCGCCGTTCCCGAATTAGATAAATCAAAAAAAGACAAGTAGTTGTTATCCTCCGCCGTTGTATAACCACTTATCGTTTCAGCCGAAACAATCGTATTATTATAATACTTGCTGGAAATCATATCCGTTGTCGCCGGGAGCAAGGCCGACGTCCCATTCTTCATCGTCCAAACAAGTAATTTATCCGCCAAAGATGTATTTGCCGCCGCGTTTACACCATTCGCCGTCACCAAGGCGACATTGACGGGCCGTCCACCCTCAACTGGATAACCGGGCCCCAAACCATAATCAGCCAAACTGAGCGGCGCATACGTATTCGAATCACGCAACGTCCGCATTCCTAAATACCCGCGCGCCAGGGGCGCATACCCCCGCATCAACAACAAATAATTTTCTTGTTGGTTCATAAATTGAAAGTTTTTATACAAAATACTTGTCGTATCCGCCGGGGCGTAATACGACAAATTTTCGGCATAGTTTTTAGTTTCCGCCGCCGCATTTGGCAACAACGGTCCATACGGCAAACCATTTGCAAAGACCGGCACGCCAACCCCCGCATTATCACCACCACCGCCACCGGAACCACCACCGCCACCGCCGGCACCACTGCCCGTGTATCCATTATCGTTTTCCGCATCAAAAACATCGGTCAATAAAAAAAGCCCACCTACAACAACGGCGGCACCCGCCGCCGCCAATGTCATTCCCTGGGCGGTGGACAGCCCACCGAACAACCCACCCGTTCGCTCTGGCGCACGGCGGGACCTGTATTTTCTAATTTGTTGGTCGCATTTTGATGCATCCGCACCATACATCTGCAAAATCTGGGCCGCGCGCAGGTCATTATTCATAAGTGCCGTACAAACAAGTGACAATCCGGTTGAATCAACAAAGTTTATATTCGCACCCGCCGCAACCAACGATTGTACCTGGCGAATATCGGCATTTCGCGCCGCCGCCAATAACTGTGATGCCACGGTAAATTCGGTGACAGGCGCCGCATGCACCGCAAACGGACACAAAAACAAAGCAAATACAACCAATCGTATGAATTTCATAAATTCTCTCTGTATCACGTGCCATTTTATCAGAAAATGACATTGGTGTCCAGTGGAAAAAAAATCGGGGCAATTTGTCCCGATTTATATTTTTTATTTTTGAAACCAATTAACGACAATTCTGATTACACGGCGTTTGATATGTAATTACCACCGTGCAATGTTTTTTCACAACTTCTGGTTCTGGTTTTGGTTCCGGTTTTGGTTCAACCACCGGCTCTGGCTTTGGTTCCGGCTCTGGTTTAATGACCGGTTTCTTTTTCACAGGTTTCGGCTGTGGACGAACCGCACGTTCCCAAGTTTGTGTTCCACTGTTTCGCGACGAAACATTGTTGCCATTACCTTTGGTAAAGTTCACATCATTGTTATCACCTTTGACATTTACCATATCGCCACCGACATTATATTGTTCTACAACGACCGTGTCTTTGACAACAACGATTTCTTTTTTGGGTTCCACCACCGGTTTATCACAATCATCGCACCCACGTTTACACCCCCGCGGAAAGCAACAAAGCAACAACGGTATTGCAAGTATCGCCGCAGACCCCAAAATCCAAGGACCCAACCCTGCCTTGACATTATTGTTTTCGCGATTTTCTTGCGTTTCTCTTTCCTGTGTTTTGTTTTCACGCACTTCAACGCGATTATTATCTTCCGTATTTTGTGGCATCTATGCCTCCTTTATTTTTATTGTTCGTGATTATTATAGACAAAAATTTACCCTTGTCAAGCGGTTTGTTAAAAAAAATTTTGCACGGGCGGCACTTTTCTGATATAATACAAACCAATGGACGGAGAGATGAAACGCCACAGCATAATTTTTGTCGCGATAGTTTGCGCGGTTGCGCCGGTTTTGTGCGCGCACGCCGCGGTATCAAAGTGCCAAAAGACCAGCATGCAACGATGTCTTGATTCCGCGTGTGCAATAAATATCGGCATGAATCCGTCCGCCCGGTGCCAGTATTGTGGCACATCCGCCGCCGGCAATCCACCATCGCAAAAGGGTTTATCAACAATAACCGCAGGTCAATCAACAAAATATGTTTTAACCGACCGCGAATTACGCGTTGCACCATCCGACCCGGGCCGACGG
>Ga0247610_10003911_pt1 | contig 16088 bp, 13 predicted proteins | sample 174DNAGHGhighgp2_FD_193483 | JGI IMG/M metagenome (GOLD analysis project Ga0247610, IMG submission 193483) | Sheep rumen microbial communities from Palmerston North, Manawatu-Wanganui, New Zealand - 1742 DNA GHGhigh gp2 | ecosystem: Host-associated > Mammals > Digestive system > Stomach > Rumen... | reverse complement strand
CGTGAGACAGTTCGGTCCCTATCTGCCGTGGGTGTAGGATACTTGAGAGGATTTGTCCTTAGTACGAGAGGACCGGGATGAACATACCTCTGGTGTACCAGTTGTAACGCCAGTTGCAGCGCTGGGTAGCTAAGTATGGAAGGGATAACCGCTGAATGCATCTAAGCGGGAAACCCACCTCAAAACAAGGTGTCCCCATTAAGATCGTGGTAGACCACCACGTTGATAGGTCAGGTGTGTAAGCACAGTAATGTGTTTAGCTAACTGATACTAATAATCTGATTGGCTTGATAACTTAACGTATAAATAATTTGCTGATAGCAAATACTTTAGTTTCGACAGTAATTAAATGAGCTGGTGATAATAGCGAAGGTGTCCCACCCGATCCCATTCCGAACTCGGCCGTTAAACCCTTCATCGCCCATGGTACTTCGTCTTAAGACGCGGGAGAGTAGGTAGTTGCCAGTTCTTTTAATTACTGTCTTTCCCTTTCTCCTCCTCCTTAAAATCCTCTTACTCCTAGTAAGAGGATTTTCTTTTCTCTTTTATATGTTTTGGCAAAATAGTTCGAAATTAAGTGCAATATGAAGATATTTTGTAAGATTATTTTATTAACAAAGTAGAATTGCTATAAAATTTACAGAAAATAGGTTAATCAAATAAAATAGAAAATAACAAATCATATAGGAAATAATATTTAGGTAAAGCAGTCTAAAATGCGTGCTAAAGTACAAAAATATAGACTTTAGGCGATTCTAATTTTTCTATAAAAAACAAAGAAATTTTGAGATTTTTTTCGATTATCTTTTAATAAAAGATAAAAAATGGCGGTTTTCTCGCATTTTTTCACTGTTTTCTTGTTTATAACCTGGATTTTTGTTTGAAATAAAGAAAAAAATCTCCTCAAATTTAAACGTGAACAAAGTTCGCATGGTATTAATTTTTTTTAGAGGAGTCCTCCAGTGAATAAAAATGAACTCATTTCTAGCATTGCTAGTACAGCTGGTCTTACAAAGGCTGATGCAGGTAAGGCTTTAGACGCATTTATTTCTTCTGTTACTAACGCTTTGAAGAAAGGTAACGAAGTTCGCTTGGTTGGCTTTGGTACATTTGCTGTTTCTAAGCGTGCTGCGACAACTGGTCGCAATCCGCGCACTGGCGAAACAATCAAAATCAAAGCTCGTAAACAAGCTAAGTTTAAAGCTGGTAAAACTCTTCAAGATTCTGTAAACTAAGTCTTATAGAGTAAAAAAAATTAAAACAGGTTCTCTGCCGGGAACCTGTTTTTTTGTATTTAGAAAACCACCGGCTAGGCCGGTGGTTCCGTGGAGCTTTAGCGGTGAGATTGACATAGCGCTCCTTTCGGTTAAAGTAATGCAGTCTGGCAGACGCATTACAACCGAAAGGAGGTCATTATGAAGAATGACGTCAAAAGTATAGCACATACGAGTTGGAATTGTAAATACCATATAGTGTTTGCGCCAAAATATCGTCGTAAAGTATTTTATGGAGGTAAAAGATTAGAAATAGTATCAATCTTAAAAGAATTATGTAAATGGAAAGGTGTTCATATCATAGAAGGGGAAGCCTGTCCTGACCATATACATATATTAGTGGAAATACCGCCCAAAATCAGTATATCAAGTTTTATGGGTTTTCTAAAGGGGAAAAGTAGTTTAATGATATACGAGAAATGGAGTAATATAAAATATCAGTATCGGAACCGAGAGTTTTGGTGTCGCGGATATTATGTAGATACAGTCGGCAAAAATGGGAAAAAAATACAAAAGTATATTTCTCAGCAACTTAAAGAAGATCAGTTGTCAGACCAACTGACTTTAGACCTAAACGACCCGTTTACGGGTAAATAGTAACAGATTGCGTCTGTCAGACGCTAACAAGCCCCGTTCAGGGGCTGCCAGTGGTAAAGGCTTATAGCCGTTAATGAAGAACCGCCGGCTATGCCGGCGGGTTTCTTTTTTAATGGAAAAAATCAGTCATCAAAACCGACATCCAGTTTAAATCTTCGCTGGTTAGCATAGTAGGCTAAGATTTCCGGTGCAAGCCCATACCTTTTGTAGTGCTCTTTTAAGAGTTCAGGCTTATCAAGCTTAACCAGATTCATCAGAACTTTTGTCGGCAGAGAACGTCGCTCAATCTCAGTTTTTAAGACATCTTCCCAATGCGGGTAGCGTATGCTACCGTCGGTGAGGTCTTCCAAGGTTTCATCAAAGAGTTGCCAGTGCATGAGATAAAATTTAATCATCTCATCTGTACCGTTCCAAAAGAGAAATTTCTCATGCGTGGCGGTAAAATGAACTTCCGGTTGAAAACGCAGTTTAGAGAAAACTTCAAGCATTTTGACATCATGCTGCTTGATAGCCGTTTCGTAGCACAAATTCCAGATGTCTTGCGGATTTTTATACTTCATGGCAAACTGCTCCTGCATTTGTTTGGTTAAAACATCATACAAAAGCTGCGCATCATTAAGTTTGACAAAAGCCTCCAACGCATCACAGGAAATATGTTCGCCACCATGGATGGCATAGTGCGCAATAAGTGCGTTAATCAATTCCGCATCTTTGCTCTGCATCACCAGAATCTGCCCTTTAGGATAGGCACCATGGTAAACCACATAATCCTGTACCAATTGCATATTGCCTTCAGTGTTACCGTCAAGATACTGCTTAAAGAAGATTTCTTCATTAGCTTCCTGAAGTCTGTGCTTACAGAGATACTTCGCCATAAAAGCTTTATCACAACATTTCTGTTTAATGATGAGCTCCTCATAACAATGAGGAATTTCAATCCATAAATAGCGATTAAGCCAAACCGCTAACCTTGCTTTTTTAAGCAGGTTTTCTTTTTCATTTTTTTGCTTCATAAAAGTAGATTATTAATTATATGACATAACATTATTATTTATGAAAAGCATCTTAGATATGAATGAAGAAAAGCCAATAAAAATTCCTTCATAACTTACCAAATGGAGAATTTCTAATTTGGGGATAATTTTATTTTTTAATATATATATCAGCCAGTTATATATAAAATACACAAGCTATGAAGTATGATACTCGAAATAAATATCCTTGGTTGCTATGGCTAATCATAACTGCGGCAATAGCTGTACAGTTAATCTTATTTTATTATAAAGATTTAATGCACATAGATGAAATTTTCTCCTATGGAACAGCCAATGGAGAGTTCGGTAAAAAGTTCTTTTATAGAGGAAAAGAGGGGGCAGATAATTTTTTACTAACAAAAGATGATTTTATTAGTTATTTAGTTCCGTTAAAGAGTTCATATAAAAGTTTATACAGTCATTTATCTTATTCTGTTCATATGCCGCTATACTTTATTTTATTGCATACAACCAGCTTATTCTTTGTACCGAATTTTAGTCTGATCTCAGGTGTTATAATTAATGTGTTTGTTCTCTTCTTTATGATACTGGGTATGTATAAAATCCTTACCCTTATATTTAAAGATGAATGGATATCTCTATGTGGGTTAATTTTGTTTGCATTTTTTGAACCTGTACTGTCCATGGAAGTATACATCAGAATGTATTTACTATGGATGATGTTTTCTATATGGTATATTTACTATATGGTGAGAATACTGAACAATAAATATAACCATAAAGATTTATTAATGGCTTCATTATTTTGCTTTTTACAAATGTATACTCATTTTTATGGGCTAATTTTTGGCTTTGTAGCGACGACCACAGCATGTGCGATTCTCCTATTTCAAAAGCAATATAAAAAGATGCTGAATTTAGGAATTTATATGTTATTAGCTGTTGCATTGATTTATGCATTGTTTCCTCAAATAATAGAAATTGGGACGCAAAGTGATCGGGGTATAGAATTTACCAATAGATTAAAAGATATTGCAGAAGAAACACAGCGAATACTTCAAAACACTATGTACATTATAATAGACACTATTCAGGGGCAATATATATTATTTGGAATAATATTTGTCGGACTAATAACAGGGTATGCCATATGTTTCTATAAGAGAAAGATATGCAAGCAAGATCAAACAATTATTCTATTTATTATCTGGCTTTTTTTAGGGTATGGTATTTTATGTGCGCTTATACAGCCGCAAATGGTAGGGGTTCAAGTACGCTATTTTACACCAATAGTTCCATTGAGTATAATTTTAATAATTACGGTACTTTTTATATGGGGGAAAATTTTTAATCTATCAACTTATAAAATAGCCTGCATTATTTTGACAATAGCCGCAATTAACGGAATTTATACGGCGACGTATCAAGAAAATCCTTATTATATGCGTGCGGATCAACAACAGGCAAAATTTATAAATCTGATCAAAAATAAAGAGGTTTGGTGGGGGTTGGTTTTGGGTAGAAATCAAGCATCTCTAGAAATTTTATTTGGAATAGATAAATTATTAAATGCAGAAAAGGTGTGGTTTTTAGCTGATGGTTACCATCCAAATTTTATAGAGTTTGCAACAAGAGAAAAGGAAAAGAAAAAATATGCTTACTTGTTGCTTCCTAAATCTCAAGAACAATATTTGGAGGGAGCAATTGACTGGGTTAAAGAAACAACCGGAAGAAAAGCTTATTATTTGTTTACAATGCGTAATGATATCTATACAACAACTTTTTCAGGCAGTGTCTTTCTTGTTGCACCTTATTAAATCAGAATTTCTTTAATATGATAACAAAATTCCCCCGATTCTCTGTGGAAAGGGGGGAGAAATATCAAATTTTAGCATACAATTTTTGAGCTAGGGCACGAGAAGCATCACTGCTCAAATCATACTTAGCAATGTAAGCATCAAGCCACGTTTGATTGCATTCACGAACGAGTTTGACTTCATTGTTATTAAAAAGAGGAGACTGTTTGATGTAAAGCATAAAAAGATCATCATTATGCAAATTCAACAGTAACGCTTCTGTCTTCTCATAAAGAGATTGCACACACCGAGAATTTCTTTCTTCTGTCAGATAAGCTTTAATAAATTCAATGTTTTTAGAATTCAATAAAGCAATTTCTGCTTCTTCGCACAAGTCAATACCTTTAGCAAAGCAAGTCTGCAACAATTTGGCATCACGGCGCTTAACCAGAGCAACCATTGCTGTATCAGGGAAGAAAAAGTCATCCTCCAGATAAGAGAGAATGAGTTGTTGCGGTGCATGTTTGAGGAAATCTTCAACAATATCTTCCTGAAATCCGCAGCTGCCATTGCAAAATTCCCTTAAGATTTCTTTGTCGCCGCGATAAAGCAGTGCTTTTTGCGCCTCGTCTGACAATTTGAAATGAGAGAATTGGAAATATTTGCTGACAACCTCAGCCTGAGCATTTGTAACAAAAGTCGCTTCTGCAATATCTGAGAGACATTTTTCAAATTGAGCTAGTTTGTCAAAATACAGTTGTGTGAGTTCAGGAATATTACGGCGCATGAGGGCAACTTCAGATGCGGACGAAATTTCATATTTCTCAATCAAACACTTAATTGTTTCATACGTACCTGTTTCAATAAGCAAAAGCCCATTCATATCAAAGAGATCATGCTTTTCTAAATAAGCTAAGATTTCTTTCGAAGTGCTATTCTTAATCAAAGCTCTTTCCTCTGCATAAGGCAGACGAATATTTTGCCGATAGTAGTCAAGCACCTCATCAGAAGCATGTTCAAACAAGTAATTTTCCGTCTGAACATCATAGAAAGGCTTGTTGTTCTTTTTTAGGTAGAACAAAATAGCTTCACTGTTATTTCCGATGACCAATGAAAACTCTTCATCATCATTAAGCTGGTAATGTTCAAGATACTTTAAAATTTGATTCTGATACGAACTTTCCAAGAGAGTGTTAACAACAATAGTTGGAAAATGACGTGAACCGGATAAAGACTTATCAAAAACCAAATCAATTAGAGCAGGATTTTCTCGGTTAAACAACAAGGCAAACGATTCATCTGAAGAAAGATAGCAGTTATGAAGTAATTTTGTTACCAACTCATCATTGCCATATTCTAGAATATAGAAGATTGTATCTTCATTTCCATGATCACAGACAAACTTTTCGGCAAAAGTTTGTTTAGCCTTTTCCATCTTGCTTCCAAACAAGAGATGTTCCGAGATATTATGATACTCGTCTTCCTTAAACAAGCTGATATAGATGAGGAGAAGTTCTTCCTGTTCATGTTGAATGAGAAAATCTACGACTTCATCGGGAAGCATGTTGTCATGCGCCTCAAGATAGGGTTTGAAAAATTCTTCCGGATTATGACCGATAAAATATTTCTCAGCCCAATCAAGAGAAATTTCAGGAGTAACTAAGAGAAAAGCACGAATTTCATCAGGGGATCCAGCTCTTTCCAAATAGTCTTTTACATTTGTACATATACCGGAATATTGGCAAAGAGTACGTAGCTTTTCAGAGTTTTCCTTAGTGAACAACGGATGCAGATTTTCATCGCTTAAAGAGAGAATTTTGTAGCGGAATTTGTCCACTTGCTTGACGCTCAATGCATCAATGGCACCGAACTGACAGTCTTCGGGAATTATCCCTTTGAATTTAAGACTGTACCAAAGCTTACCTCTTTGCCAAAGAGAAAGCTTTTTGACATTTTCTTTTTCTGACATAATTTTTAGAAATTTTAATAGGTGAGACATAAAGTTATTTTTTACACCTGCAACATACTCAAGAACATTCTTTTTGTCAATAAATAAAAGGATAAAAAGATAGAATTAATCTTATTTTTAGCTTGACAAAAATAAAAATAATAACATATAATTAACACGTTAAATTATTTTGTAAAACTATGTAGAGAAGAGATATGGTTAAGTTAAGTGATAATAATGCCTATAAAAGAGGGCAAGAACTATTAGATTCTGGTATGTGTAGAGAGGCAATAGCTCAATTTGATGCGTTTTTGTCTGAGCAACCAGATAACTGGAAAGCAATAAATTCCAAAGGTTTTGCTTTTCAAAAAATGAGCAAGTATACAGAAGCTGTTGAGTGCTTTGACAAAGCTTTGGCTATTAATCCGAAGTCTGTTGAAGTACTGAATAATAAAGGTGTTACCTTAAGTATGCGTGGCTTATATAATGAAGCGATAGTTTGTTTTGAGCAAGCTTTTGCGAACGACCCGACTTCTCTTGAGGCCTTAAATGGAAAAGCGATTGCATTGCAACATAAGTTCTTATTTAAGGAAGCTCTAGATGTTTTACAACAAGCCTACCAAGTAGATCCCAAACATCCGCAGACCTTGTTAAGTATTGCTGTTACTTTGCAAAAATTAAAGCAGTATGAACGCGCTATTGGTTATTTCAAAAAGGTTTTGTCATTAGATAAATCCAATGTGAAGGCATGGAACGGAATAGGTGTTACTTACCAATTAATGGGTGACAATGATTCAGCCCTAAAATGTTTTACAAAGATTCTAAATATTGATAGTACAGAGATTCAGGCATGGATAAGTATCGGCTTTGTATATCAAAAAATGTTTAAGTTTAAGGATGCTTTGAAGTGCTATAATAAAGCCAAAAATTTAGTAGATGGTCGGTATCATCATAAATTATATGATGGACTGGCATCATGCTTAACCAAACTTTCTGAATTTGATCAGGCCATAGAAATATATAAGCATATCTTCCAAAGAGAAGAAGGTAAAAAGAAATGGGATGCTCAGCGTTCAATTAAGTTTGTTAATAAATTGAAGCGTAAAAAAGCCATCGGTATGTTACCTGATGTTATTCCAGCAGATGCAACCCCTCCGGCAGATGATACAGCACCTGAGGAACCGGTTTCTGCATAATCGATTTTTGATTGTGAGTATTCAATAAATAAGAGTGTACAAAACACTCTTATTTGTTATATTTGCTCTATAATAGAGGAATAAGTTAAATGGCAGAAAGTGAAAATCTGAACAATAAATCATCTATTAGTACTTACATACCGATGATTTATTTTATATTACAAATATTAATCGGTATGTATGCTGCTTACTGGGTTTTATTTTATCATCAACCTAAAACAGGCGATGATGTAGAACATTTGCATTCTACATGGTTGGTGTTTCAAGGGAAAATTCCATATTTGGATTTTTTTCAACATCACAATCCTTTGCTATGGTATTTATTTGCTCCGATAGTCGGTTTTTTTGCTTATGATATTACAGTATTTGATATCGTACGTATTATTTCTACACTGGTTATGTTTTTAACCTTATATACGTCGGCAAAAATTGTACAAAACTTTATATCTCATTCTAAATATGCGGGGCTACTAACAATAGTTGCCGTTTTCCCATCATATATAGTTTTTAGCGGGCAAGATTTTCGTCCGGATAATTATATGGTATTTTCTTTTATGACCGGACTATATTTTTTCTTTGCATATGTGAAGGGACATAAAGTCAGAAATTTAATAATATCTTTTCTGCTGATGTTTTTAACATTTATGTTTATGCAAAAAAGCATTTTCTTTTTAGCTATTTTCGGATTGATAGTAATTTATTTGCTTTATAAAAAAGAAATTAAGCTAGAAGATTTTATGAAGGCACTTATTTTACCTTTAATTGGAATTACATTATTTATAATTTGGCTGGCGTATCATGGTATAATAGAGCGTTATTGGTTATGCAATTTTACATTTAATAAATATATACCTGATGTATATGGTGGTTTGGTAGAACCGACTAAACTGGAATTTTATGTATTAACTGGAATTGCATTTATCGGTTTTATATACTTTATGATTAAGGGAAATATTTATGCACGCATAGTTTGCATATTGTGGCTCAGTGAAGCACTGCAAAGATTTTTTTATTTTTCGTTAGATCGTCATTATTATTATTTTTTGGATATATTAAATGCTTTATTAGTCGGCGGTATAGCGTGGGAGGCAATAAAACGCAAACAATGGAGTGCATACTTTTTTGTCTTATTATCGATGGCATCACTATGGCCGTTTAGAACGTATTGCTTACAAAATAAACTTCGTCCGGAATATCATCGCTATGTTACACCCAAATATGTCGTAGAGCAAGCCAATCGTTGTGATAGTGTCTTAAATGGGTATGGTTTGACTTATGGTATTTTTACTAAAGACAATACATATTATTGGAATTTAAATGGACAATTGGATGTTATAGGCAGTCAAATAGGTTTAGCCCCTATACCGGATTTAAATGAAGTAGTGCGGAAACACCTACCATTACTCATATATACAGCACCATTTTGGAATGAAAAATTACGTAAGCAAAATATTAATGTTCCTGTTCATTGGATAGATCCTGAATTACGTGATAAATATTACCAACAATCCATATTTGTAGATTTATTTATCTTAAAAGATGAATACAGAAAACAAAGAAGATGCCGCCCCGATGGAAGTTACTATTATATAAGGAATAATAATGTCCAAATTAGCAAATAAAATAATCTATGTTTTACTGACAATACACATTCTGTTTTGCGCCGGATTATTATATTGGGTCGTTATAATGAGCGGCTCTACGGATGGAGATACGTTAGAGCACGTTCATTCAGCATGGTTAGTTTCGCATGGTAAAATTCCTTATGTTGATTTTTTTCAACATCATAATCCTTTGCTATGGTACTTAGGAGCTCCTTTAGTGAGATTCTATGAATATAGCTTACGCGCTGTTGATGCCGTTAATATATTAACATCAACAATAACGATATTAACCATGTATTATATATATCGTATGCATAAGGATTTTCTAACCAATAAATTAGGGGGGCTGATTGCTGCCGGATTTTTAGTATTATCGCATGATAGTTTATTTGGTAAAGACTATAAGCCGGACAATTTCATGGCAGCAGCACTGATAATTGGTATTTATTACTTGTTAAGCTATATAAAAGATAAGAAATTATATACCTTGGTTTTATCTTTTGCACTTTTCTTTGCTGCATTTATGTTTACTCAAAAAGCAGCTTTGATTTTGGTAAGTATAGGTGGAATAATTTTGTATTTACTGCTAAAAAAGCAAATGAAATGGACAGATTGCATAACCGCCGCATCATTACCGATACTGGTATATTTAACCTTTCTTGTCTTCTTATGGTACAAAGATAGTTTGGGATTTTATTTTAAGGCTAATTTTGAGCTGAATTCTCGAATTCCGGCAGTATTTGATGTTCGTCGCTATATTCATCCGAGCGCAGAAATGTTTATCCCTATACTGCTTTCCTTGTATGCCTTAGCAAAATGTGTTTATAACGGAAATATATATGTAAGAATAATAGCAGTAATATTTATTGCGGAATACATTATCCGTATTTACTACTTTACACCTTTCGTTTATTATTTTGCCTTTTTACATGCTATAGCAGCAGTTTTAGCAGGTGTTGCAGCCGTAGATATGATTAATAAGAGAAAATATATAGTTTGGATATTTATTGCATATTTTTATGCTTTATCGGTCTATTACGCAAAAACATATAGCCATCGCATTACCGTTGGCGATAGCTTTAAATATGGTGCGGCAGGATTGATTTTGGAAAATACAACACCATGTGATTATGTGCTGAATGGCTATCGCATAGGCTACAATTTATTTAATAAAGATGTGGATTTTGTATGGAACTTAAAAGGACAGATAGATGTTATTGCAGCCACAATTGGTTTGCGTCCACTATCGGATTTGGAGAGTTTAGTCAGGAAATATCGTCCGAAAATTATATTCGGAGGTAATTATTATGATACCTATAGAGAATATAGAGGAGATATTGGTAAATATCCGATACATTGGATAAGTAAGCATTTATTAGAAGAAATGTATACGCCACTAAACAGGGATAACTTATACATATTAAAACCAGAATATCAGAGCCATGACTGTTATTATAGTCCACGTACAAAAAGCTATGAATATAGGGATAAACATTAGCAAAAATTTTACCAATCTTCCTTATACTAAAATATATAGATAGATAAATAAGTATAAGGAGATACCCATGAGAGTAATTATCAAAAAGGATTATGAAGAAGTAACAGATTGGGTTGCAACATATATTGCATATAGTATTAAAAAAGCACGCCCGACTGCCGCAAAACCTTTTGTTTTGGGATTACCGATGGGTGACACGCCCAAAGGAGTATATAAAAAACTGGTAGAATTAAATCATACCGGAAAGTTATCATTTGCCAATGTCGTTATATTCTGCATGAATGAATTTATAGGCTTGGATAAAAAAGCGCCGCAAAGTTGCCATAGTTATATGAATGAATATCTATTGAAGCATGTGGATACCAAAGCCTCAAATATCTATATTTTAGATGGTAAGACAAAAAATTATGAAAAAGAATGTGCCAATTTTGAATTAGCCATACAACAAAAAGGCGGAATAGATCTATTTGTCGGAGGCGTTGGCGCAGATGGACACATTGCTTTTAATGAACCATTTTCATCACTCAGTTCACACACCAGAGTTAAGACACTAACAACAGAAACCATGAAGGCAAAAGCAAAGTTGTTTGATGATAACATTAAGAAAGTGCCGCATACAGTATTAACAGTCGGTACCGGAACCATTATGGAAGCAAAAGAAGTTTTATTATTGGCAACAGGTGATTCTAAAGCAGAAGCGACAAAAGCTGCCATAGAAGGTGGGGTTAATCATCGTTGGGCGGTAAGTGCATTACAAATGCATCGTCATGGCCTATACGTTTGCGATGAAGCAGCCGCATCAAAGTTAGAACAAGAAACGGTTACTTACCTTAAAGATATAGAGCGTAACGCTTATTAAAGAAAATTATTACTCGTAAATCGGAAATTGCGCAGTTAATTTTAGGATTCGCTCATTAACATCAGACAAAACTTTTTGCTGGTCCGGTGTATTAAGTGCTTCTGCAACATCAGCAATAGCATTTCCGATAAGCTCAAACTCTTTTGTCCTAAAACCACGTGTTGTCCCTGCTGGTGTACCTAAGCGGACACCGGAAGTAATTGTTGGTGGTAGTGGATCAAAAGGAATAGCATTTTTATTAGTAGTGATATGCACACAATCAAGAGCATCAGTAAGCTCTTTACCCGTAATGCCTTTAGATGTTAAATCCACTAATAACAAGTGCGTATCAGTTCCTCCGGTGACGAGCTTAAAACCGCGTTTTACCAGAGTTTGCCCAAGAACTTGAGCATTTTCTAAAACGCGTGCAGAATATTTTTTGAAATCATCAGAAAGAGCTTCCTTAAAGCAAACCGCCTTGGCCGCAATTACATGCTCCAAAGGTCCGCCTTGCATACCGGGGAAAATTGCAGAATTGATTTTCTTAGCAATATCCTCATGATTGGTGAGAATAGCTCCGCCACGCGGTCCACGAAGTGTTTTATGAGTTGTAGTTGTCACAACATCTGCATATTTGAGGGGATTAGGATAAAGTCCGCTGGCAACAAGACCGGCGAAGTGAGCCATGTCCACCATTAAATAGGCACCGCAATCATCTGCGATTTGGCGAAATCTGGTAAAATCAAGTTGTCTCGGATAAGATGAACAACCGGCAATAATAAGTTTTGGATGGTGTTCTTTTGCTAAGTGTTCAACTTCGTCATAATCAATTAAGCCGGATTCTTTAAGTACACCATATTGCACGGAGTTAAACCATTTTCCGGAAATAGAAACTTTAGCCCCATGGGTTAGATGCCCACCGGCATCTAAAGACATACCGAGGATAGTATCACCAGGTATGAGGAGAGCGCCAAATACTGCCATATTAGCTTGCGAACCGGAATGGGGTTGCACATTGGCAAATCCGGCATTAAATAATTTCTTTAAGCGATCAATAGCTATCTGTTCAATTTCATCTATGTGAAAACAACCGCAATAATAACGCTTTCCGGGATAACCTTCGGCATACTTATTGGTTAATATAGAACCTTGAGCCTCTAAAACAGCTGGAGAAACAATATTTTCAGAAGCAATTAATTCAACATTCTCTTGTTGGCGTTTAAGTTCGGCACAAATAGCTTCATAAATATCACTATCAAAATTTTTTAAGTGTTCACAAAACATAAATTTATCCTTTATTTATCCAAAAGTTCGATTCTACGTTGATGCCGTCCGCCCTCAAATTGTGCGGTGAGGAAAATTTCGATTCTGCGGCAAATATCTTCAAATTCCATCGTGCGCCCACCAAATACCATAACATTAGCATCATTATGCTTTCTAGCCATAACAGCGACATCATCAGAATAGAGTAGAGCCGCACGAATACCTTTATGGCGATTGGCTCGAATAGAAATACCGATTCCTGTACCGCAAACAAGGATACCCAAATCAGCTTTATGAGCCAAGACATGTGCGGCGACTTTGTCGGCATAAAGGGGGTAATCGGCAGAATTCTCGGAATTAACTCCCAGATTAACGACATCAATTTTTTTATCTTTCAGAAAATCAATAATTTTGGTTTTCATTTCATAACCGGCATGATCGGAAGCAATGGCAATTTTCATAAACTTTCTCCTAAAACTATCATGAAGAATTTGTACCAAAAAGTTAGATTTTTCGGTATTTAAAATCGAAGATATACACAAGATAAAAATTTTTTAGATATTTTAAAAAAAAGATATTGACGTTCAAAATTTTTCATGTATAAATACAAATCACCGCAGCGATGTTGGTACCTTTGATTGGCCGGTTGGCAGAGTGGCTCATGCAGAGGACTGCAAATCCTTGTACATCGGTTCAATTCCGGTACCGGCCTCCAATAAGGTTCTGTTCCGGCTTAGCTCAGCGGTAGAGCAATCGGCTGTTAACCGATTGGTCGCCTGTTCGAATCAGGCAGCCGGAGCCATAAAAAAGACCACCCGAAAGGGTGGTTTTTTTTATCCGGGTATCTGATCGAGTAGGCGATCAATGTCGACTGTTCGGAGTGGATAGTTGGTGAGAACAAGCGAGCGTCGTTCGAACCTTACGACACGAGGAGGACCCGTATTACGGGAGTGCCCAATCAGGCAGCCGGAACCATAAAAAAGACCACCCGAAAGGGTGGTTTTTGTTGTTAGTTACTGTTAGTCTTGGATTTTTCCATCCGCAATCAAAAGATCACGGATAAAATTCATGCCCTTAGCTGTCCAGTACATATGGGCTCTGGACAAAGGTCGACCTTTCTCGTCCTCACTGTAGTTGTACCAGCAATAACGGGTGTAGCCGCAATTTTGGTACTTAGCATAAAGCGTCCAAACGTCACCACGGTTAAATTGAACACCCTTTGTTTGGAGGTACTGATTAAGAGCAATAGCAGACATGCCATAGTTCTTCGCAATAACGCCAATGGGGAAGAGAGAATGGGACTGCATGAGATCATCAAAGGCCTCTGCTTTCTTCTTGAGCCTCTCGATTTCTTCTTGCATTTCTGCAATTTTCTGCAGGTTTGCTCCATCCTTCTTTTGCATTTCTGCAATTTTTTCCAGAAGAGATTTGTTTTCATCCTGCAATTTGCGTAACGCATTTGGGGCTCGCTTTTTGGGTTGGGGCTTCGTTTCTACGGTACCCAGTTCGGGGAATAATTCTCCCTGAACGCCAATTTGCTTCTTCATAATAGTAGAAATTAGAGATATAGATATAATAGTAAAAATTTTATAGAAGAATACCATTTTTTACGAAATAGTCAATGCATTATTTGATTTTTTTTATTTGACTTTATGAGGATAATTTTCTACCCTAAACATACATTAGCTGATGACTAATGTGAGGTGTGGAAACCTCTTACACAACGTTATATGTAAAAACGAAATTTTACATGCCTTCTGGTCTGAGACTGGAAGGCGGTAAAATAAGCTTTCTAGTTAATATACCGCACTATTTGTGTATAGTTTCCAACTTCCAGTCGCTTTCATCAAGCGACTTTTTTGTTGTAAAAACGAATGGAGATAAAATAATGACAAAATTGATAGATATGGACTATCCAAATCCTAAAGATTTTATGCAAATTGCAGATAAGACATTATTGGAACACATATTGTGGATGAGCGGTACTCAAGATTATAAAAAAATTCGCCGTGTATCAAAGGAATTGTTGATAAAATATGATAATTTACCAGAAATTTTTACAGCAACGGAAGAAGAACTCAAACAAGAAAAATGTATACAAGATGCTGCCATAGATAAAAATTTCTTCATCTTACGAAACCTAATCTATATCTGTGCTAAAAAAATAATTTGGAAAACATTAGAATAAAATATTTCAAACCTCAAAGACCTCTCAATAGAGTGGTCTTTTTAAAATCTCTTAACAACATAGTACGCAAAGGCGTGGGAGAAATGATGGTGCTATTGCCAAATGTCCTGCCCCTAAGCGGAGTTTACTTTAAGTGTAAATGAGCATTAGGGGACAGGCTTCCATTTGACAATATGACCGTTATTTAGTGCGCGCCGCTACTATCTCAGTACTGCGCCGGTTTTTTTACCAACTTCAGATATAACCTTATTCATCAAGCTCTCTAACTCGGTATCCGTATAAGATTTATCCTTCGGTTGGAATGTCACGGTTATCGCAATAGATTTTTTATCTTCAGGCAAATTCTCACCTTCGTAAACATCAAAGATGCGAACATCACTGATATTATCTCTATCCGCCGTCTTTGCCGCCGTATAGATATTTATTGCCGGAACACTCTTGTTAACGACAAAAGCTAAATCCTTTTCCACTGCTTGCAATGATGATAATTCAAGCTTTTTCTTCGCTTTGGATTTTGCATCACGCGGCAATGGAATATTCTCTAAGAAGACTTCAAATGCCATTACCGGCACTTTTACATCCAATGCCTTTAAAACGCTCGGATGTAATTCACCGAAGTATGCCAAAACATTTTTACCTAAGCGAATAGTTCCGCTACGACCCGGATGATAGTAATTTGGTGCATCGGTCGTTAACTGCGGTGCTTCAATCGGTCCTTTTGCGGCAGCAATGGCTGCTAAAGCATCGGCCTTAACATCAAACACATCATATGCGCGTTGTGTACCCTGCCAATCTTTCGGAGAAGTTTTACCTGTGCGAATACCACCGACAACAATTCTCTGATCACCAGGGTTACGTCCGTAAAACTCCGGCGCAACTTCAAATAAAGAT
>Ga0247610_10003907_pt1 | contig 16105 bp, 11 predicted proteins | sample 174DNAGHGhighgp2_FD_193483 | JGI IMG/M metagenome (GOLD analysis project Ga0247610, IMG submission 193483) | Sheep rumen microbial communities from Palmerston North, Manawatu-Wanganui, New Zealand - 1742 DNA GHGhigh gp2 | ecosystem: Host-associated > Mammals > Digestive system > Stomach > Rumen... | reverse complement strand
CGTAGCCATAGATCTCCACATTGACTGTGTTTCCACTACCACCGCCACCAGGACCATTCGAAGCTACCTGACATTGATATTCAACGATCTCGGGGTAGCGTGCCATCTCCTGACGCAGGATCTCCGCGATCTCCCAAACCGTTTTGTCACGTTCCCATTTCTTAGGCAAACGAACGGTCATGGAGATCTTGTTATTCATCGTAGAGGAGAAAAGGGCTGCGATAGTGGCATCATCGTTTGAACCGGCAGAGGTATTGATCAACTCAATCTCCGGGACAAGTACCATGAAGCGGGTTTCCAGTTGACGAGCAGTCTTGAGGGTTTCCTCAATACGGGTACCGCGTTGCAGTTTGACGGTAACGGAGAGTCGTCCATTGTCCTGTTCCTGCATGAAGTCCATACCGATTCGTCCGGTGATAACAGGAATCAGAGAGAGTCCGAAAATAGCGAAGATCGTAATGACGGTGATCGCTTTGTGACGAAGACACCATCCGAGCGAGCGTTCATACAAGCTGTCAATCTTATCCAAGAGGCGCACAACGGTACGTTCGTACCAGCCTTTCTTGCCTGCCTCATCATCGATGAGGTTTCCGTTCTCATCGACGTGTACTTTTTTCGCTTTGAGGAGTTTGGAGCACAACATCGGCGTCAGAGAGATAGCCACCACGGTTGAGGTACAGCAGACTACTGTTACGATCCATCCGAGTTCATGGAACATGATACCCATCATACCCGGCAGCATGGTCAACGGTACGAATACCGCAACGAGTACAAGGGTCGTCGCAATAACGGATACCCATACCTCGTTCGTCGCATAAATAGCCGCCTCGTGCGGATCCTCACCGCGTTCCACATGTCGTGTGATGTTCTCCAAGACCACAATCGCATCGTCCACCACCATACCGATGGCTATCGTCAACGAACAAAGCGAGATGATATTAAGGGAGGAATCCGCCATTCCGAGGTAGATAAATGCCACAATGAGGGCGATAGGAATGGTGATACCAATAATGAGCGTCGCTCTCCATTTGCCGAGGAAGAAAAGTACCACGAGCACGACGAACAAGAGGGCGTACATGACAGACTCTTCGAGCGAGTTGATCGAGTTCTGAATCGTCTCCGACAAGTCGTAGATCTTCTCTATCTTAACATCCGACGGGAGTTGTTTCTGGATACGATCCAACTCTTTGCGCACATCGCGGCAGATCTGCACTGTGTTGGCACCCGTCTGCTTGGCGATGATGAGACGGACAGCCTCACGACCGTTCGTTTTCTCGTCCAACGTCAGATCCTTGATCGTATCCTTGACGGTTGCAATGTCACGAATGAACACCTGCTGACCTTGCGGGGTCATCGTTACCATCAGATCCTCGATCTCGCTTGACTCGATATACTCGGAACGCACCTGCATCTGGTACTGCTCTTGCGGCATCTTGACCGTACCGGAGGAGAGGTTAAGGTTGTTCGCCGAAACGACGTTTCCTACCTGCTCCAGTGTCAAACCGTACGCGTCCAGTTTCTGCTGGTCGATGTTAATATACACATAGCGGTCCGGGGCACCGGAAAGCGAGATGTTTCCGATTCCGTCCACCTGGTTGAGCTGCGGAATTACCTCGTCATTGAGGATTTTGTCCAAGCCCGCGTATGTTTCGTCTGCGGTAATGGAGTATTGAGCTACCGGCATGGCAGAAGTCGATAACTTGAAGATCATCGGTGTTCCGCAGTTATCCGGAAGATTTGATTTGGTCATGTCCACATACGAACGGACATCGTTGACCGCCTCATCCATGTTGGCACCCCACTCCAACTCCAACATGACCATAGACATATTGTCTTTGGATTGGGAGGTGATATGCTTGAGGTGATCGACGGATGTCAGGGCGTTCTCCATGATCTTGGTCACGTTCGTCTCCATCTCCGAAGCCGAAGCACCCGGATAGGTGGTCATGACCGTAATATACGGCGGGTCCATTTGCGGGAACATATCCACCGGCAGCCTCATGAAGCTGTATATACCGATAACAATCACCGCCAAAAAGATCAGAGCGGTTGTAACCGGTTTTTGGATTGCTGATTTGTAAATGCTCATAGGATTTTTTTTAGTTGTCTAGTCGACTAGTTTTCTAGCAGACTAGTAAATTATTCCACTACATTAACCTTGACTCCGTCCACGAGTTTGTGCTGGCCGGTGGTGACGAACTCAACACCAGCTTTGATTTCCGGAGCGATGATCTCTATATCCTGGTCGAAACGCTGACCCAATTCCACTGCTACACGTTTTGCGCGTCCTTCCTCCACGATGAAGACATAGCGGTCGTTGGCTCCGACAAGTTTCTCTACGCTCTGGTAGGGCACTACGATAGCGTTTGCCTTGCCCAGACCGATGGTCGTTGTCACGTACATTCCCGGACGAAGCAGGTTTCTGCCGTTGGGAACCACTATCTTGCATTGGAAAGTGTGGCTGGAGGGGTCAATGGTCGGATAAACGATTTCCACCGTTGCGGGGAAAGTCTGTCCGGGATAAATCTCCGAAGCCAGCGTCAGTTTCATACCTGCCTTGAAGAGCGGAAAATAAGTCTCGGGAATAGCCACGAGTGCTTTCAGTTTGTCTATCTGGGTCAGAATCAGAATCGGCTGTCCGCCGTAGAGTTCGCCGTCCTCGTAGTTCTTGGCAGAGATTACACCGGCAAACGGAGCCTTGACATAGGTGTTCTGCTCCAAGAACTCCAGCTGTTCTTTGGTGGAGTTATACTGCGTGGTTATCTGGTCGTATTGCTGCTGGGTAGCCGAACCGGTTTGTAACAACATCTCCACACGGTTCTTTTCGATCTCCAGGTTTGCCATCGAGATCTTGGTGGTCTTGTACTGGGTCTGGTCCATACGCACCAGGTCGTCTCCGGTTACCACACGGTCTCCCACCTCGCAGTAGATATGCTCGATCTTACCCGTGAGCGAAGGAGCCACATTCTGAGTCAGGTAGCCTTGCAGGTTGGTGGAAACAGAGATCTCGCGCTCTATCTCACGCGGCTGCAGAACGACCGTGCGTACCTGCTCCACGCGCTCATCGGCGACATTATTCTCAGCCGCTTGTTGCTTGCCGCACGCCATCAAGGTCAACACGGCCAGCGAATACATAATCATTTTTTTCATATCGTTTGTTTTTTATTTTTCGGGATTTCGGGATTACGGGATTACGTAATTACGTAATTACGGGATTACGGGATTACGGATTAGTTATTGAGGAACTCCTCCAGATCCACTTGTGCGTTCACCAGTGTCAAGATAGCCTGCACATAGGTGCTTTGGGCATTGATGAGGTCGTTGGAGGCATTTGTGAGTTCCATATTACTGCTGGCACCGAATTTATATTTCTCGGTAGCCGACGCAAAGACCCGTTTCGCCACATCAATATTATCTTTCTCGTTCAAATAAGTCTCATAGGCATTGGTGAGGTTGAAACATAATTGCCGGTACTGGATAGCCAGATTGTCGGTTGTTTCGGAGAGCGTGTTCTTCGCTGTTTCATAGGCAATCTTCTTCTCCACTACGCCCGCGGCGCGTTTTCCGCTGGACCACAAAGGCATACGAACGCTTACTTGCACCGTGTTCGGAGGGGTCATACGCATTCCGCCTTCTCCGTAATAATGTTGGTCTGCAAAATTATACGCCAGACTCAAAGTCGGTCCGTAAGCCCATCCTGCCATGTGTACATTGGTTTTCGCCAGTTCTACATTCTTTTGCAATAACTGATAGTTCAGGTTGTTTTCGAGAATGAAATTTGCGCCTAACAAAGCGACCACACGTTCCGGCGATAAGATCGCATCGAGGTTTTCGGTTAACTCCAAATCCGTCTCTACCGGCACATCTAAGAGCACTTTCAGACTATTCATCGCGAGTTCAATATTCCGTTTTTGGGCGTTAATACTATTCTTTAATGTATTCACGCGCACGCGAATCTGATCCGCCGAAGTCTGCTCAGCCGCGCCGGCAGTTACAGCATTTTGGGTCATCGTTTCCAAATCCTGAATATTGACCAAGCTGGAATCCAAGAGGGAAGAGATGCTTTGTAACGCCAGGACGCTGACATAACAACTCATGACACTACCGCGCAGTTCGGTCTCCGACTGCTCCAAAGCGATCTTTTTCATATCGATGGCGATATTATTCAGCAGAGCGCCGACAATACCCTGTCCATTGATTCCGACCGCAGCGGTGACGCCCAAAGCGCCTACGTTCGGCATGTTGATTTTCACGTTCGTGCCTCCCATAGAGAGCGTAGCGCTATACCCGAGATAGTTGCTATAACTGTAACTTCCGTCCACCTGTGGAAGCATCGAAGCAATGGTTTGCCAGCGAGCGGCATAAGCTTCCTGGACCGCTAAAGAGGCATTCTTCAACGAACGGTTCTGATGAACCGCATAATTTTGGGCTTCCGAAAGACTCAACGACAGAGCAGAAGGCATACTGTCATTCTGAGAGTGCTGCGATCGAGTCGCCGCCATGACATGGTCCTCTGCCATTAAGTTAGCGCTTATGACGAGCGCCGAGATAAAAAATAATAGTTTTTTCATTATGATTATAATTATCGATTTTCAAACAGTTTCATACCTTCTTGGCTTAGCACTCCCCGAACAAATATATCCATTGCGGTATGCGCCAACCGATGCATATTATGATTGTGCGCCTCAATTTCCTCAAAATCACGAATGGCATCACCGTGTATTTTAGCAAACCAAACGGCGGTCAATTCTATGTCTAAATCCGAACGAACCAACCCGTCTTGGACGCCCATCTCCAGGAAACGCATAATATATCTTTTTTGCGTCTCAAAACATTTTACCTGAAAATCCGCAAACTGACGCGGGTAATACTTCTTGAGGTCATAGACTAACTGGGGCACCCGACGCACATCGTTTTTCTCCGCTTCCTGGTACTTAATGAATACTTTCACCAATTTGCGGAAGTCCTGCAGTTTGACCAGTTCCTCCATTTTTCCGGTAATGTAGTTAATATTCGCCTGCAATAATTGCTCCACCAACTCATCTTTGGAGGCAAAATAGACGTAGAAGGTCTTCTTGGACATCCCTAATTCGCGGCAAATATCATCAATAGAAACGCTACGGATTCCCAAGCGAAAGAACATTTCGCCTGAAGCCTTGATAATATTACATTTCTGATCGTCTGACATAGTTTTTTTCAAAAACGGGCACAAAGGTACAACTTTTTTGCGACATGTGCAAATTTTTTGGAAACTTTTTTCACTTTTATAGTTTCCTTGTAAACTCAATATAGCAAAAACGACCCGCATTGCTGCGAGTCGTTTGATTATGAGTCAATAGACTATCGGCTATTAACGAACCTGTGCGCCTTGGAGGTTGAACAGTTTGTTGTCACGGATGATGTAGATAACACCGTCAACAACTACCTTCTGAGCCTTCTCAGTCAGAACAACGTTCTCGATACCTTGTGCTTTCTCCAGGATCTCAATCTGAGCACCCGAAGCGAACTCGTAGTAGTCCTTGGTACCATCTTGGTTCTGGGTATGGGTTACGTTACCCTTAACGAGAACCAAGTCGTGCTCTGCCATCGAAGCACCGTCCTCCGGCGTACATTTAGCACGGAAAGCCTGGATGTCACCATAGGTAGAAGTAGGATCATCAGTCAGATAAACGGTAATGTTGCCATACTCCTCGCTATACGGAGTCTTGATATTAGCTACATAAGCTTTTACAACCACTTTCTGGGTTGCGCCTACTGCAAGACCTTGAGCAACTGCTAACGCCTCAGCAGCAGTCAGCGTATCAACCTGCTCTTGCTCATACTCGCCGAAATAGATCGAGATCTTGTTCATACGGGCTTGAGAATCCAAATTCTCTGCACTCCAAGACATACCATTTACAATAATCTCTTCATCCAAGCCGCCGTCCTTTTTATCACCATTCACAACACCAAATTCGAAGACAATCTTACCGATTTGTTGCTCCGTGGAAGTAATCGAAATGTTTGAGCCCTTATAGCAACGAACACCATATTGACCGTCACCATAAGCTTTGTCGCACCAGAAAGTTACACCGGCTTTGGTAACAGTTACCTCACTACCGGTTTGAGAAGTACCCAGACCTGCAAAATCGTCTTTAGTGAATACCACGTCTGCTTCTTCAACCGGCTCGCCACCGATGATCGTTACAGCAGCGTTGGTTTCCGACTCAATCAGACCATTTGCACTACCATCGTTATAACGTTTAACAGCGGTTTTAACCTTTACAAGGTCACCTACTTTGACAGCCTGCGGAGCTTTACCACGATATACTTCGAAAGCGCCATCCGCATTGGAAGCTGCGCCATTATTCTCGTCCGCAATCCAGAAAGTCTGGTTGCCATATTGCTCGTAATCCGTTTCCTTGCCTGCCATAACGGTTACATAACCGGTGATCTCATAGGTTTTCGCAGACGTTGCACCAATAGCGAGGTCAGCACCAACAGCCAAAGCTTCAGCAACAGTCAGTTGCTCAATGCCTTTGTCAATCGAGTGGTCGCCTTCCGCTTTGGTAACAAAAGCAGCGGTACCATTCTTCACCTCAATGATGTACTTTTGAGCACTCTTGTTGTAGTACTTGAAGAGTTGACCCGATAATTGAACTTTGTCACCATTCAGAACCTGCAGGGTGTCGCCGTTCTCGATAGCTACACATCCGTAAGCCTGAAACTCCTGGTTGCCGGTATTAGCTGCATCGTCAGCCATGTACCAAATCTGGTTTCCATAGGAAAGGCTGAAAGGCTGAGCGTTCACAACATAACCCTCGATCGTGTACGTAGCCTCGGAAGTAGCGGCGGAATCCAACGCCATGCCAACAGAGATCGCATCGGCAACAGAGATTGCCTGTGCATTCATTGTTAGAGCCACAAAAGTAGCTGCAACAAAAGAGAAAAATTTCTTCATAATTTTAAATGTGTTTAAAATTTGGAGCTCCGGCTTCGTCGAGCTGCATAAGCAAGCTTATACTCGACTTGCACGAACCTTCATGTTAAAAGATTTTTAATTAAAAAAGTTGCTATTTATGTTACAAAACATGTTTTATTGTTTTCTCACAAATTGCGTTGCAAAGGTACAACTTTTTTTTGACATAGCCAAATAAAAAAGCATTTTTTTATAAAAATCTTATTTTGTTTGCATAATTCAAAAAAAAGTCGTAACTTTGCACCCTATTTCATAAATATAAACCGCAAGAATTGTAAAAATGGCAAAATTACTGATCATAGATGACGAACGGGGCATTCGAAATACTCTCCGCGAGATTTTGGCGGACGAGGGTCACGAAGTGGAGGTAGCGGAAAACGGTAAGACCGGTTTGGAAATGGCTCAAGCCAAGTCCTATGACCTCATTTTCTCGGATATCAAGATGCCGGAGATGGATGGGATGGAGGTATTGGAGAAAATAGTCGAAAGTCGAAAGTCGAAAGTCGAAAGCGAAGAGCCTATTGAGGCACCTGTGGTGATGATCACCGGTCATGGGGATGTCGAGACCGCTGTTCAGGCACTCAAAATGGGCGCGTATGATTTTCTGCTCAAGCCGTTAGATCTCAATCGTATTCTGATCACAACAAAGAATGCCTTGGAGTCCAAATCGCTCAAGCAGGAGACCAAACAGCTCCGCAAGCGTGTTGCTAACAAAGGGATGCAGATGATCGGCGAGAGTGCGGCTATTACGCGCGTACGCGATATAATAAATAAGGTAGCTCCAACGGAGGCTCGCGTTCTTATCACCGGGCCGAACGGAACGGGCAAGGAAGTAGTGGCGCACCTCATCCATGAGGGTTCGACACGCGCTTCGGGACCGATGGTGGAGGTGAACTGTGCGGCTATACCGAGCGAATTGATTGAGAGCGAGTTATTCGGTCATATCAAAGGATCGTTTACGGGGGCTGTCAAGGATCGTGCGGGTAAGTTCGAACAAGCGGACGGAGGTACCCTTTTCCTCGATGAAATCGGAGATATGAGCCTTGCGGCACAAACGAAAGTGCTACGCGCTTTGCAAGAGAGCGAGATCACCCGCGTCGGTTCCGACAAAGCCATCAAAGTGAACGTCCGAGTACTGGCGGCGACGAATAAGGATTTGGCAGCGGAGATTGAGAAGGGCAATTTCCGTGAAGATCTCTTCCATCGATTGAATGTAATTCCGATTCAGGTTCCTTCGCTCAATGAGCGGATTGAAGATATTCCGCTGCTTGTGGACTACTTTACCGAACAGATCTGCAACGAGCAAGGCATCGCGCCTAAGACTTTTGCCCCCGAGGCGATCCAAGCCCTACAAGCCAAACAATGGACGGGAAACATCCGTCAACTGAGGAATGTTGTCGAGCGGTTGATTATTCTGGCCGGGGCGAAGATTACCAAAGAGGATGTGGAGATGTATGCGTAATGAACCAATAAACTAGTAAACTAGTACACTAGTCGACTAGTAGACCAGATGATTTTACAATCCCTCAATATCATCAATTATCGCAATATCCGCGAGGCGAGTTTGGAGTTTGGAGACAAGCTCAATTGTTTCGTGGGACTTAACGGACAAGGAAAGACGAATGTGCTGGACGCGATCTATCTGTTGAGTTTCGCCAAGTCGGCTTTTACGGCACAAGACAGTCTGAATATCACGCACGGCGAAGAGATGGCGATGGTGCAGGGGGTGTATCAAACCCCACCCCAACCCTCCCCACAAGGGAGGGAGCCTCTCCCCTTAGGGGAGACGGGAGAGAGATGTTTTACCATCTCTTGCGGTTTGAGAAGAGGAGTAAAGAAGCAGTTTAGGCGGGATAAGAAAGATTATCCACGATTGATCGATCATATCGGGTTGATTCCGTTGGTTATGATCAGTCCGAGCGACCAGCAGTTGATTGACGAAGGATCAGACGAACGGAGACGGTTTATGGATGTGGTCATCTCACAACTCGACCGCAAATATCTGGATTGTCTGACGACTTATAACGCCCTCTTGAAACAACGCAATGCGCTACTCAAAAAAATAGCGGACGAACAACCCTCCTCCCTTGAGGGGAGGGACGAGGTGGGGTTTGACTTGCTCGAAGTATTAGAATGGCAGATGATTGAACCGGCAGAGTATATTTATCAGGCAAGGACAGAGTTTTTTGAGGCGTTCCAACCCTATTTCGAGGATGTCTATCGCCGCATAGCGGGTTTCAAAAGCTCAGAGGACTCGGAGAACTCTGAAAACTCCGAGTATTCGGAAATACCCGTTTTAAGATATTTGAGCCAACTACAAGACCGAGATTTACGGGAAGCGTACGTGCGTACACGTCAACGGGATCTGATATTAGGATGGACCTCGCAGGGCATACATAAGGACGACTTGGAGATGAAGTTGGGCGAATGGCCTTTGAAGCAAGTCGGCTCGCAAGGTCAGCAACGGACGTTTGTATTGGCGATGAAACTGGCACAAGCTTTGTACTTATCGAAAGTCGAGAGTCGAAAGTCGGAAGACCGCTTCGCTCAAAGCCAGAGACCGATTCTGCTGCTCGATGACATATTCGACCGGCTGGACAGCGAACGGGTGCAACGGATAGTAGAAATGGTGCAAGGCGATGATTTCGGACAGATATTCATCACCGACACCGACCGCGAGCACCTTACGGAGATCGTCAAACCCAGCGCAAGCGCCAAGATATTCCACGTAGAAAATGGGATGATAAAGTGAAAAATGAAAGGTGAAAAGTGAAAGGTATTAAGCACATATTAGTCTTTTTTCTTTTGTCTTTGAGCGAAGCGGTCTTTGCTCTTATGCCCTTTCGCGGGGCATGGATTGCGACGGTCGCTAATATCGATTGGCCTTCTTCGGAAGCCGTCGGTAACAGCGAATTACAGCAGGAAGAGATGATTTTTATCCTTGATTCGCTTCATTCTATCGGCATCAATGCGATCGTTTTTCAGGTTCGTCCTACTGCCGACGCGCTCTATTATAGCGAGTATGAGCCTGTTTCTCATTGGCTTACCGGGAGACAAGGGGAATGGAAGCAACCCCACCCGACCTCCCCACAAGGGGAGGAGACAGATTTCCAAATCCCGTGGGATCCTTTGCAATGGACGATTGAGCAAGCGCACCAACGGGGGATGGAGGTGCATGTATGGCTCAATCCTTACCGTTTGAATATCGCCAAGACGGACACTTCGGAGATTTGTGCTGACCATATATGGAGGAAGCATCCCGAGTGGTTCTTTGAGTACAATAAACAATGGTATTTCGATCCGGGATTGCCCATTACCCGCGCATGGATCTGTACGATCGTCCAAGACATAGTGGATCGCTATGACATCCAGGCCGTTCATATGGATGATTATTTCTATCCCTATCCTGTAAAAGGCAAGCCTCTTCCGGACGCAGCCACTTTTGCGCAATACCCACGCGGGTTTACAGATATTCACGATTGGCGACGGAATAATGTCAATCTGGCGATACAAGAGATCCATCAGACCATCCAAGAGTGCAAACCGGACGTGGAGTTCGGTATCTCTCCTTTTGGTGTTTGGCGGAATGCCTCTGTGGATCCGACAGGTTCCGCCACGCAAGCCAGTATCACTAATTACGACGACTTGTATGCCGACATCCGCCTATGGATCCGGGAAGGTTGGATTGATTATGTGCTGCCCCAACTCTATTGGGAAATAGGGAAACGTGTAGCCGATTATGAAGTGCTTGCCCATTGGTGGGCGAACGAAGTAAGGGGGACGAATTGCAAACTGTATATCGGCATGGCACCGTACAGATTAGTCGAAAGCAGCAAGTCGAAAGTCGAAAGCAGCAAGTCGAAAGTCGAAAGCGGCAAGTCGAATCCTTGGGCAACCGGCAACGAGATCCAACGTCAGATGGATCTGAACCGAACAATTCCTGAGATTAGCGGGGAATGTTTCTACTCGACGAGACCATTATTGCGCAATCCGAGAGGGGTATGCGATAGCATCAAAAACATGTATTCCGGGATAGAGGAGTATGCTTTGCCATGGGAATAAGAGAGAGGGAATGTGCCACTAAATGGCAGATTTCAAACACTCTTATTCGTAAAAAGCAGAAAATCATTCAGTTGCAATTCGTGTTTTTCAAATGCTTTTTCTTGCACAATTCCGCAAAAAGCAGTAATTTTGCACTCGATTTCGAAAACATACAAAATCATACTTAAAAAGTTGGTATTATGAAAAAGTCCATCCTATTATCTTTCATTACCGTGCTTTTTTCAGCACTCGTTCTCTCCTCGTGCGAACCTACGGTTGATCCTTCTCTGCCGGCTATACCCATCTATCATGAGACAGAGGAGCCGGAGACTGTTACCAATGATTTTACGCTTGTCAAGGCGTGTATCGGCAAGGAGGAGCAAGCAAACAGCCTGCTGATAGAACATGGTTACAGCGAGGAAAATACCACAATGTACTACCGGAAATACACCAAGACGGAAAACGGCATTACCAAAGAAGTGCATATTGGGGCTCCGACCTACGCTGCCATGGTGGTAAAAAACAATGATTATACCCTTTTGAAATCCGTTTTCAAACAATGGATGCAGGAATTGGCTGACTCAAAAGCCTATAACAACCTCGTCCGCTCCTCTTATTCTCTGAGCGTGGGCATGGGAAACGGCAGACGGACATTCTCCACTCCCGAGGCGCTCCTTGCGGCTTTGGATACCATCACATCCACGGAATCTGTCAGCGCTTCTTTTTATGGAAATGACATCTATGCCAACAAATACGAATTAGTGCTGGATTCTTACCTGAAAGGGGTATTTATGGATATTAATAATCCGCGCGCAGGACAACCGTCCGACGATTTCACGGAAAGCGATCTGAAAGAGTCCGACCTCAAAAAAGACATCCTTATTTCCAAGGTGGACTATCTGACGTTCCAATACAAAGGTTTTTATGCCTTGAACGTATCGGGTAAAACAAATAACGAGGATCTGATTCCCATTATTTCGGAATATATGCCGGCGGGTGATTTCGGATTTATCAAACTCTATTATCGCAACACTAAAAATCTGCTTTTGGATGGCACGATTGTTTGGGACGGTTGTGGTAAACTGTCTTTCCCGGAATCCTTCCGCGCAGGACTGCCGGTAAATGAGGCGATGCCCTTCCCAGGTATGGAACATTTTGCACGACTCGGCGAGAACGGACAATATATCGAAACGGCAAACGAATGGGAGATGCAACATATCTGGCAAAGCGTATCTTACCAAAAGGAGTTCCAACATTATTACGGCAATTCGAATAAAAAAATGGCAGTTTATTTGTATGCCCCGAGTATCGGAATGTTTGACCCCTATGCCGCATATTATCTGATTTTTGTAGAACAATAAACACCAACAACCATGAAACGTATTTGGTCGATCATAGGAATATGTGTATGTGCGCTCATTGTGCATGCCGATTCTTCAGTAACCATTCCGCTGCGATTTGGATATAGCATTCCATATTCAGGCACCGAAATGGAAAGTGCAGACGATCCGGGTTCTTCGACCGTGGATCCTGTGGATCCGAATCAAGCCAGAGTGGAGCTGACCGGCAACACGCTGAACATATATGAAGGGTTGGAAGGAAATGCACATATATCGTTGTACAATATGACTTCCCCCCATGTTGTTCTGCAAACTTTCTTCGACGAGTCAGTCACCGTGACACTCACGGACACCGCACAATACAGTATACTATTATCCAACCCGAATTTAGGGGTCGTGTATGGTACATTCCGCTATCCCGTGGATCAGACCCGCAAAGTAATGCAGGAAGGAAGATTGTATATCCTACTCGGCAATCATTCCTACAGCCTAAGCGGCGTGAAGATTCAGTAATATGAGCATCATTGCGGTCATATTATTATCCGGTGCGATGACGCTTTACCAGCACGGGAAAGTGTTGCGCGAAGAAGGCAAACAGGTGGAAGCCATGCAGGCATTCATCGAGGCGACGCATAGCGGGACAGACGACGAGGCGTTATTGGGACGTGTGTATTCGAATATGGCGAACATGTGCCGGCAAGCCAATGACCATGAGACGGCATATCGGGTCTATGCCCTTTCTGCCGGACATTTCCAAAAAGCCGGTGATACGCTTGCTTTTGCCTATGCACTTAATAACATGGCGTGGGAGCAAGCGGCGATGGCTCATAAAGATTCCGCCGGGGCGTTGGTTGCTGAGGCAGTAAGGGTCTATCCACGAGAGCCGTTGCCGGAAAAAGTGCGGGAAACTCAAGCCGCAGCTTGTCTCTTTGCCAAAGAATATGATTCGGTGCTTGTCTATACCGCGCCGCCGGCGAATGAGTACCTGCTCACGCTTCGCGCGCAGGCATATTCCTATTTACAGATGGATGATTCGGCAACATATTATGCGCAATTGCTTCTGCCGCAGACGACGAATCTCTTTGCGTTGGACGATCTCTATTATATCCTGACGCATAATGACTCATCGGCGGACAAGGAGAGTCTCCGAAGCCTTGCTTCTCTACGCGCAGACACACAGAACGCCATCAAAGCGCGGCATGGAGAGTTGACGAAAGCGGTGGAGATACTCAAAGAGGATTTGAAGGCACCCAAAAAGACCAAACCGTGGAAGATCATTCTGCTCGTCGTTTTAGGTGTCGGCCTGTTGGCGTGGGCAGCACTTGTTGCGAAGAAACAACACCGTTTACATATTCAGAAATCGCAGTTTGAGCAGACACGCCGGTTTGAATTGGAGCAGAATATCCGTCATCTGCAAGAAACAAAAGATCTGCGGAGCGAACTGCAATGGACTGATTATCCATCCTTCTGCACACAGACCGACCGTATTTTCAACGCCTTTACCGGCAAACTTTCCGCACAAGGTCTCAACGAACAAGACATCCGTATCTGTGTCCTCGTCCTCATCGGATTGAGCCACAAACAGATCGCCGAAATGCTCAACTGCTCGCCCAAGAGTATCGGCAAACTCAAAGACCTTACCGCCCATAAATTAGGCGTCTCCGGCGGACAATTACAAGACAAACTACAAAAAACAGCAATACTATGAGAAAGATGATTTTTTCGCTCATGCTTGCGTTAGTAAGCAGCGTGTGGATGATGAAAGCGGCTTGTTTAATGCAAGCGCCGGAGGCAATGTATCAACCATTTGAAACGGTAAGCGGTACGTTGACATCTATCGGTTTTCCTTGTGAAGGCGAAGAACCGTGTCCTACATGCTTGACCATTGCATTGGTAACAGATGCCAAAACGTACTATTTAAGTACATCTGATGCACAAATGCAGGCACAATTGGACGAGTTGGAAATGCAGTTACCTTTACGTGCCACTATCTCCGGAACACCATTTGTAAACGGTAGTTTTGATTTTATCAAAGTGCAGAGTGTCTCTGTGGATAACTCGCTACTTCCTTCCCTCTGCGACGAGTGGAACATCGCGAAAATCTCCAATTCTTTTGGACCGCAAGATGTAATTCATACCGTCAAAGCCTTCCTTGGTTCGGATACCGTTATTGAGTCACAAAATTACGTCAAACTAATAGAAGACAGTAAATATAAAGGGGCTATGCGGGAAGGCATGTCCGGTGTTATTTATTATATTCCGGCAGGCAGCGCACATGAGTATCTGCTCTATGACTTCAATGCCCAAGTGGGGGATAGATTGACTAATCTGTGGTACGGCGGAGATCCTGAACGATGCCCGAACGGCTATAATGCAACAGTACTCAGTATTTCCAATGAAACGCCAAGAGTATTTACCATCGAAGTGGAATATATTCTTTCAGATAGCGACGGAGAACATATAATACCTTGGACTATCTATTGGACAGAAGGTGTCGGCTTGTCGGATGGTCCTGCAGGACAATTTTGCCCAGGACCGGATTGTGCATGCAGTTGCGGGCAGTTAGTCCTCTGCGCCTACAAAAACGGCGAGCAAGTCTATGTGTCTGACATGGGCGAACAATATGGTTGTGTATATAATTATGATCCATACTCGACTCCTGCCGACACCATTCCGCTGTATGCACAAGACGACCCTGGATCTTCAACGGTGGATCCGGTAGATCCCAACCAGGTGGTAGTGACGCTACAAGGTGACGCGCTGACGGTGAAAGATTTCTCAGGAGAGGTGATCACGATGGAGTTAAGCCTTACTGATCTTAAGGCTCAGATGCCGGCTCTTAACCGCGTTGCTAATACGCAAACTTTCCAAAATGAAGTAACGGTCACGCTGACCGAGGAAGGACTTTATACATTGGTGTTAACGAATCCGAGTTGGGAATATACCATTTATGGAACATTCAACTACCGTATGGAGGAGAGCAACGAAGCGATCTGGCGTTGGGAATATACCATTTATGGAACATTCAACTACCCACAGAGAAAGGATGCAATAGACCAGAACGTTGTTCCGAAACCAGCGGCAGAGAAGATTCTCCGTGACGGACAACTATTGATTCGAAAAGGCGATAAGATCTATACGATACTGGGAATACATTGACCACACGTTGCCTACACGTTGCCTACACGATGACCACACGTTGACCCCACGATGTATAGTGCAACAATTCGCATCGTTTTGACTAAAAACGCACTTTCCCAACTAAATTCCCAACTTTTTATTTGCATATATCGGGAAAAAATTGTACCTTTGCAGCCGCAAAGGTTTGGATGCGTGTATGAAACGGGCGGTTAGGCACATAGGACTTCTGATTCTTTTCGCGGTGATGCCGCTGCTTTCGTCGGCGCAGAACGATGATCTGTCCGGTGCTGCCGGAACGGACTTCTACTTCACCCTCTTCGATCATTGGAATTGGAGCGGGATGAACGACTACGACGGGATTAAGCATTGCGGTGTCACCATCTGCGCTGTGGAAGATGCCGATCTCACCTTCTCTACACCGATCAATACCGGTGCCGGAGGAGCTTCCTACACGTTCCATATGGGTGCGGGCTGGACGACGCTCGCCGGTTTTATGCGCCCGCAGGATGCCGTTCTGAACGGCGTGCATATCCATTCCACAGGGGCTTGTTATATCCATATCTGGGTGCATGGAACAACGGCTGGTGCCGAGTCCGCTATCCTGCCCAAACATCTGCTCGGAAAA